>ERZ779664.1273-NODE-1273-length-10410-cov-1.717431_pt1 | contig 10410 bp, 6 predicted proteins | sample MGYA00511478_ERZ779664 | MGnify/ENA primary metagenome ERZ779664 (study PRJEB29588, sample SAMEA2160437) | human gut metagenome | biome: human gut; feature: human-associated habitat; material: faeces | place: Denmark | collected 2008/2010 ...
AGAGAAGAGGCAACAATTTGCTCAAACGCTTTCATTCGTGGAATCATGTATAGCGAAGTTGTTCCTTCAACTCTTGAAAAACCAATTGCCGATGTTCTTGGATACAGCGTGATTGCTGAAACTTCTTTCCACGACAATCAAAGCGAAAAACACAACGAACAAGTTTATAACTTGTCAATGCTTCTTTTCAAGCAACTTCGTGTTTTGCACAAACTTCCTCGTGGATATATCAAAATTTTGCGTGTTGCATCTTTCATGCACGATGTTGGAAAACGAATCAACTTCCTCAAACATGCAAAACATGCCTATGATGTTATCATTGGCTCAGAAATCTTTGGTGTTTCACACCGCGAACTTGTTCTTTCTGCATTTGTTGCATCACTTCATCAAGGTGGCGATGTTCAACTTTCAGAATGGGTTAAATATAAAGACATGCTCGAAGAAGACGACCTTCAAGCAGTGAACAAACTTGGCGTAATTCTTCGCCTTGCAGAAGCGTTCGACCGCACCAAAAACAGCGTTATTGTAGACATTACATGCGACATTTTGGGCGATAGCGTAATCATGAAAACCTTTGCAACTGGCGACAGCACCTATGAAATTGAAAAAGCGCTCGACACCGGCAAAGATTTCGAAAAATTCTTTAAAAAGAAACTTGAAATTTTATAGTTTAATTTACTTTCAAATCAATAAAGAACACAAAAAGAAGACTGCGGATTTGCGGTCTTTTTTTTTGTGGCTTTAAAAACACCGTTTCTGGTGGTGATGGGTGTTCTTTTCAAAAGATTATTGGAAAAGTTGGTGTGCAATTTTAACTAAAACATGCGTGTAACATTCAAAAATATGTGGGGGGGGGGTAGATACAGTTTTATGTATGACTTTTTCGAACAAATTTGCGTAATCGATTAAAAATATTTGACAAATATGGGGGATATGGTGATATCATAAGCATGGAAAAATGTGTCACTATAAATATTTTTGGTGATTGTGACAAAAAATAGAAGGAAAAAGCAATGAAAAAGAAATTTTTTAAGATTTTTATATCAGTAATTTTGCCAGTTATAATGCTTTTTACGGCGGGCTTTTATTGCGCGTTTTCTTCTTTTGGAGCGTCAAAAGCAAGCGCAGTTTCTGGAAATGGCGGAATTGTGTATGTTGGAAACAATGCAATTTATAACCACACAAGCGGAACAATGTCTGGCGGAACAGCAACCAAAGGTGGTGCCGTCTATGTTGGAGGTGGCGGAACCTTTAACCTTAAAGGTGGAACAATTTCAGGAAACTCTACAACAGATGCCGGTGGGGCAATTTATGTTGCATCTGGTGGGACTTTCAATATGAGTGGTGGAACCATTACTGGAAACACAGGAAATGATGGAACTAGTGCTCCTATTTATGTTGAAGCAGGTGGAACACTCAATCTTACTGGTGGAACAATTGCAAACAACACTGTTAAAGCGTCCTATTATTGCGGAGGCATTGATACGGCAAATGGTGCAAATTTAACCATTGATGGTGCAACTGTTAATGGTGGTGATGGTCAATCAATGTGGCTTAGATCGTTGAACACTTGCAGAATGTATAGCGGAAAAGTTGTTGGCGGTGTCATGTCATTTTCTACCATAATTGAAATGAAAAAGGGTTTTGTTTTTCAAGATTCAATTTCCTTTTCTTCAGGTGGATATTTGAAAATTGTTGACTATGATGGAACTGTTCCAACAATGTCAATGTATTTTGCTGCTTATTCTGATGGTAGCACACTTGTAGAATTTATTGGTTCTTCAACCAAACCAAGCCTTGATAACTTGACAATTTCTGGTTACAGCACAGACAAATATTTTGTTTCTGTTGAAACAAACTCTTCTGGAAACTGGGCAGCAGTTCTTCGTGAAAAGACAATATACTTCCCAAAAAATTGGAAGAATGAAATTCAATCAACAGATTATATGACAACAACAGTTGAAGAGAGGGACATAAGTGGAATCCGTTTTGAAAAAACTGCACCTTCTGGCTATTCTCAAATTGGAACACTTTCAACAGGAATCAAAGTTTACAGAAGCACCTCAGACACTTCACAAATTGCATTTGTTCATTCAGAAACAATTTATGCTCCTGCAGACAGCCAGTCTTTATTTATTAACGCATATGCAAATATTACTTCTATAACTTTCAATAACTTTAACACATCAAAAGCCACAAACATGGCATCATTCTTTATGGGTTGCAAATTTTCAACTCTTGACCTTAGCGGTTTTGACACGAGAAATGTTACAGATTTTTCAAACTTTGTTGGTTCAAGCAATCTTACATCAATAACATTTGGCACAAACTTTAAAACAACAAGTGCAACAAGTTTCTTCTATATGTTCGCAATGAACTCAAGTTTGACAAGTTTGGACTTGACTTTCTTTGACACATCGAATGTAACAAGTATGTACTATATGTTCTGGGGTTGCACGGCACTTAAAACTCTTGATGTTTCAAGTTTCAATATGTCAAAAGTTACAAGCGTTTCAGGCATGTTCAACTTTGGAACATCAAACAGAATTGAAACATTAAAAACCCCATATAAAAACACGCTTGCAATTGACATTACAACTGGTTCAACGCTTTATAATGAGGCAACAGGTGATGTTGTTACAAGTGTTCCTGCAAACACTTCGGCAAGTTTGACCTATACAAACGTAAACCCACGAAAAACTCTTCCAAACAACTGGAAAACTCAAGTTGCTTCAACAACCTATATGACAACAACCAAAAGCACTGTTACTGGTATTCGTTTTGAAACAACAGTGCCATCGGGCTACACAAAAATTGGAACATTGTCAACAGGCCTTGCGGTTTATGCAAACGGAAACAACCTTGCGTTTGTAGACTCGAAAAAGATTTTGGCACCAGCAGATAGTTCATATTTGTTTTCAAACAACTCGTCGCTCACATCGATTTCGTTTTCTAACTTCGACACATCAACCGCAACAACAATGGCAAGATTATTCTCGGGCGCAAGCGGAATTTCAAGCATCGACATGAGCGGGCTTGACACTTCAAATGTAACTGATATGTCCTATATGTTCAGCACTTGCACAAATCTTTCAAGTTTGACACTTACAGGAATAAACACTGCAAAAGTTACAAGAATGTCAAGCATGTTTTCACACTGCACAGCCTTGACAAGTTTGAATTTGAACAGTTTCAACACTGCAAAAGTAACCAACATGTCAATTATGTTTGGCTATGTAACAAGACTTTCAACCCTTGATTTGAGCATGTTTGACACAAGCGCTGTAACAAACATGAACCAAATGTTCTATCAAAGCACGGGCATTGTTTCACTTGATTTGAGCAGTTTCAATATGGCAAAAGTAACATCATATACAAATATGCTCAACTTTGGCTCTTCATCGGCCTTGAAACTTCTTAAAACTCCAACCAAAAACACTGCTGCTCTTCCAATCACTTGTGCAAACTCGCTTTATGCAACTGCTGGTGGAACAAGATATACAAGCGTTCCAGCATCAACATCAACAAGCCTTGCACTTCGCGCAGCAAATACAATTTCGTTCAACTATAACGGCGGTTCTGGAAGCGAAAGTTCAAGAACTGTGCTCTATGGTCTTGCAATTGGAACCCTTCCAAGTGCATCACAAAGTGGATACACCTTTAATGGTTGGTATACAGCATCTTCGGGTGGTTCAAGGTTCTCTAGTTCAACTGTTGTAACTCAAACTCAGGTGCTCTATGCACACTGGACAGAAATTGTGGTTCCAGACCCAGACCCTCCAACACCTCCAACACCAGACCCAGACCCACCAACACCGGGTGGCGATGGAGGCATTGAAAGTGCAGAGTATATCATTTTTACAACAAGAGAGAATGTTCCAAGTGGTCTTAGCAAGAACAACACGTTTGATTATACAAGAGCTAACGGTAACACCTTCTTTGAAACTGGTTGCACACCAACAGTTTATACAAACGATAGTGGAACACAAGTTGCTTTTGTTGGAGACTATGGCGAATTAATTGCTCCGCAAGATTGTTCGAATATGTTTGCAGGAATGATATCTCTTAAATGGGTAATTTTCAGAAACTATGACACCTATGATGTTACAAACATGTCGAGCATGTTTGAAGGTTGTGATAATCTTGAGTTTGTTGAAATGTTGTCAATTCAAACTCCAAATGTAACATCAATGAATTCCATGTTTAAAGAATGTTCTTTATTAAAACAAATTGCCTTTGCTGAATTTGATTGCATCAGTCTTGAAGATGCGTCATATATGTTTTATAATTGTTCAAGTTTGGGGAACAACCCATTATATAGCGGACAAACAAGAACGGGTGAAATAATTGGGTCTATTCCAAATATTAAATATACCTATAATCTTGCAAATGCTCAATATATGTTTGCAGGTTGCGGTTGGGATACATTTGTAATGCCATTTATGTTTACAAACAACTTATCAAACACAAATGGAATGTTTGAAAATACCAATTTTATAATTCTTGACCTTTCACAGTTTATTGCCAAAGCTAGCGACATGGAAGATATCTGGGGTTCTGGTTCTTGCAATGTAGAGGCGATTTATACTCCAAGATATTGCAATCCGGACACATTTATTGGTGTTTCGAATTATTATCTTGCATCTGGCAGTGAACCGGGCGTTTTTAGTAATCATGAATATACATCTGTTCCATTTAGTTTATGCTTTGTACGTGATGATAAGATAAATGATTATGAACAATGTACATTTCATCTTACAATCAACGCTTGGTCTGATGATAATCTTAGAGAAATGATTGATAGATTAATTAATGATAATGTAATATTTAGTGGTTCAAGTGATAATTTTTCTTTTTCCACATACAAACCATTAGGTGATGTTTACTATTTGCTTCCAATGCCTATAGCCGAATATGCTGAAAATGGAGATGAAGGAAATTTTGCTGGTTGGATTCGTGGTGATGGTTCGGTGGATCCAAATCAACCTGTTGATAGGTTTTCTGATTCTGACTTTTTCAAACGTTGGGGCTGGATGAATTCTTCTATTGATTCTGATGTTTATTTGCAATCAATGGCTTGGAGCGATACTACTGCTCAATGCATGGGTAATACTATGGGAGGAACGATAAACGTAGGTGGCAGTACGCCATATAATGATTTTTATAATAATGATAGATATCTTCTTTCTCTTGTAAGATATCTTCCTTCAGTTCACTATAGTGACGGATCAATTTTTACCGGTTGGTATTTTGAAAATAGTGGCGATAAAATTGATTATTACACAAACATAACCGTTGGTGAAAATACTGATGGAATCTTTGCGGGCAAAAAATCTGCAGACAGTTATGACAAATATTTTTCATTTCCAAGCGGGTCTTCAAACTTTAAAGCAAACAAAACTGCTTCTGAAAAAGAAAAGCAAGAGCTTTTGAAACTTTATAATGAAAGCAAACAAACAGTTCTTATTCCAGAAGACAAAAAAGTTACAATCACTGAATTAAAGATTGATAAAATCGCATAAAAGAAAAGAAGCACGAAAGTGCTTCTTTTCTTTTGCTTTACATCTCTACCAAGCCGGAACGGATTATTTCCACTTGCTTCTGTCGTCAATGCGTTTGCGCATTTTATAGCGATAGAACAAGCCATATTTTTTGCGTGCGTCTTGCTCTGCCTTTTCATAGCGATAAACATTGCGTTTCACGGTTTTATAGAAATCTTCTTCGTTGTGATATTTATATTCAAGTTTTTCAAGTATTTTGATTGTGTATCTTTGTGCGTCACGCTCAACTTCTTGGTTGTTATACATCACCGAGTCTTCGGTTGAGTTTACATAGCCCGCAAAGTTCACTTTCCAACGTTTTTCGCGAAAGTTCCACCAATGAAGATTCTTTTTTGTCACGGCAACAAACTGTGTTGCGTGTCTGCCTTCATGAATAATTGTTTCAAGGGCGTGAAAACGAAGGTCTGGGTCAAGAAGAAGGTTTTGATGAACATATATCAACTTTTCACCATTCACAACCGAGAACATGCCAAAGCAGTTCCAATCGGCGCGCTCGTGAACGATAACGGGAATTGGGTCGCGATGGTTTTTCTTTGCAAGTTTGTTTTCAAGTGCTTGCAAAATTTCAAGTCTTTTTGATGGTGAAAATTTTCTCCATTTTCTGAGTTTGAATTTATTGTAAACAAAAAGCATATTTTTTCTCCATGCATATGTTACAATATTTTTGCTCAATTGTCAAAATAATTTGCGCACTGCTTGTGTTTTCTTTCGTGAAAGTGTAATATTATGCATATGGAATATAAAATTGTTGATGACAAAATCATATTCAAAAAAAATGACGACTTTGATGCAAAGTCAATTTTGTCATGTGGTCAAATGTTTCGCTATTTTGAAACCGAAAACGGCTTTGATGTGATTTCTGGAAAGAACCTTGCTCATATATTTGAAAATGGTGACAATGTTGTGATTCAATCGAACAATCCAAAAAGATTTGTTGAGTTTTTCGACCTTGACACTGATTATGGCGCGATTAAACAAAAACTTTCTGCCGAGCCAATTTTGAAAGAGGCAATAGAATTTGGAAAAGGCATTCGCATTGCAAAAGGCGAGCCAGAAGAAATCATTTTTCAATTTATTGTTTCGCAGAACAACAACATTAAACGCATTCAAAAAATCATAGAAAAAATTGGCATGGTGGGGGAGCCAATAAACCAAAAATATAATGCTTTTCCATCTGCAAAGATTTTGGCAGAACAGCCAGAAGAATTTTTCAAAAATCTTGGTGCGGGCTATCGTGACAAATTTTTGATGCAAACTGCAAAAATTTTGAAAGACACAAACATAGAAGAAAAGCAAAAACTTTCCACCAAAGAATTGAATGATTGGCTGATTTCTCTTCCGGGAGTTGGGCCAAAAGTTGCGTCGTGCATTTTGCTGTTTGGTTTCAACCGTTTAGAGTGTTTTCCGGTTGACACTTGGATTGAAAAAGTATACCGAAAATATTTCTATAAAGGTGAGATGACAAGACCCGAAATATCCGCGTTTTTGTCAGGAAAATTCGAAACTATGTCTGGCATAGTACAGCAATATTTGTTCAATTATTTTCAAAAAAACAAGATAGAAATATAACAATTAGCAGAGCAAAATTTGCCCTGTTTTTTTGTGCTATTTTTCAATGATTTTTTACATTAAAATTGTTTTGAAAATTGTGAAAAAGTAGTTTTAACACATCAATTTTTGCGTGCATAAAATTTTGAAAAGTTACTATTGAAAATGGGCTGAATATATGATATAATATTTTTGTACGTGAAAGACTTTGAACTTTTTTTTCAAAGCAAAAAGGGGGAAACAAAATGTTTGATGCATTCGTAACACTTTTTACTCAGGCAGATGCGCTATTTTTTGTTTTGTTTTCTTTGTCAATTTTGCTGTTTGTTTTAGAGGTGTTCATTCCAAGTTTCGGCATAGCAGGAATTGCCGGAATTTTAATGACAATGGGTACAATTGTAGAGCGTTGCATTACTGGCAACAACTCAACAACGCAAGTTGGCTTTTACATTTTCTGGTGCATCTTTTTGATTGCTATTTCTTGCTCACTTGTAAAAATGATTTATGTTTTGATAAGAAATCGCAGAAAAGTGAAAACCACAATGACTGTGAAGGGCAACAAAGTTCCTTCAACCGAGCAGGGCAATCCAGACTATTCATTTTTGCTTGGCAAATCTGGCGTTGTTGTTGCCGATTTGAAGCCATCGGGGAAAGCCGAATTTGATGAAAAAGTTTATGATGTCACAACCACAAAAGACTATATCTTTGCGGGTTCAAGAGTCCGCGTGAAAAAGGTATATGCCTCGAAAATTGTTGTTGAAAAAATTGTATAAGGAAGGATAAATATGACAAATTTCTATGTTTTTGAAAGCATGCTTTGCCGTTTGTCTGTTGGCTGGATTGTTGGGCTTTCAGTTGTTGGAGCATTGCTTCTTGCGGCAATCATTGTTGTGCTTTGCTTGGTTCCACTTCGCTTGTGGTTCAGGGCAATTGTTTCATCTGCACACGTTCCAATGAGCAAACTTATCGGAATGAAAATGCGAAAAGTTGATGTGAATAAAATTGTTCTCACCTATATAACCGCAAGAAAAGCAGGGCTTTCAAGCATCACAATCGACGAACTTGAAACCCACTATATGGCAAATGGCGATGTTGAAAGAGTTGTGAAAGCACTTATTTCTGCACACTCTGCAAACATGGATTTGTCTGTTCAAACCGCAAAAGCAATCGACCTTGCAGGAAGAGATGTCTATCAAGCGGTTCGCAACTCGGTTGTTCCAAAAATCATCGAAACTCCTGAAATTTCCGCAATGGCGAAAGACGGAATTGAACTTAAAGTAAAGGTCAAAGTAACCGTAATTTCAAACATGCACATGCAAATTTTTGGTGCCGGAGAGGAAACAATCATTGCGCGTGTTGGTGAAGGCGTTGTTACAACAATCGGTTCTGCTGCCACACACAAAATTGTTCTTGAAAACCCAGACCTCATTTCAAGCACAGTGCTCAACAAAGGTCTTGACACTGGAACTGCCTATGAAATTGTATCTATTGATATTGCAGACATTGATGTTGGAAGAAACATTGGCGCTGAACTTGACATTGCAAATGCCGAGGCGGAAAAACGAATTGCCCAAGCGAAAGCCGAAGAAAGAAAGTGTAACGCGATTGCAACTGAAAACGAAATGAAGGCAAAGGTAGAAGAAATGAAAGCGCTCGTAATCGAAGCAGAAGCCGAAGTTCCAAAAGCACTTGCAAAGGCCCTCAACTCTGGAAAAATGGGTGTTATGGACTATTATAACATGAAGAATCTTCAAGCCGACACCGACATGAGAAAATCACTCAGCAAAAAGGCGGGCGACAGTGAAAGTGAAAACACCGATTCTCCACTTATGCCATCAATGCCTTTCCCAAGAGCAAGAATCCGACCAACAACCGACAATAAATAGCACAAAGCCTGGGCGTTGTCTCGGGCTTTTATAAATTTTTATCAATCTTTGAAAAGGGGAAGAAATGGGACTTATTGAAATCATTGCACTTTGCATTTTCGCTCTCATCGTCATAAACATAATATGGCGAATTTTCTTCTCGAAAAAGAAGGGTGCAAAAAAGGCAGATAAAAAGAAAGAGGCAAAGACCAACAAGAAAGAAGCCAAAGCCGACAAACCCAAAACCGATAAAGCAAAAGATAAAGATTCCGATAAACAGGCAAAGGTTGAGCCTGTGCAACAAAAGGCAATCAAAGAGGCCGAAAAACAACCTGAGCCAAAGCAAGAACCCGAAAAAGAATTGACTCTTGAAAAGAAAGAAAAAGAAGAAGAGAAGAAAGGTCTTCGTGTTATCCGCAAAAAAACCGAACTGAAAATCAGCAAAACTGCACTTAAAAATGGAAGCCGAAATCCATCGGTTACAAAGGTGTTTGACAAAAACGGAAAACTTGTTCAAGGTGAAGAAACAAAACCAGCCGAGCCTGAAGAACAAATGCACGTAACCGACATTAAAAAGCCAAAAGAAAAAGAGAAAGTTGAGCGTTTTGGAACTCGTGAATATGAATATTCCGAAGAAAACACTCCAGAATTTTTCCAAATCAATGCACCAAAAGGAAGCCCTCTTCGTGCACCCACAATTGGTGACAGAACAAATTTCACCGAGCGCCTTCATGTCAGTGAAGATGGTAATTTGTCAGGAATTTCGGGCATTGGTGTTCACAAGGTTGTGGCTTCGGCATCATCACAAGCAAACGCAATTGAACAGAAAAACCAAGAGATGCTTGCAAGAGTAGACCAAAGTTTGCACAATCCTGATTTTGGCGATTTGCTTCATCAATATGATTCGTTTAACCGACAAAAACAAGAAAAAACAGTTGGTCAAAAAATGCTCGAAAAACTTGACCCTGAAACTCTGATTTTGGCAGACGCAATCAATAATCCAAGACACAAAAAGAAACATAATACAGACCATTCAGATTTATAAATAAGGAAAAATAAAGCCACCATTTGGTGGCTTTTTCTTTTTGGAAAATTTGTTTGAATGTTTTATTGGTTGTTTGGATGCAAGACTTTTTTTTAATCTTAAAATACACTAGTTGAAATATTATGTGTATTTTATTTGACATGATTTTTTGTGGGTGGTATCATAAAGTCATAATAAATATATTTATTATGCATTAAATTGTGTGAAAGTAAATGATTTTTTGCATGATAGAACAAAAGAGGATTTGTGAGAAAGAAAATCTCTAAATTTTTGCTTATGGTTTTGGTTCCGGTTGTCATGTTTATGACTGCTGGAATTTTATCGTTTTCAAATATTTCGGGAGCCTATTCTTCTGCACGTGCACTTTCAGGCAATGGCGGAGTTGCTTATG
>ERZ779664.1276-NODE-1276-length-10384-cov-1.448059_pt1 | contig 10384 bp, 9 predicted proteins | sample MGYA00511478_ERZ779664 | MGnify/ENA primary metagenome ERZ779664 (study PRJEB29588, sample SAMEA2160437) | human gut metagenome | biome: human gut; feature: human-associated habitat; material: faeces | place: Denmark | collected 2008/2010 ...
CGCGGTCAACACTACGATTTAGTGTTAAACGGTATTGAATTGGGCGGTGGCAGCATCCGTATCCATTCGGCGGAATTGCAAAAAACAGTTTTTGAAGACGTTCTAAAATTGGATCCAGAAATTGTGGACAGTCGTTTCGGTTATCTGCTTAAAGCCTTTAAGTTTGGAGCCCCCCCACATGGAGGCATCGCGCTCGGATTTGACCGTTTGGTGGCTCTGATGGCGGGAACACACAGCATTCGCAACGTAATTGCCTTCCCGAAAACACAACGAGGACAAGATCTCATGTCCATGAGCCCGGGACCTGTCGAAAAAAAGCAATTGAAAGATTTAGGCCTGCAACTTTTATCTTAATATTCATGAATCAGCCTCTAAAGCACGTTGCTTTCATTTTGGACGGAAATGGCCGTTGGGCACAACAACGCGGCCTTTCGCGTCTGCAGGGCCATGCGGAAGGGGCCAAACGTGCTTTGGATATCGCAAAATACGCGTTTCAACAATGTCACATCCCCTTCATCACCTACTACGCCTTTTCAACAGATAATTGGAAACGTCCCAAGTTGGAAGTGGAGGCCATTTTTCACCTGCTAAGCAGGTACTTGAAAAAATATCGAGAGGTCCTCTTGCGCGAAAATATTCGGCTACGAACCATTGGGGATATTTCAGCCTTACCGGCACACCTGTACAAGGAGCTGCTCAGCATTCAGGAGGAAACTCAGCATTTTTCAAGCTATAATCTGACATTGGCACTCAATTACGGCGCACGGGAAGAAACATTAAGGGCCATTAAGCATTACGTTGAGGAGGGGCAGGATGTCTCCCAATTGACTTGGAATAGTTTTTCTCGGTACTTGTACACAGCCGACATACCGGACCCTGAATTACTCATTAGGACATCGGGCGAAATCCGTTTGAGCAATTATTTGTGCTTACAATTGGCCTACAGTGAGATGTATTTTACCCCCACGTATTGGCCTGATTTTGACAAAAATGCATTCGATGCAGCCCTAGAAAATTATCAACATCGAGAACGTCGTTTCGGCGGCATTAAGCAATGAGTTTACAAAAACGAACATTGAGCTCCATCATCTTGTGGCTGGGATTGGTTGTTTCCATCCTTTGTTTGAAAACGAACGCCATCGTCGTATGGATTGTTTTAATGTCCCTACTTTCACAGATGGAATTGTCAAAGATGTTGAGGGCCATGAGCTTATGCCCTTGGCCCAAAATGGACTTGTGGCTGGCTGGCACGTTTCCCCTTCTTTTGTGGTTATTGCCCAACAACATTGAATGCCTAGGGTGCATTTATATCGCGTACTTTGGCGCTATTTTATTGGGAATCATTGTACGTTATCCCAACGCAAAAACATTACTATCTTCGTTATTTTCCTTTTGGTACATTCCCTTCAATTTGCATTTTTTTATCTTACTGGCACGCCAGTTGGAAGGCAATATCGCCCTGGGCGTATTGCTTTGGATCGTCTGCGTAACTAAATTCACGGACATAGGTGGGTTCATTATCGGTTGCGCCTTCGGCAAGAGAAAATTAGCCCCGCAGGTAAGTCCGAAAAAAACCTGGGAGGGTGTTTTGGGCGGTGTCATTTTTGCCTCTTGCTTAGGCGTCTCATTGACCTCTTTGTTTCCAGCCTTCTTCCCATTAAATTTATTGAAATCTGTGCTATTTGCATGCTTGCTAGCCGGTGGAGCTATCGTATCCGATTTGGTGGAATCGGTTCTTAAGCGACAATCTCAACAGAAAGATTCCGGCAGTTTTATCCCGGGAATTGGCGGTGCTTTGGATTTGATAGACAGCCTACTGCTCAACGCGCCCGTAAGCTATTTGCTTTTTCAGTATTTTTAAAGGGATCACGGCCATTGTTTTGTCAGAGACCGGTTGCGCAAGGTTTTTTCAAAAATGGCAGGATCAGTTGGCAAGGCATCCTTGATAAGTCGTGGAAAAGCCTTTGTCATAAAAATTCGTGTGACCTGTTAACCTCTTTCACCGTAATTAGACAGAACAGGGGTCGCATCTTAAAATAAAACCATTCTGCCGACAAACACAATAAGATTACACATTCCAAAGGACTCCCTTAATATAAAGCCGAGTTGTTAAAAAACCATACGATTAGCTAATACGCTGCAGCCTTATAAAGGCATCCAACACTCCCTTACCTTCGGTAATAATTCTCACCATTCGCTTGAATGATAACCCCCAGAATCCGCAACATTGGCATTCAATCAAGTTGCCCAAACAACCACAGAAGTACTTCACCTGTGGAAGCCTTCAGGCGGCGTAATGTACACGTAATCGCCTTCATAAACTTGCTCAAAAAGCTCCAAGATGTTTTTGTTAGAAAGCAACAGACAACCCCGTGAAAGCGCGTTGGGGATAAAATATTCCAAATTCGTACCGTGAATATAAACGCATCGCCTGTAAGTATCGCAGCACTGAGTGTTGTGTTTTCCCCTATTGATGCCCCATTCAAGTCCGCTAAGGCGTAGGATACGTGTGGTAACAAAACCATCCGTACATATTTTACTGGGGGGACACACGATACCCGTAAAGTGGCGGTATTTAAATACGCCATTTACGGGCATCGCATGCCCTATTTTTTCGCAGATACGATGTAGGCCGTAAGGTGTTCCCAAGCTGTTCATATAACAACTTTGCGGCGCAATACTCGACGAGCATGGGTAAGTTTTTTGCAAAGCCCATCCTACGCCCTTAAATTTGTACAACGTTAATTGCTTCTGTGAGACATCGGCCCACAACAGATGCTGATTGAGCATGCATTCAAAATCGCCCAATAATTTCTCTAAAACATGCCTCATAAGCTCTGGTATTGACGATGTCCAAAGCTGCACGAGAAGTCAAGCGTTCCAACGTGCTTCGTTGTACTTTCCATAAAAACCTAATCGTTCAATAAAAAGATTGCGATGGACGGCACTTCAATTACATTGCATGATATGCAATTGATCATATTTTGTTTCATTTCACTTATCTTAAATCAGGCCTACGGAAATTCGATGGCACCGTCGCCTACTTTTACCGACTTATTATCAGAAAAAATGCAAAAAGATCCCTTTTCTTTAATTGCGATGTGCCTATTCCTAGGCGCCATATTTCACACATTCTTAACCAGTAAATTGAGCAACATCGCCAAGCAAATGGAGACAAACTTGGGCCACGCTTCGTGGAAGTCAAGCGTATTAAAGCTGTTAGGAGAGGTGGAAATTGTCTTTGCCTTGTGGTTAATCCCATTAAGCTTGTGCTTCGTTTATTTTAAAGGCTGGGCCGCCACCGTACATTATTTTGAAACCCGTCAGTACGCAGAACCCATTTTCGTGATTGCCATCATGAGCGTTGCGTCTTCGCGCCCTATTTTAAAACTTGCAGAACGTACACTTCGCTTCATCGTCAATCACTGCGGAGGCGAAAAACCTTCCACCTGGTGGATTTGCATCCTGACCATTACCCCACTGCTGGGCTCTCTCATCACAGAACCGGCGGCAATGACGATTGCGGCACTGTTGCTTTCTCAACGTGTCTTTTGTTATCAAGCAAAACCGTCATTCCTCTATGCCAGCTTAGGCTTGCTCTTTGTGAACGTGTCCGTGGGTGGTGTCTTAACGAATTTCGCCGCACCTCCCATCTTAATGGTCGCTTCCCATTGGCAATGGTCATCGTCCTTCGTTTTTAAAAAATTTGGCATAAGTGCCATGCTGGGAATTGTATGCGCCACACTGTTTTATGCCATTTTATTTTACAAGCAACTGAAGCAACTCAATAAAAATGCCCAACAAAGCACCGGAACTCGCGCGGAAGAGTCTGATGTCCCAAGCTTCATTACCGTTTGTCACATTTTATTTCTGGCCTGGATGGTGCTTAACTCGCACCACATTCCCTTACTCATCTGGGGATTTTTGGCCTTTATCGTATTCACGCAGTTAACTTCACAAACGCCTGTTAACGTGAGAAACCCTATGCTCGTGGGCTGCTTCCTCGCCGGACTGGTGACACACGGAGGCCTGCAAATGTGGTGGATCGATTCCATCTTATCACATCTCAACGAACAGCTTTTGTTCGTCGGATCAGTATTTCTAACTTCATTCAACGACAATGCCTCCATCACTTACTTGGCCTCACTTGTAAGTCATTTTGAAAACAATTGGACGCTCCAACATGCGATTGTTTCAGGCGCTGTCGTAGGCGGTGGACTTACCGTCATCGCCAATGCGCCCAATCCTGCGGGGCAAAATTTATTGTCAAAATTCTTCCCCGAAGCGAGCGTCAAGCCACTCCCCCTATTTTTAGGGGCCTTGATTCCAACTTGCTTGATGGCGATAGCGTTCTTACTTTAATTTGTTCATTGAACAAATGGCATTTAAGGAACGTTTGTTTTTCGCCAAATGAAGCATCTTCGGGACTACCAACTTCGATGGGCTTGTCAACATGCGGTGGACACCAAATTGCAAGCAAGGGCTGCTGACGGTATTTTGTCGATCTACATTCAATAGCTTAACTAAGATGTGTCGAAAGACATTGGCAGCATTGTTTACAGCGATACTTCGTCCCCCCTTATCAATGGCGTTAACGGTGTCATTATTGGAATTCAATCGGCCCGCAAAGTCACTGATGCCTCGAATAATACAGAAATGTTTTTGAAACTCATAACAGGTACACGCGACGGCAAAGGATTCCATATCGATGACATCTGCATTGTAGGTTTCAAATAAATACTGACAATATTCGGCATTATCGACAAAAGTGGTTCCGCTGACGGCCGTACCTCGACAATGCACAGTAAACTGCGCCTGAAAATCTTTCAGAGCGGCCACCACTTGATTCCAAAATTCGGCGGGGCAGGCCAATTGATTGGTCCGTATAATGTTGTCGTCTCTGTCAACACCCACTTCCACGTTAGAAGGAGAAAAGCTTTTAAAATTATCTTGGTAACTCAGGTAACGACTTAAACAAGCAGTTCCTTCCATGTTGTACATATAGCCCACCGAGTGACACGCTAGAGTAAATGGGATGTACACGTCCCCGATCGACAGATTGGGATTTAAGCTGCCGCCGATCCCTATGAAAAATACCTTTTGAATGTTAGGAAGCACAAAAAACAGTTGGGACAATCGAATGGCCGTGGGCACCAAATTTTTTCCACTGACCGCAACGGCAATGTAATGATTACGGCACAAAAATATATTGATGGACAATTGTTCAATCACCACTTTTTTGACGAACTTGCAGCGATAGATGGAATTCAAGGCTTCGAAAATTGCATCCCTTTCGAAAATTTGAGAACAAATGCATAAAATAGAACATTTCGCCGTCCAGTCAGAAACGCTCGGGGCGGCGGTATTATAAACCGGTTTGGTTGATGTAGGTTTAAAACAGTGGATAGGTCCCGCAGCGACGACAGATAAATTTAGAAAGTACGTGGTGGTTAAGATGAACAAGAGCTGTATTTTTTTCATAGGCTTGGTAAAATATTGTAATAAAGTAGCAAGAAAAAAGCCAATTCGAAATAAATCTTTGATTCGCAAGTATAAATCAAATCACTTTCTGCATAAAATGACGTATTTATCTGCGTTATTTCTCTACGAATTGACATGATGCAAGGGTAAAAATTTCCCTCATTTTTTTAAGATAAGGAAAATTTTTCTATATAAATTGTATACATCGTAAGAACAGTTTGACCGACGACAAGCTTATTTAATGTGAACTAAAAATTTGCCTATTCACATTTTTATGATCATTGTACTTATTCTGGGAAGATTGCAGTGAATATATTTTTATTAGGCATCGGCGGCGTTGGAATGGAGGCTTTAGCCTGCTATTTAAAAAAAGTGGGACATCAAGTTTATGGCTGGGATGATTACACGGATTCCGATAAAAACCGGCGACTCAATTGCCATAACTTTATCTTGTCGAACCGCTTACCAGAGGGTTGTCGCACTCTCATCTATTCCTCAGCCATTCCACCTAATCACCCATTGCTTCAGGAAGCGATAAGACAACAATGGACCGTTATGAAACGGGGCGAATTCCTCGCTCGTTTGCTAAAGGACAAACACGTTGTAGCCGTTGCAGGGAGTCATGGAAAGTCGAGTACAACGGCCTACCTCATCCATTTTTGCAAAAATCATGGCATTCCCATCAGTTACTTATTGGGTGCCGCTTACCAACGAGAGCAATACCCCATGGGGGATTACAATCCTGAGGCGGAATGGACGATTTTAGAACTGGATGAAAGTGATGGCACCATCGATCACTTTAGCCCCACAGCAACACTCATTTTAAACGATGATTGGGATCACTCGACCCACTATCCAACCGCAGAAGCTTACACGGCCAGCTTACTGCACTTGTGTGAACGTACTCGGCAATGGATTTTGTTGTCCTCTACAATTCGTTGGAGCTGTGAAACCGCTGTGTCCATCTATCGCCTTGGAATTGACTTCACGTTGAAGACATCGGGGGCACAGACATGCATTGCTTTTGAAAAGGACGGAGCACAAGCTTCTTACGACACACGAACTGTGTTCAGCTTGTCGAACCTAGGAATGGCCTTATCCGCCTTCTACTTAATCGCAAAAACATTTCCAAATAATGTTGCGATTCAATCATTTCCGGGGATAAAAAGGCGGCAAGAAATTTTGCTAAAAACAGAAAACTTATTGATTGTCAGTGATTACGCGCACCATCCGAACGAACTGAAGACCTACTTACAATTTGCAAAAGGGCACGGCGAACATTGGGTGGCCTTTGAACCGCACCGAAGTTCCAGAGTAAAGCAATTTTACACGGATTTCATAAACATTTTCAAAACCATCCCTCATTTATTCTTGGCAAATATTTATCAAGCATTTGAAAATGAACCGCCCCTGTTGCGTGACGATTTGCTCAAACATTTACCCGCGGCAAAGCGTTTCGAAGAGCTTTCCATTGAAGAAGTTGTAGCCTCGCAAGTGCCACACAAGCTGGTTTCCTTTATCGGCGCTGGGAAGATGAATCAATACGCAAGGGCGTGGATTGAGCGGTTAATTCTCTTTTGGAAAGAGCAGTTGGAAGGCAGTGTGCACGATGTGATTGCGACGCACGTTTCTCTCACGCATAAAACGACATTTGTAATGGGAGGAGAATGCTTATTTTTATACGCTCCCAAAACGGCTGCAGACTTAAGTCACTTGTTGCAATGCGCCAATCGATGGGGCCTTCCATGGTACATTTTAGGGAAAGGATCGAACGTTCTTATCTCGCAAAGACGATTCAACGGCCTTGTAATTCAATTATCGGCCCCCCTCTGGCAAGCTATTGAAACCATTGATGCGGTACGTTTCCGTGTAGGAGCAGGCTGCGTATTGAATACGATGCTCAATTACTTTCAACAAAAGGGCATTGGCGGCTTTGAGTTTTTAGATGGCATTCCAGGAACCGTTGGCGGCGCTCTGCGTATGAATGCGGGCACCCATCATCAGGGCATTTGGGATTTCGTCGAAAGCATTCATTTGATTGATCCACAGGGAAACATAAAGACCCTATCGCGTGATGAAGTGCACTTTACTTACCGCAATTGTTCCAGCTTGGAAAAATGTATTGCTTTAAGCATTGTGGTCGTCGGTCGGCGCGAAGACCCGTCTTGCATAAAAGAACGTAGGGACGAATTTCGAACACGACGTAAGATGAATCAACCGAGAGGACGTAGCTTGGGATGTTTCTTTAAAAATACAATTGACGGATCTACAGGAAAATTACTGGATCAATTGGGGGTAAAAAATATGAAAGTTGGGGGGGCCTATGTGTCAGAAAAACATGCCAATTTTATTTTAAACGACGGCACTGCAAAATTCGATCAGGTCATTGAATTAATGAGGCAGATCGTTTCTCTAACAAAACAGAAAACAAACTTAATATTGGAGCCCGAAGTAAAAATTTTAGGGGACAAATGGGAAAATTATTTATGAATAATCCAAACATCGTTGTTTTATTGGGGGGCATTAGCGGGGAACGTGAAGTGTCTTTTAAAACAGCCCATGCCGTTATCAATCAATTAAAACAGCATTTTAACGTACGATCGATTCAACTCGACGATAAAACTCTTCCGGAAGATTTAATACCCAATAACGAACTTATTTTCCCCCTTTTGCACGGGACCTTTGGGGAAGATGGAAGCTTACAGGCGTTGTTAGAACAACGCGGCCTGGCTTTTATCGGCAGTGATTCCCCAGCCAGTCGATTGTGCATGGACAAGATGCAAAGTAAACGTTTGGCCCAAGCGTTGGGGATTTCGGTTTTACCAGCGATCGAAGTCATTGCCGGTCAAGAGCTCAGCCCAGAGACTTTAAAAGCACAACTCAAATGCGATGAATTCGCCTTAAAACCCACCTGCGAAGGAAGTAGCATTGGGGTCCATTTGTGCGATAATTTTCTTGATCTACAACAACATTGGAAAGAAGAAAAAAGCGGGCATTACATGATTGAGCGTCGCGTTCATGGTCGAGAACTCACCGTGGGCGTATTACAGGGGGAAGCCTTAGGTGTCGTTGAAATTAGGCCCAGGTCCGGCTTTTATGATTTCCACAACAAGTACACCCCAGGCGCGTGCGAGTACCTTTATCCGGCGCCTATCGATGCGACCGTTACGAATGCCGTACGCGATATGGCTGCTCGTTTTTTTGCCGGCGCACATTGCCTCGATTTTGCCAGGGCCGACTTCTTGCTAGAAGGCGAGCAAGTCTTTTTTCTTGAAATGAATACAATTCCGGGAATGACCGATCAAAGCTTATTCCCCAAAAGCGCAGATTGTTACGGACTTTCTTTCGATACAATTTTGCAACGTATCGTCCAAGGGGCCGTTCAACGAAATCAGATTGCGAAGTTGTTAAAATAGAATGGAACCCTCGAATAACTCTTGGCACAGTTTGCGACAAGGCGTGTGTCTAACAAAAATGCACTGCAAGATAATTGCAAAAAAATTAGGCATATCTGCAGCACTCTTGCTGCTCGTTGCACTGGGCGCCCTATTGTGCGTATATTTAATGAAGCCATGTTTGCGCCCGCAACCCATGCGTTCCTTGTCGTTGAGCTCTAACGGCGTCATATCGAAAGAGTGGGTTGAGAAACACGTCAACATCCCTTTCGGAGAAGATTTAATGCGCATTGACCTCCTCGCGTTAAAGAAGCAATTGGAGGCCTATCGTCAAATTATAAGTGCCGAAATTTCAAGGGTTTTCCCGGACACTTTACACATTCAGCTGCAAGAATGCCAGGCAGCCGCCAAGTTGTTTATCTTGAAAGGGAATAAACGTTTTGTGCGTCTCGTCGCCACGGACGGAAAAATCTTTTGCCCCGTGGCCTACTCCCGACAAACGGTAAACGCACTGCCCAGCTTGTCTAACGTATCCAAAAATATTATAAAGGACCGTGCCATCCTACAGTTCCAAAAAATTAATAATGTGCTGGACACTATCATGCGGCATCATCCCGATTTTTATGCCCGCATCGCACGAATTTCCTTAAAAAACTTTGACCCCTTTTTAAACGAAAAGTGGCTGCAAGTGGACTTGTTCACTCGAGATGGCAAACAAATTACGTTTGAATGCGATCACCTTGAGTCACAAATACAACACTTAAAACAAATCCTGCAGTCGTTATCAAACTCACAACAATCGGGGCTACTGCATTTAAATTTATCCTTAAATCCCCCGATTGTCGAATTTAAATAAGAATGCAAAATTATGCATTCTTTTTATTCATAACAAGGCGCTTTTCTTGGACCTTGCTGGCTTCCTTACCAATACGCTTGCGCAAGTAGTACATCTTGGACGAACGAAGCACAACGCTCTCCTTGTTGAGCACAATCTTCTCAATCACAGGCGAATGGACTGGGAATATACGTTCTACGGCGTAACCTGAGGCAACACGACGCACGGTAAATGTTTCCGCGATGCCGGAACCCTTACGGGCAATTACAATGCCTGTAAAAACTTGGATACGTTCCTTTTCACCTTCACGAATTCGAATGTGAACAGAAACTTCATCGCCTACTTTGAAATGACTGCGATCTGTCTTTAGTTGTTCTTTATTAAGTTCTTGGAGAATAGCTTGACTCATATCTTATCGATTAAAAATTAAATCAGGTCTGCGTCGTAACGTCCTGATAAGTTGTTGTTTAAATCTCCACGATGCAATTGCCGCGTGGTCGCCGGACATCAAAACGTCTGGAATTGACTGTCCTTCAAACTCTTGTGGCCGTGTGTATTGTGGAAACGTTAGAAGTGTTTGACTAAAACTATCTTGCTGTAGAGATTGCTCATCGCCCAATGCACCGGGTACATAACGAACGACCGCATCTAATAATACGGCAGCGGGGAAAGA
>ERZ779664.1282-NODE-1282-length-10358-cov-2.318839_pt1 | contig 10358 bp, 7 predicted proteins | sample MGYA00511478_ERZ779664 | MGnify/ENA primary metagenome ERZ779664 (study PRJEB29588, sample SAMEA2160437) | human gut metagenome | biome: human gut; feature: human-associated habitat; material: faeces | place: Denmark | collected 2008/2010 ...
GAGGCGGTCGTTTCCGTCACGGGTCCGGATGTCCGCTGGTGCGGAAACGAGGCGGGAGTCTGCCGCAAGAGCGAGTGGAATGTCGTACCGTATTATTACAGCAATCAGGAGCTGATAGCTGCCGCGTCTCAGCAGACCGCGGAGAAGCCGCCGAAGAGGATAAGCGCTACCACGCTCGACCTCGGCAGCCGCAAGGCGATAAAGAACGTCTCGAAGCTTATTTGGTATCCCGCAGAGGTCGATGTCTCGATAAGAAAAGGCTGGTTCTATCATCTCAACGAGGACTATGAGGTAAAGCCCCTGTCGAAGCTTATGGAGATTTATTATAACTCTGTCGGCGCGAATGCGAGCCTGCTGCTCAATATCCCGCCGAACAAAGACGGTCTGTTTGCCCAGCGCGATGTCGAGACCCTGCTCGCCATGGGCGCGCAGCTTCAGATTGATTTCAACGAGGATCTGGCGGACGATTCGATAATGACCGACTCCTGCCATCTCGATGAGGAGCATCGCGGTCAGATGGCTCTGACCCACACCACCGACGAGTATTGGCATTCGGGTTTCGATCCCGACCACGCTACCCTGACGCTCGACCTCGGCGATGATTACGATATCGACAAGATCGTGCTCTCCGAGCATATCGCGACAGGTCAGCAGATAGAAAAATTCTCGCTATACGGTCAGATAAACGGCAAGTGGAAAAAGATATTTGCCGGCACCGTCATCGGCTCTAAGCGCATTTGCCGCTTTGAAGAGGCGAGAATGCAGTATATAAAACTCGTTATCGAGGAGACCCGCTGCTTTGCGACTATCGCGAGATTCGAGGCATATTAAAAGACATAACAAAACCGCCCCGCTGGCAGCGCCTGCGGGACGGTTGATTTTTTATAGCTTAGTTTTTGCGCGAATCTATAAGCTCCTTTATGAGCTTGTATGTGTTCTCGCCGAGTCTGATTATGCTCGGTCTTGTGTCGGCTTCGGGGAGTGCTCCCGCGGGGACAAGAACTTTGTGCCCGTCGCAAGCCATGAACTGCGGGAACGCCGCGTTCGATGTGACTGTCGGCTGCCCATCGGCAGTCAGCAGATAATATACGAAGTCGTTGTAGGCGTCGCAGAAATCGTTGTGATCCTGATATCTGACGAACCATGTCGAATCCGGGAAAGCGCAGGTGGAAGCGTCAACGAGCAGATCGCTTGAAAGATATTTGTTCGTGCTGTCCGCCTTGAGCGTCTCGCCTATGGGTGCGCAGGTCGCACCGAGCGAGCCGTATTTCGTGTCGATGAGCATATCGGTCTGGTCAACGCAGTTGTCATATACCGGGATGGGTGCTATCGCGTATCCCATGCTCATGCAGACTGCAAGACCGTTCTTCTGCTCCGCTTTGAGCCTGTCGCCGAGACCGACCTGAACATTGTAGTGGTAGTTGTCGGTGAGCTTTGTCAGAGCCGAATATTTGTCTCCGGTGTCGGAATAGAGAGCTTTCTTCGCATTTTCATAGTATGCGTCGGGCACGAAGCTCCAGACGCCGGGCATCGTGGTTATTATCTCTGTCAGGCACTCGTCGTAGAGCGCGTCAAGATCCTCTTCGAGAATGTTATTGACGAGGCACAGCAGCATATCGACTATGAATGCATCCTTGAGCACGGAGAAGAGGCTGCTGACGAAATCGCCCGTCGTGTCTCCGCCGAGGAAGGTTTCTATGAACAGCTCAAATGCGTCTGCCTTGCCTTTGACGTCGAGATTCTTCGTGAAAAGATTGCCTACGAGCGTTATTCCCTGGAACGCGCCGCTCAGGAAAACGACTTTCTCTATGTTCTTTGAGCCGTAGAGCGAAATGTACGACGCCGCAACGCAGGTGCCCTCGCTGTGCGCGCAGAGCACTACCTTGTCGTGGCGGGTGATTTTCTTGACCTGCTCGATGTACTTTTCGAGCTCGCGTGCACTTTCGACGGGGTCGAGTCTCCAGTCGTAGCCGAAGATGTAGCGTCCGCCGTCATTTTCGCCCTGATACTGACCGTGGATATCCCTCTTGTGAATATCCGTGTCGGTCGGCGTCTGATATGACTTTGCCGATATCTTCGCCGTGCCGTCCGGGTTGCACATCATGTTCCCCATGAGCTTGAACATAGCCCTTGAGAGTAGCGTGCGGAACAGCTCGTGTTCGCCCGCGGCGAGAGCCGCAAATGCGCCGGCAAGGCTCGGAATGGCGCTGACTATCTCAACGGCGCCCATCGGGAAAACAGCGCTCTGTGTGCCGTCGCCGTTGTCGTGATAGAGCTCAGTGCCGAAGCCGTTGACCATAACGACGGGCGGCGTGTCGCAGCTGCACTGTGCGCTGTCCGCAAATGCGCCTGCGGGCAGCATGATGAGCATAATTGCCGCAAGAATGAATGATACCGCTTTTTTCATGTTTGCTCCTCCTTATATGCCGAACATTAAAATCCGAAGAAAGAGGGCACAAGGTAGGTGATGACGGACATGATTATTCCCGCAATAAGAATGCCGAGGGCAATTATCGGGAAGGATTTCTTTATCCTCATGTCGGTCAGGGCAGCTATCAGTGCTCCGGTCCAACCGCCCGTTCCGGGCAGGGGAATGGCAACGAATAAAAGCAGACCCCAGTCGCGCCAGCGTTTGACTTTTTCGCTGTTTCGCATTGAGCGTATCTCAAGCTTTTTGATGATCTTTGAAAAGACCGGCTTGTCGCGCAGAAATTGGAATATCTTGCGTATGAAAAGCAGGATGAACGGGATCGGCAGAATGTTGCCGAGATAGCATATGGCGAACGCACGCCAAAAATCAACGTGCAGCAGCTTCGCCGCTATCATGCCGCCGCGCAGCTCGAGAACCGGCAGCAGCGATACGAGAAAGATTATCAGTTCGTTAGGGATCTTGTTTTGAAAAAAGTCAACGAGACCCTGAGCGAATTCTTCAGTCATGTTTTTTTCCTTTCCTTTTCGGCGTTTTTGCGCCGTCAGTCATCGGTTTCAAAAATTCCGTGCTTGTCCATAAAACGACGCGCGCTCTTTAAAATCGCCTTGTCGTTTTCAAATTTCAGCGTTTCGAGCGCTTTGTCGAAGCCGAGCCAGATGTAGTCATCTATCTCTTCGCGCTGAATTATCGTCTCTGTGTCTTCGGTTTTTGCCAAAAAGATGGTTACGCTCTTTTCGACCTTGCCCTGAATCGTGTAGTCGGATTTTGCGGTGAAGTCCGGAATGATGTCGATGTGTATCCCGGTCTCTTCAAGAACCTCGCGCCGTGCAGTCTGCTCGGGCGTTTCGCCGCGCTCCATGTGACCTTTGGGGAATCCCCAGTGGGCGCTGCGGCTGTTCTTGATGAGAAGAAGTCTGATCTCACCGTTTATTCTGCGGCATACGACGGCACCGCACGAGCGCTCGTAGAGACACTCGAGGCGGTATGTGCCCTCGGGCTCCGCAAAGGCGAGCGCATCGGCTATCTGATAGCCGATAAAACGCATATTTTTCGGCGCAACGACAAGTATGCCCTTGCGCTCTCCCTCTCTGTATAAAACGGCAATTGCGCGCCCATCAAAGTGTCTGACGGGATGATGAATGCCCATGATATAGGCGCCTGCGAAGCGGTTGTCAAACTGCCGCCTGCCTTCAAGAGAGCCGAAATTGAGAGAATATCTGTATCCGTACTGACGGTTCAGGGAGCCGACCGGGTTTGTTATTCTGACTCTGACGAATTTACCTAACAAAGGTCATGCCCTCCCTATATTCGGCGAGATTTGCTTTGTTCGCAAACTCCCCAATTTTGAATTTATGTTATCTATTATACTTATTTTGCCCTCCAATTGCAATAGCGCCGATATAATTTTGGAAAATAGCGCTTCCCACTGTACTGACACCTTGTTAAATTTGTCGATATGTGATAAAATCAGTAATAATTGATTTTTTATCCCGGGCGCGCAGAGATGCACGACCCGGAAGGAGGGTAACTTTTGCAGAAGATACTTATCGCGGACGATGAGGCGAAGATACGCCGCATTATCAGGGATTTTCTCACCGCCAAGGGCTTTGAAACTGTCGAGGCGGAGGACGGTGCGCAGGCTCTGCGCGTTTTCTCGGAAAACAGCGATATAGCCCTGGCTGTGCTCGATATAATGATGCCGGAGATGAACGGCTGGGAGGTCTGCCGCAAGATTCGCGAAACCTCCGATGTCCCGGTCATCTTCCTGACTGCGCGCGGCGAGGAGTTCGATGAGCTCGAGTGCTTCGAGTGCGGCGCGGACGATTTCATAACAAAGCCGTTCAGCCCCACTGTGCTCGTCAAGCGTATCGAAGCGCGATTAAAGCGCACTGCGGACAACCCAACCGATAAGATAGTTATAGACGGTCTCGTTATTGATGTTGTGGCTCATTCCGTCGTCTGCGACGGGCACGAAATCGAGCTGACTCATAAAGAATACGGCATTCTTCATAAGCTCGCTTCAAACCGCGAGCGGGTGTTCTCGCGCGAGCAGCTGCTCGACGATATCTGGGGCTTTGACTTCCTCGGCGATTCGAGAACGGTCGACTCCCATGTTGCGCGCCTTCGCACGAAGCTCGGCGATTGGGGCAGCTGCCACCTGCGCACGGTCTACGGCGCAGGATATAAGATAGAGGTGAACTGAGTTTGAGCCGTCGGTCGGCAAGAAAAAATGACAGAATCAGAAAATCGGGACGGCGCATGGCTTTCGAGCTCATCACCGTCCTGATAGTACTTGCCGCAATACTTGTCGCACTGCGCCCCGGCGTGCTGCTCAACTCTGTCTATGCCTTTGCGGAGATAATGAATATGCAGAGCATCCGCGAGTCGCTCGACAACGAGGATCCGGCGTCTTACGAATATTATCAGCAGTTAGCCTCTGTCTCTGACAACAACTATTATATGATTGAGGTCTTTGACCCCGACGGCAACACGGTCTATTCAAATCGCGAAAAGTTCTTGTATTCCGGCGACGGGGACAGCGTCTATTACCGAACCGCCGAGAGCATGTACACTACCGGACGCAGCGTGCGCGTGTTCGATCTTTTTGACGACAGCGCAAGCTTTGACGAATATGAATATCAGGACAGCGAGGCGAGCGGATATTACAGATACCGCGTCGAGCTCAAAAACGGCGATACCCTGCGTCTGTGGCTGCCTTATTATCAGGTCGAGCGAAACGCCCATACGGCGTCATTTCTTCTGACTGCTTTCGCGCTGATATCAGCCGCCGTGGCGTGCGCGATTATACTTTATTCAAATCTGCGTTTCTCGCGCCCCGTTGCGGCGATGGCGGAGATAACGGAGTCCATGGCAAAGCTTGATTTCTCCAAGAAATGCGTCAGCTATCCGCAGACGGATGTTCAGAATCTCGGGCAGAATATCAATATACTCTCCGAATCACTGAGCGAAACGCTCGACGAATTGCAGGATAAAAACGAAAAACTGACCGAAGAGCTTGAGCACAGCGCGCTTGTCGACGAGTCGCGAAAGAGCTTCATCGCCAATGTCTCGCATGAGCTCAAGACTCCTATAGCCATTATTCAGGGCTACGCCGAGGGACTCAAGCTCGGCATAAACAGCGACCCCGAGGGCAGCGAGGAATACTGCGACATAATCCTCGAGGAGACCGGCAAGATGAACCGCATAGTCATGGAGTTGCTGAACCTCGAAAAGCTCGAGAGCGGCTCATATGTCCCGACGTGCGAAAAGCTCGATCTGAGCGCGATGATAAAAGGTCAGCTTGCGGCGTTCTCGATGATGTTCAACGATAACGGAATAAAGCTCATCGACCGCATCCCGGACGGGTTGACCGTCCACAGCGACGAGCGGACTATTCTGCTCGTGCTCCAGAACTTTCTGTCAAACGCCGTGTCGAATATCGGCGGCAAGAAGATAGTTCAGCTGACGGTTGATGACAATCTGAACACATACAGGGTCAGCGTCTATAACTCCGGCGATCCGATAGACGAGGACGAGCTTGACAAAATATGGTACAGCTTCTACAAATCCTCAAAGAAGCGCAAGAACGAGGATTTTCATTTCGGGCTCGGTCTGCCGATAGTCAAAGCCATCCAGAAGCGGCTCGGCAGGGAGTGCGGCGTTGTCAACGAACACGGCGGCGTGCGCTTCTGGTTCGATGTGGATAAGTGAGCGAGGTTGAATAAACGGCTCAAAGATGATATAATCAAATGAAGAGTTCAACGCAAAGCGGCGATTTTATAAATATGGGAGATCTTGTTATGGCTATTAAAAACAGGAAAAAAAGAATAACGGCGAGGATATCGGCTCTGCTGCTTTCGGCGGCAATGCTCTGCTCCCTGAGCGCGTGCTCCGACCCCGTCGCCGTGACGAAAATAAAAGGCACGCCCACCGAGGCGGGTGCTGCGGAATCGACTCTGCTCCATTCCGTCGGCGATAAAGCCAATCTTCAGCAGGTCGGCAAATCCGGACTTATCGAGCTGCTCTTTGACGAGAGCACATATTCCGTCTGCGTCGCCGATCTTTCCCATGACGACAGCGAAAAGCTCTGGTCTGCGCTCCCGACTCAGGAGAATTCGGGTGCCGCAACGGCGACCCTTGAAATCGTCAGCGGAGACACACTCTATAAGCTCAACACTCAGGATAACAGTGTGTCGTTCCAGAATGCCCAGTGCAGCTTTGCCGACGACGCTCTGAGTGTTACTTATATTCTCGCTCCCGACACTGCAACTGCACACAAAGAAAAATATGATAAAGATGATATAGCTTTCAAGCTTGTCGTCAATTATCAGATAAAAGACGGTAGCGTCTATGTCAGCGCAAAATATGAAAATCTCGTTGCGGATTCCGACGCAAAGCTCACGAAGCTCAGCCTTCTCAATTTCTTCGGCGCTTATTCCGAACCCCAGCAGGGCGACTATATCTTCGTCCCCGACGGCAGCGGCGCGATTATCCGCTTCAACAACGGCCGCGTTTCCCAGCGCGCCTACTACGCCAACCTCTACGGCTGGGACTGGGCGTCCATCCGCACGCAGGTGACGAACGAAACGCGCATCAACTTCCCGGTTTTCGGCGTTTCGGGCGACAGCGGGTCATTCATCTGCATTCTGGAGGACGGTGCATCGTGGGCGGGCATCGGCGCGGACATTGCCGGCCGCCTGACCTCCTACAACACCGTCAACGCAACGTACACCATCGTCCACGGCGACGCCTACGACGTTTCCGAGCGCACGAACAACGCCGTCTACATGTTTGAAACAGCGCATCCGACGGGCTTCATCCGCCAGCGCTACCGTTTTCTGCCCGAATCGGGCTACATGGACATGGCGGCGTCCTACCGCGACTACCTGACCGCAAAATACCCGAATTTTGCCGCACAGACGGTGGATGCGGAGGCGCCGCTGAGCATCGAGCTGATTGGCGCGATTGACAAGGTGCAGCAGGTGGCGGGCGTGCCCACCAGCGTCCCGATTGCCATGACGACTTATGCGGAAGCGAAAGACCTCCTGCGCGAGCTTGTCACCCGCAATCTGGCGCAGAACATGTCGATTCGCTACGCCGGATGGATGAACGGCGGCATGAATCAGCAGCTGCTGTCCTCCGTCCGCCTGATTCGGCAGCTGGGAACGCAGGAGGAGCTGTTCTCCTTCGCACAGAATGCCGCGATTGCGGGTGTGCCGCTCTATCTGGACGGTTTGACGGCTTTCGCGCGCGACAGCGGCCTGCTGGAGGGCTTTATCGCCTTCCGCGACGCTGCCCGCTTCACCACGCGGGAAGAAGCGGAAATCCCCGAATACAGCCCAATCTGGTACGGCGCGAACGACGACCGCGACACCTACTACCTCGTCAAGCCCGCCATCGCCATGCGCAGCGTCAACACCTTGGTGGACGCGGCGGCTTCCTATGGCGCAGGCGTTTCCTTCCGCGACATCGGATACATGCTCTCCGCTGATTACGACAGCAAAGACCACACGACCCGCGAAGCCGTGCTGCATCAGCAGGCGGAAAAGCTCGCAGAACTCAAGGCATCCGGGCGCGACGTGATGATTCGTCAGGGCAACGACTACGCCGCGGTTCAGGCAACGCTCATCACCGACATGGACTTCGACGGCGGGCAGTACTCCATCATCGACGAGTACGTCCCCTTCTACCCGCTGGCGCTGCACAGCCCGCGGCCCCCCCCCAGCCGCGTGTCCTACACGGGCGCATCGCTGAATCTGGCGGACGACGCGGAGGAAGTCCTCCTGCGCAGCGCGGAAATGGGTGCGGGTCTGCAATACACGCTGACCGCCCAGAGCGCGCGCGTTTTGCAGGATTCCACCTACTCCGAGTTCTACGGCGCGGACGCGTCGCTCGTGCTGGATGACATCACTGCGCAGGTCGCGCAGTACCGTGAGACGCTTTCGGGCATCTTCAATCAGGAAATGACGGGGCATGAGCGTGTCGGGAACGTCACCATCACGACTTACGCAAACGGCACACGCGTCTACGTCAACTTCGGCTATACCGACGCGGCGGTGAATGGCATCACCGTTCCCGCCCGCAGCTATGCAGCACAACAGGGGGTGAGCAAATGAGCGGCAAACGCATTTCCATTCGTGCGCGCCGGGCAGTATCCGGTTATCTGTTCATTCTGCCCTTCATCATCGGCTTTTTGTGCTTCATGCTGCTGCCGCTGGTGGATTCCTTCTGGATGAGCCTGTGCCGGGTGGACGTGACCGCTGGGCAGGGCTTCCAGACGACTTTCATCGGGCTGGACAACTACATCCGCGCCTTCACCATTGACCCGGAGTTCAACAAGCTGCTCAGCGAAGAAATCGGCGTGATGGTCACGCACACCATTGCGATTCTCGTCGTGTCCTTTGTCATTGCCATCGTACTGAATCAGGAATTCAAAGGGCGCGCGTTCGTCCGCGCTATCTTCTTCCTGCCCGTTATCCTCTCCAGCGGCGTTCTCATCGGCTTGGAGACGGACAACACCCTGATGGCGGGAATGCAGCAGATGATGGCGGAGTCCTCCCCGTTCACGCTGTCCGAGTCGCTGATGAAGATTCTCAAGCTCACGGGCATCGGCAGCGACGTGCTGGACATCGTCTTTTCCCTGATTGACGAGGTGTACGACATTGTGATGGCAAGCGGCATCCAGATTGTCGTTTTCCTCTCCGGTCTGCAGAACGTTCCGCGCAGCCTGTACGAAGCGGCGGATGTCGAGGGCTGCTCGAAGTGGGAAGCCTTCTGGACGATTACCTTCCCGATGGTCTCCCCCCTGCTGATTGTCAACATCATCTACACCATCATCGACTTCTTCATGAAGACAGACAGCGAAGTCATGAAGAAAATCAATGAAGAAATGACGCTGAAATACAACTACGGCTTCTCCTCCGCGATGGCTTGGGTGTATTTCGCCATCACGATTGTCCTCATCGGCGCAAGTGCCCTGATGCTGAAAGGAGTGGTGAGCAGCGATGAGTAAGCAGACCGTGACCCATGCTCATCCCAGCGGCAGCTTCTGGGCGCGCAACCGCAAGTCCGGCGGATATCTGCTCCGCAAGACGGTGCGGCGCAAGGGCTATCAACTGATTCGCTTCCTGCTGCTGTTCGGGCTTTGCTTCATGATTATCCAGCCCCTGCTGGACAAGCTGAGCGTCTCGTTCATGGCGGAGCGCGACCTGTACGACTCCACGGTCATCTCGATTCCGCGCCACCTGACGACGGCGAATTACTCCCTCGCCGCCAGCAAAATCCTGCTGAATTACGGCACGACGTTCCTGAACACGCTGATCGTCTCCCTCGCGGTGTCGGTGCTGCAAATTGCCGCCTGCACGCTCGTGGGCTACGGCTTTGCGCGTTTCGAGTTCCCGTTCAAGAAGTTCTGGTTCGCGGCGGTCATCATCACCGTCATCATTCCGCCGCAGACGATTTCGTCCTCGCTTTACCTGCACTTCAACTTCTTCGACATCTTCGGCATTTTCAAGGCGACGACGGGCAGCAGCCTGAACCTGCGCGGCTCGCCCATCCCCTACGCGCTCATGTCCGCAACGTGCATGGGGCTGAAGAACGGGCTGTACATCTACATGATTCGCCAATTCTTCACCGGCATTCCGAAGTCGCTGGAGGAAGCGGCGTATGTGGACGGATGCAGCATCTTCAAGACGTTCTGGCGGGTGATTCTGCCCGACGCCGTGCCGATTCTGGTCTCCTGCTTTCTGTTCTCCTTCGTCTGGCAGTGGACGGACACGTTCTACTCCAAGCTGTTCTTGGGGAACATCAAGCTCCTGAGCCTTGAAGCCTCTACCGTCGCCGACCGCCTGAACAGCTACGTTTCCATTCAGCTGGGGCTTTCCGGCGGCGCGTCGATGGGCTATCAGCAGCAGATGGTTTCGACCGC
>ERZ779664.1290-NODE-1290-length-10341-cov-2.089636_pt1 | contig 10341 bp, 7 predicted proteins | sample MGYA00511478_ERZ779664 | MGnify/ENA primary metagenome ERZ779664 (study PRJEB29588, sample SAMEA2160437) | human gut metagenome | biome: human gut; feature: human-associated habitat; material: faeces | place: Denmark | collected 2008/2010 ...
GCTGCCGTCTTCGCTGTCCGCATTTTTAGGCATCACCGAGCCTGCAATTTTTGGTGTCAATATCCGTTACATGAAACCGTTTGTGGCAGGAATGATCGGAGGGGCCTGCGGTGCACTGATTGCCGGATGGACAGGCATCGGAGCGACAGCTTATGGCGTAACCGGATTGTTCGGATATCTGATTACGACGGATGATACGCTGCAATATACCCTTGTGATTGCGGTAGCGTTTGTGGTCAGCTTCGTGATTTCATGGGTGCTGTATCATGATGAGAAAGCGCCTGGCGAGAAAACCGCCGCACGAAAGCAGTAAACCTATATCCGAAAAGAATGGAAAACACGAAATTCATTCCTTCAAGTTATAAAAGCCATATCAAACCGATATGGCTTTTTTCCTGTTTTTATTGAAAAATATACAGTGTTACGTTAAACTTAGAAAGAACAGCTCAATTACAATTGGGCGCAGTATTGGAGGAACAGCTCGATGAAATTACAGATTGCATGTATTCCGGGCGATGGAATCGGACCGGAAATTGTAGCACAGGCGAATAAAGTACTGGATCAGGTGGCAAAGAAATTCGGCCATGAAATAGAGCGCAAGGAGATTTTGATGGGCGGTGCATCGATTGATGTGCACGGCGTACCGCTGACAGATGAGGCGATTGCGACAGCGAAGGCGGCAGATGCGGTTCTGATGGGTTCGATCGGCGGAGATACCAACACCTCCCCCTGGTACAAGCTCCCTCCGGAAAAGCGTCCGGAAGCAGGTCTGTTGAAGATCCGCAAAGCACTCAACTTATTTGCAAATTTAAGACCGGCTTATTTGTATCCGCAGCTTGCAGGCGCGTGCCCGTTAAAAGAAGAAATTAGCCAGGCAGGCTTTGACATGCTGATTATGAGAGAGCTGACCGGCGGTCTGTATTTTGGCGAGCGCCATACGACGACAGAAAACGGCGTGCGCAAGGCAGTCGATACCCTGACCTACACCGAAGAGGAAATCCGCCGAATCGCGATCAAGGCGTTTGATGTAGCGCGCAAGAGAAAAGGCAAAGTGACGAGCGTGGACAAGGCAAACGTGCTGGATTCCTCGAGACTGTGGAGAAGCGTGGTGGAAGAGGTGGCAAAGGATTATCCTGATGTGGAGCTGTCTCATATGCTCGTGGACAACTGTGCGATGCAGCTGGTCAAAGATCCGGCGCAGTTCGATGTGATCCTGACCGAAAATATGTTTGGCGATATTCTTTCGGATGAAGCGAGCATGGTGACCGGCTCGATCGGTATGCTGTCTTCCGCAAGCTTAAACGATACAAAGTTCGGCTTATATGAGCCCAGTCACGGCAGTGCGCCGGATATCGCGGGCAAAGATCTCGCAAATCCCATTGCAACTGTGCTGAGTGCTGCCATGATGCTGCGTTATACCTTTGATCTGGATAAAGAGGCAGACGCAGTGGAAGAAGCGGTTCGCAAGATTCTGGCAGAGGGCTACCGCACCGGAGATATCATGTCCGAGGGCTGTACACTGGTTGGATGCAGCAAGATGGGCGATCTGCTTGCAGAGAGAATTTAATTCATGACAATAGAATGTGAGGAACGAACAAATGAGAAGTGATAATGTAACAAAAGGCGTCCAGCAGGCACCGCACAGAAGTCTGATGAATGCACTGGGAATGACAGAGGAGGAAAAGAACAGACCGCTGATCGGTATCGTAAACTCCTATAACGAAATCGTGCCCGGACATATGAACCTGGATAAAATTACAGAGGCGGTCAAGCTCGGCGTTGCGATGGCTGGAGGCACCCCGGTTGTATTCCCGGCAATCGCAGTCTGCGATGGTATCGCGATGGGACATGTCGGCATGAAATATTCCCTCGTAACCAGAGACCTGATCTGCGACAGCACCGAGTGTATGGCGATGGCACATCAGTTCGATGGTCTGGTATGTATCCCTAACTGTGATAAAAATGTGCCCGGTCTTTTGATGGCAGCAGCAAGACTGAATATTCCGACGATTTTTGTTTCCGGCGGTCCAATGCTGGCAGGACATCTGCACGGCAGAAAGAGAAGCTTATCTTCTATGTTTGAAGCAGTAGGCTCCGTGGCAGCAGGCACCATGTCGCTGGAAGAGCTGCAGGAATACGAAGAAAAAGTATGTCCGACCTGCGGTTCCTGTTCCGGTATGTACACCGCAAACTCCATGAACTGTCTGACAGAGGCGCTGGGCATGGGATTAAAGGGCAACGGCACAATTCCGGCAGTATATTCTGCACGTATCCAGCTGGCAAAGCATGCCGGTATGCAGATTATGGAGCTGGTTCGCAAGGATATCAAGCCCCGCGACATCATGACAAAGGATGCGTTCTTAAACGCCCTGACCGTCGATATGGCGCTCGGCTGTTCTACAAACTCCATGCTGCATCTGCCTGCAATCGCACATGAGGCAGGCGTAGAGCTGAACATGGAAATCGCAAATGAAATTTCTTCTCATACACCGAACCTGTGTCATCTGGCACCTGCAGGTCCGACCTACATTGAAGACTTAAATGAGGCTGGCGGCGTATACGCAGTTATGAATGAATTAAATAAGAAGGGACTGTTAAAGACAGACCTGATGACGGTAACCGGAAAGACCGTCGGCGAAAATATCGAAGCCTGTGTAAACCGCAATCCCGAAGTGATTCGTCCGATTGAAAATCCCTATTCTGAGACAGGCGGTATCGCTGTACTCAAAGGCAACCTGGCTCCGGATACCGGTGTTGTAAAGAGAAGCGCTGTTGTACCGGAAATGATGGTTCATGAAGGCCCTGCAAGGGTATTTGACTGCGAAGAGGACGCGATTGCTGCGATCAAGGGCGGCAAGATTGTTCCCGGCGATGTCGTTGTGATTCGTTACGAGGGACCCAAAGGCGGCCCCGGCATGAGAGAAATGCTGAATCCGACTTCTGCAATCGCAGGCATGGGTCTTGGTTCCAGCGTTGCGCTGATTACGGACGGTCGTTTCTCCGGCGCATCCAGAGGTGCGTCGATTGGTCATGTTTCCCCGGAGGCTGCTGTCGGCGGTCCCATCGCACTGGTAGAAGAGGGCGATATCATCAGCATCAATATTCCGGAAAATCGTCTGGATATGAAGGTCTCTGATGAAGTGCTGGCAGAGAGAAGGGCAAAATGGCAGCCCAGAGAGCCGAAGGTAACCACCGGATATCTTGCACGTTACCGGGAAATGGTAACCAGCGGAAACAGAGGCGCTGTACTCGAAATTAAGAAATAAGGATAAAAAGGGGAGGACGATATGGTTCGTACAGGTGCTGAAATCGTCATAGAGTGTTTAAAAGAACAGGGCGTGGATGTTGTGTTCGGATATCCGGGCGGCTCCATTTTGAATGTATATGATGCGTTATACAAGCATAGCGATGAGATTTTCCATGTGCTGACATCTCATGAACAGGGTGCTGCACATGCAGCAGATGGCTATGCGCGTGCAACCGGAAAAGTCGGTGTGTGTATGGCGACCAGCGGTCCCGGCGCGACGAATCTGGTTACCGGCATTGCGACCGCGTACATGGATTCCGTTCCGATGGTAGCGATTACCTGTAATGTAACGCTGCCGCTTCTGGGAAAAGATTCCTTCCAGGAGGTCGATATCGCAGGCGTGACGATGCCGATCACCAAACACGGTTACATTGTAAAAGATGTCAATATTCTGGCAGATACGCTGCGCAAGGCATTTCACATTGCAAAATCCGGCAGACCCGGACCGGTACTGGTAGATATTACCAAAGATGTAACGGCAGCGAGCTGTGAATATACACCCAAAAAACCGGAATCAGTTGAACGTGCCGGACATTACACGCAGGAAGATCTGGATGCCGCGCTGGAAGTGATTTCCAAGGCGAAAAAACCCTATATTTATCTGGGCGGCGGAGCAATTCTTTCCGGCGCTTCAGAAGAGGTGCGTGCCTTTGCCAAAAAACTGGATTCTCCGGTCTGTGATACCCTGATGGGAAAGGGGGCATATGACGGTTACGATCCGCTTTATACCGGTATGATCGGTATGCACGGCACAAAGACCTCCAACCTCGGAGTGAGCGAATGTGACCTTTTGGTTGCACTGGGCGCGAGATTTTCTGACCGTGTCATCGGCAATGCATCCTTATTTGCAAAGAACGCAAAGATCCTGCATATCGATATTGATGCTGCTGAGATCAATAAAAATATCCATGCGGACGTGTCCATTGTCGGAGATCTGAAGGATGTTTTGACAAAGCTGATCGCACGGATGGAACAGATGCATCATCCGGAGTGGACGGCGCATATTCTGGAATTAAAAGAAAAGTATCCGCTCAAATATGACGACAGCCAGTTGAGCTGCCCTTATATTATAGAAGAATTAGACCGCATTACGAAAGGCAATGCAATTATCACAACCGACGTCGGACAGCATCAGATGTGGGCGGCGCAGTATTATCATTATACGAAGCCCCGCACGTTTTTGTCCTCCGGCGGTCTTGGCACGATGGGCTACGGTATCGGGGCATGCATCGGCGCGAAAACAGGCTGTCCGGATAAAATCTGTGTTAATATCGGCGGAGACGGATGCTTCCGTATGAACCTGATCGAGCTTGCGACAGCCAGCAGATATCAGATTCCGATCATTCAGATCATCATCAACAATCATGTTCTGGGCATGGTGCGCCAGTGGCAGACGCTCTTTTATGGAAAACGCTATTCCCAGACGGTTCTGGAGGATGCAGTGGATTACTGCAAGGTAGCAGAAGGATTGGGATGCGCGGCAATCCGCGTCACCGCGAAGGAGGAGGTTGCTCCGGCAATTGAAAAGGCAATCGCACTTCAGAAGCCGGTTGTCATCGACTGCAGAATTCCTGAAGACGATAAGGTATTTCCGATGGTTCCAGCGGGTGCAGCGATCAGCGAGGTTTTCGATGGGGATGACCTTGCAAGCAAATAAATTAACGTAGTAGTTGACTAAAGCGAAAAATACGGGTACAATAGACCGAAAGGTCGGTATCCGTATTTTTATTCAGGCATGAGCGGTATTCGATATCATTTTTTTTAATCCAAATGTCCGTATCACAAAAACACATGTTTGGTAAGAACGGGCAGATCGGCTTTTTAGAAAATTCAAGTGCCGCACAGGCGGCGGAATGAGAGGTAAAAATGTCCAGAGTGTACAATTTCAGTGCAGGCCCGGCTGTCCTGCCGGAAGAAGTGCTGCAGGAAGCAGCAGACGAAATGCTTGATTACAGAGGCTGTGGAATGTCAGTTATGGAGATGAGCCATCGTTCCGGTACCTATCAGAAAATCATTGATGAGGCGGAGGCTGATTTACGTCAGCTGATGGGAATTCCCGATAACTATAAAGTGCTGTTTTTACAGGGTGGCGCAAGCCAGCAGTTTGCGATGATTCCGATGAACCTGATGAAAAACCGCGTAGCGGATTACATCATAACCGGACAGTGGGCGAAAAAGGCATGGAAAGAGGCTTCCATTTACGGAAAGGCAAATGCGGTTGCATCCTCCGAGGATCAGACCTTTTCCTATATTCCGGACTGCTCCGATCTGCCGATCGACCCGGACGCGGATTATGTATATATTTGTGAAAATAACACCATTTACGGAACCAAATTCAAAACGCTTCCGAATACAAAGGGAAAACCCCTTGTTGCGGATGTTTCCTCCTGCTTCTTATCCGAGCCGGTTGATGTGACCAAATATGGCATGATTTACGGTGGCGTTCAGAAGAATATTGGACCTGCCGGCGTAGTTATCGCAATTATCCGGGAAGACCTGATTACAGAAGATGTGCTGCCCGGCACGCCCACCATGTTAAAATATAAAATTCATGCGGATGCGAAATCCCTTTACAACACGCCTCCGGCATACGGAATTTACATCTGCGGCAAAGTATTTAAGTGGCTGCAAAAGCGCGGCGGTCTGGAAGCAATGAAAGAATACAACGAGAAAAAAGCGAAAATTCTGTATGATTTCCTGGATGAAAGCAAGCTGTTCAAAGGCACCGTCCGCAAGGAAGACCGTTCGTTGATGAACGTTCCGTTTATCACAGGCAATACCGATCTGGATGCAAAATTTGTTGCAGAGGCAAAGAAAAACGGTCTGGAGAACTTAAAGGGACACAGAAGCGTCGGCGGCATGCGCGCAAGCATTTACAATGCAATGCCGGTGGAGGGCGTGGAAAAGCTGGTTGCCTTTATGAAAGAGTTTGAAGCGCAGAATCAGTAAGCAGAGTGGGAGGGTTCAATGAGAAAATATTATTGCATGAATCCGATCGCACAGGTCGGACTCGATAATTTTTCGAAAAATTATATCAAAACAGACGAAATTACAGAAGCGGAAGGCATCCTGGTTCGAAGCGCATCGATGCATGAGATGGAGCTGCCGGATGGACTTTTAGCGGTTGCAAGAGCGGGAGCCGGTGTCAACAATATCCCGCTGGAGAAATGCGCGGAAAAAGGTATCGTCGTGTTCAATACACCGGGTGCAAACGCAAACGGCGTAAAAGAGCTGGTCATTGCCGGAATGCTTTTAGCAAGCCGTGACGTCGTATCGGGCATCAACTGGGTGGAAGAAAATCAGGAAGATGAAAATATTGCGAAGGATGCGGAGAAAGCGAAGAAGAAGTTTGCCGGTACAGAGGTGATGGGCAAACGCCTTGGTATCATCGGACTGGGCGCGATCGGCGTTAAGGTTGCTAATGTGGCGCGTCATCTCGGAATGGAAGTGCTCGGCTATGATCCGTATGTATCGGTCGATGCGGCGTGGAAGTTAAGCCGCGACGTCAGACATGTGCTGGATGTCAATGAAATTTATGAGCAGTGCGATTATATCACAATCCATGTGCCGCTGATGGACAGCACAAAAAATATGATCAGCGCAGAAGCTATCTCCCGGATGAAGGACGGCGTGATTTTGTTAAACTTTGCAAGAGATCTGCTGGTGGATGAAGAAGCTGTGTTAGACGGGATTACCGCCGGAAAAATCCGCCGCTACGTTTCGGATTTCCCGAATCCGGTCACGGCAGGAAAGCCGGGCTGCATCGTCATCTGGGCGCTTCGACTGAGGAGTCGGAAGAAAACTGTGCGGTTATGGCAGTCAGACAGCTGCAGGAATATCTCGAAAACGGAAATATTCTCCACAGTGTCAACTTCCCGGACTGCGATATGGGTGTGTGCACGGCAGAAAGTAGAGTCGTGATTTTCCATAAGAATATCGCAAACATGATCGCGAAGTTCTCCTCCGTCCTCGGCTGGAACAACTTAAACATCGCAAATATGATGAACAAATCCAAAGGCGATGTTGCATATACGATGGTCGACCTGGAGTCCCAAGTAAGCGGAAGTATTGTCAATCAGTTAAAGACAATCGATGGCGTGTTCCGCGTGCGGGTGGTGAAGTAAAACGCAGGCGTTTTGTAACGGAGAGTCACAGACCCCGGAGAAAGGCAGTATGGTGCCAGTCTTCGGGGTCTTTTCTGTATGGTACTGTGGGTATATTCTGTGTTTGAGCGTGCGATCAGTGTTGCGTTTGCACAAGCTATTTATTTCTGTCCCTGTGCCGGTGTGTTCTGCGCTGCCAGCTGTTTTTTAAACAGGGTGCGGAAAATCAGGCGGGAGAGCGGTCCGCAGTAGAACATCTGCCAGAAAAATGCCATCGGCAGGTTGCAGCCAAAGGTGTGCGCCCATGTGCCGAAGCTGGGCTCCTTGAACAGCAGGGTAGCGACGAGACTCATGATCGGGCACATGATGCAGATGATCATCAGGGAAATCGCGTGGGACTGCCGTGCAGTACACCGCTTAGACATTTTCCCTTGCCTATTGTGCCCGGGAAGGGTAAAATAAAAATAAGAGGGGCGCGGCAAAAGCGTCAGGCAGGAGGGTATCGAATGAACGAAAAACTGTATAGGCTGATGAACTGGCCTGAAATAGAGGCAATTATTTATTCTGAGGAGGACGATCCGCACCGGCTTTTGGGACCGCACCGGGAAGGCAATGCGACGGTGGTGCAGGCATTTTATCCGGGCGCTGTTTCGATGGAACTGAAGCTGCCCGGTCAAAAGACCGTGGAAATGGAGCAGGCGGACGAGGCTGGCTATTATGCCGCACTGGTTGGCGGTAAGGAAATTGGAAGCTATACATTAAAGGCTTCTTTGGAAGATGGCGCAACAGAAGAATTTGAAGATCCCTATCGGTTTGCTCCGGTCATTACCAAAGAGGATACGGCGCGGTTTGCGGCAGGAATCCATTATGAAGCTTACCGTATCCTTGGTGCGCATATGATGACCATCGACAAAACCCAGGGCGTGCATTTTGCAGTCTGGGCACCGAATGCGTTGCGGGTCAGTGTTGTGGGAGATTTTAACCATTGGGATGGACGCAGACATCAGATGCGCCGCCTGTGGGATTCCGGTATTTTTGAAATTTTTATCCCCGGAGTTAGAGAGGGCGAGAATTATAAGTTTGAGCTGAAATTAAAGGGCGGTCTGACTTACCTGAAGGCAGATCCCTATGCGTTTGGACAACAGCTCCGCCCGGACACGGCATCTGTTGTTCGCAGCATCGATGGCTTTGCCTGGGAAGATGAAGCATGGATCTTGGCACGAGAAAAAAGCTGTCCTGAAAAAGAGCCGATGAGCGTTTATGAAATGTATCTGGGCTCCTTTGCAAAGCCCGAGGATGGCCGCAGATATTATAACTATCGAGAGTTTGCACCGAAGGTTATTTCCTATGTGAAGGAAATGGGCTATACCCATGTGGAGCTGATGCCGGTTATGGAGCACCCGCTGGATGGATCCTGGGGCTATCAGGTCATCGGCTATTATGCGCCGACTGCACGTTATGGCACACCACAGGATTTTATGTATTTTGTCAACGAGCTGCACAAAGCAGGAATCGGCGTGATTCTGGACTGGGTTCCGGCCCATTTTCCGAGAGATGCTTACGGACTGTCCGGGTTCGACGGGACATGCCTGTATGAGCACAAAGACCCGAGACAGGGGGCGCATCCGCATTGGGGAACGCTGATCTATAATTACGGCAGACCGCAGGTAAGCAACTACCTGATTGCCAATGCGCTTTACTGGGTGGAGCAGTTCCATGCAGACGGAATCCGGATGGACGCGGTCGCTTCAATGCTGTATCTCGATTACGGAAAGCAGGATGGCGAATGGATTGCCAACATGTATGGCGGCAATGAAAATCTGGAAGCGGTCGAATTTTTAAAGCATACAAACAGCATGATTCAAAAACGCGGCAGGGGCGCGGTTACGATCGCGGAGGAATCCACAGCATGGCCGAAGGTGACGGGCGATTTAAACGATGGTGGTCTTGGCTTTACGATGAAATGGAATATGGGCTGGATGAACGATTTTCTCGACTACATGCAGTATGACCCATATTTCCGTGCGTATCATCACAACGATCTGACGTTTTCGATGGTTTATGCGTATTCCGAAAAGTTCATGCTCGTGTTATCCCATGACGAGGTCGTTCACGGCAAAGCGTCGATGCTTAGCAAGATGCCGGGAGAGGAAGCGGACAAATTCGCGAACCTGCGCGCAGGCTACGGTTATATGATGACGCATCCGGGCAAGAAGCTTTTGTTTATGGGACAGGATATCGCAGAGTACGACGAGTGGAACGAAGAGCGGGGCGTGGAATGGGAACTGTTAAAATACGATTATCATGAGCAAATACGCCGGTTTGTGAAGCGGTTAAACGAGCTGTATCGTAAAAACCCTGCGCTGTATGCGGAAGACGACAGCTGGGACGGCTTCGAATGGATTGACTGCATTGATGCGAACGAATGCACGCTTTCCTATCTGAGAAAGAGCGACAAAGAGGAAGAGACGCTTTTGGTATGCCTGAACTTTGCAAACGTGGACAGACCGGAGTATCGGGTGGGTGTACCTTTTGAAGGAAAATATACGGAAGTTTTAAACTCTGACGATATCGCCTTTGGCGGAAAAGGAAGAATTAACTCCTATGTACTGGAAGCGGAAGAAATCGCATCCGACGGCAGGGAAAATTCGATCCTGATGCATCAGGCGCCGCTGTCTGTGAGCATTTTTGCTTATACGCCTTACACGGACGAAGAAAAAGAAGAGCGCAGAAAGATCGCCGAGGCTGCCCAAAATGCGGCGGAAGAGGCTGTGAGAAAAGCTACAGAGGAAGCTGCGAAAAAAGAAGCAATCGCTAAAAAAGCAGCGGAGGAGGCTGCAAAGAAGGAAGAAGCTGCGAGAAAAGCTGCCGAAGAGGCGGCTGAAAAGGAAGCGGTGGCAAGGCAGGCAGCAGAAGAGGGTGTAAAAAAAA
>ERZ779664.1291-NODE-1291-length-10334-cov-2.736161_pt1 | contig 10334 bp, 8 predicted proteins | sample MGYA00511478_ERZ779664 | MGnify/ENA primary metagenome ERZ779664 (study PRJEB29588, sample SAMEA2160437) | human gut metagenome | biome: human gut; feature: human-associated habitat; material: faeces | place: Denmark | collected 2008/2010 ...
TTATCATCTGGCGGTTCAACAGCACCGCGGCGGTCATTGCAGGCGCGGCAATAGTTTTCGTCATCCGCCTGCTCGCCGCCCATTTCAGATGGAGCCTGCCCAAGGCGGACAGATTCGGTCCCGTTCAGCCGCAAGAGCTAAGCGAGAACGACGAGAACACGCAGGAGATATGATTTTGCAGAGTTATTTATTTAATAGAAAGCCTGCCCGATGGTTGTCCGTTGGGTGGGCTTTGGTTTTTGTAATGCGGGGTTTAAAGTGGAAGTGCAGTGACAGATTGGGATTTGTAGGTGTAAATACCGGCTATGAACGGCTTATAAATCAGCACAATCGTGTAGGTAGATATCATCCGCCCGCGAAATTATCACAATTTTATTGGCGTGCATTTGTAGGGTGCGAATCAATAAAATCGTGATAGATTCCGCGGCATATTGGGATTTTCGCATCTCATTCCACGGCACAAACGGCGGTCTGCCGTCTTATAGCATTGTCCATTCCCCGAAGTGTCTTACATTTCGCCTTTAAATGTTAACTGAAATTAAACTATATTCCTTTTTTCTTTAAACTTCGCTTTTATGCTATTGTTAAATCCTGCGGGGTAGGGTATAATTTAATAAGAATTTTAAGTGGAACGGTGAAAGTATGGCATACGACTCTCAATATAATAACGGAGCGCCCAACGGGTACGGATATCAGCCGGGACCCGCTCAGACTCTCGAGATAAAGCAGCGCGAGAAGCGCCAGATAAGAAAGCTCGGCAACATAAGCGGCCTGGGCATATTATTGTTCGCCCTGTTCCAGTTCATCGGCGCGGGACTGCTGTTTGCTTTAAATCTCTATGACGACTACGCGAACGAGACCGACCGCGGCTATGCGATAGGCGTACTGATGTCGATTTTCTGCATATTCGTCCCGTTCTTCCTGTCGAGCCTGATGCTCAAAGATAAGCGTCAGCAGTGCCTGAACTTCGGAAAGCCCTATGACACGCGCCTCATGCTTTTAGCTGTGCCCGCAGGTCTGATGATCTGCATGATAGGCAACTACGCGACGAATTTTCTTTCGACCTTTGTCGAGAGCACGACCGGTATAACATTTGAATATCCCGATTCGCGCACCCCGACGACGCCGCTGGGCATTGCGATGTATCTTATCCAGCTCGCCGTAGTGCCTGCGCTCGTTGAGGAATATGCGCTGCGCGGCGTTGTTATGATGCCCGCGCGCAAGTTCGGCAACTGGTTTGCAATTCTCGTCTCGTCCGCCCTGTTCGGCATGATGCACGGCAACCTCGTCCAGGCCCCGTTCGCGTTCATCGTCGGCATCGGCATCGGCTATTTTGTTATAGTCACCGGCTCGATGTGGACGGGTGTCATGATACATTTCTGCAACAATATGTTCTCCGGCGTTATCTCGATACTCTACGAGTTCCTGCCGGAAAAAACGGTCAATCTCATCTATTATATCTGCGTCGCGGTGTTCTTTGCGGCTGGCATAATTTGCCTGATTCTCTTCATGAGAAGGGCGCGCCAGAAGAATATCCAGACAAAATTCAGAAAACCGCGCACCGCACTTTCGCGCGGCGAACGCACGGCGGCATATTTTATAAACGTCCCGATGATAATCTCTATCATCTATCTGCTCTACACGACATATACTTTTATCACATGGCCTTCGTAATCGGGGAGTGGAAGAATGACTGACAGAGAGCTTATGCAGGCGGCGATCGCGCTTGCACGGGAGGCCGCGGCGGACGGCGAAGTGCCCGTCGGCGCGGTGGTCACAAGAAACGGAGAGATAGTTTCGGTCGGGCGCAACAGACGCGAAAAGGACAAAAACGCCCTCGCACACGCCGAAATTGAAGCAATAGACAGAGCGTGCAAGGCACTCGGCGGCTGGCGGCTCTGGGAGTGCGAACTGTTCGTGACGCTTGAACCGTGTCCGATGTGCGCCGGGGCGATAATAAATTCGCGCATAAAGCGCGTGGTGTTCGGGGCATACGACCCGAAGGCGGGCTCGTGCGGGTCGGTAAACAACTTGTTCTCTTTTCCGTATAATCACTCGCCTGAGGTCGAGGGCGGTTTCATGCAGGACGAGTGTGCTCTGCTTTTGAAGCAGTTCTTTGCCGAGCTGCGCAGGACAAAATAAATTCCCGAAAGGGCTGAAGGATATGGCAATAAAGGATCTTGCCGAACTCATCAAAAAATTCACTCAGAAAGACAAATTCAAGCCAACGACAGTGCAGGTCATCAGGGCGGCAAAAAATCCGCCCGTTCCCGCGCAGAATGAGGATATCTCTGTCCCGTCGGAGGGCGAGCGCATCCATTTTCTCAACACCGGGCGCTCGGACTGCATTCTTCTTCAGAGCGGCGACCGATTCGCTCTCGTTGACTGCGGCGACGCGGAGCACGCGAAACATACGGCGCGGTATCTGAAAGAAACTGCCGGCGGGAAGATAAATCTTGACTTTATCGCGATAACCCATCTTCATTCCGGTCATGTCGGCGGACTCGAGACGCTCCTTGACGACGGGGATATAACAATCGGCAAGATATATCTCAAGCCGTTTATCAGCCCTAACCTCGCGCAGTGGGACAAGTGTCTCCACGACGGCGATGCGCTGTATAAATCGCTCAGCGAAAAGGCGCAGAGCATGAACATTCCGGTCATCGGCTGCGTGCCGGACGATCCGTTTGCGCTGGGCGGCTGGACTCTGCGTTTCTTCAACACCGAGCCCGACTCATATCACAAGAACATCGGCGAAAACGACAACTCGCTCGCCATACTCGCCGAGCAGAACGGCAGGCGTATTCTTTTGGCGGGCGACATGGTAAACGACACGGGCGACCTTGTGCGCCTTGCCAACGCCGTCGGACGGGTCGACGCGCTGAAGGTTCCCTGCCACGGCGAACGCGCCGTCCCGCAGGAAGCGCTGGACAAGCTCCGCCCCGAGACGATGATAATCACGAACCGCCTCGCCGAGATATCTGACGATGTGCTCGTCGGCATAATGTCGGCGTTCGGGCGCAGGGCGTATTCGACCTCGGACAGCGGCGGAATAGCACTCACCCTCACGCGCGACGGGCTTGAAGTCAGCCGCGAAATACAGCTTCGGGAAACGGCATAAAAAATATAAAACCGCGGAGGCAGATATATTCTGTCTCCGCGGTATGATTTTTGCGGGTATAATTCGATAAAATTTTGTTGCCGAGCCGTTGTTTAATTTTCAAGGTACCCGAATTTGCGGCTCATTGCGTCCTGCAAATCCCGCGTCGATACCGCGCATTTTCTTCGCGGTCGGATGATATCCGCCCATATCGCGCACTTTTTCACTATTCACTTTTACTTATTACTTTGAGCGAAGCGAAACACCCTCTACGGGGGAGCCTAAATAAAATAACACAGCAACAGCCGCAACAGTTTTCATGTCGCGGCTGTTTTTTATATATTATAATAGTATTATTTATGCCCTCGCTGCAAAAACGCAGGTGAATATACCGCCGCTTTGATTCGCCGCCGCGTGTCCTCCGTATTTTTCGGCGGTCTCTTCGAGAATCTTCAATCCGTAGCCGTGGTCGCCCGTCCGCTTCTTTTTCTTCTCTTCGTAGTCGGGTGCGACGGCGTTTTCGCTGCTGATATATAACATTCCGTCGTTTTCGTCGACGAAGCTTCTTATCTTTATATATCTGTTCTCTTCGAGAGCTTTAGCGGCGTTTATCGCATTGTCGAAAATATTGACATACGCCTTGCAGATATCGACATCTTCGATACCAACAAACCTCGGCACATTGAGGTCGAAATCATAGGCGATGTCATTCTTTCTGCACTCGTTCGCCTTGTTCGAGGCGATAACATTGACAAGAGTGTTGAGACAGAATTTTTCTATTTTTATATCCGCGACCTCTGTTCTGAGCTGGTCGAGCATCCGCTCGGCTGCTTCGCGGTCGACCTCGTTTCCGCTGTGGACGACTTCATACGCCGTCTGAATTATGTTCGCGAGGTCGTGGCGTATCTTTCTCACTTCATTGCTGCTGTTTTCGACATTTTTGTAATATTCGAGATTCAGCGCGTTCTGATAATCTTTTATTCTCAGCTCCTCGCGCAGCTTCTCGTTCTGCGACGAGCGCACCATGATATAGAGCAAGACGGCATCGGAGATTATGCACAGAACTGCCGCGACGCAGAGCATTATCATCGGGGCGCGGGTCGGATCCTCAAGAAACGGCAGTCCGGTGTTCTTGTCCCTGAACCAACCGTAATATGAGATTATCATCATCGCCGCCGCCATGACTATGACCTGACTCAGCGGGAAGAAGATAAATGTCGCCATCTGCCCGCTCGGGAGAATCATATTTTTGTGCTTCTTCATTCTAAGATAAGTAAAGCCGCCGAAGAGCACTATCAGTCCCACCGTGTTCGGCAGGGAGACTATATAGGTCATTATGTCGTCATAGGGATTGAGCCCGCAGGCGATACACCCGGTTACGAGCAGAGCCGAGACGAGATATGTAAACGACATCAGAACTATCGAGACGAAAAGCCGGGTTCTGAGTTTGTCTTTGAAATAGGCTATTGACGAAATGAAATAATATGCAAACGCCGGAATCTTAAAAAACACCGACGGCACATCGTAGAAATAATGCTGGGCGAGCGCTATTGCCGAGAACGGTATGAGCGTCAAGAAAAAGACCGCGTAGCGGTTGAAACGCGGAGTGAGGTTCATGCACAGAAAGACCACCACGAGCGCTATCGAAAGAAAGTTGAACACATACCAGAACGCATCAAAAAATGTCATTTGACCAAAGCTCCCTTAAAAAGCACATACCTGTCCGTTGAATCCTTTTTCCTGGAACGGCTTATCGGAATTATCTTCCCGTTCATCATGATAAACTGCGTCGCAGTATATCTCGCGATATATTTTAAATTCACAAGATAGCTCTTGTGGCAGCGAACGAAGCCCGCTTCGAGCTGCCGTCCCGCCTCGTCGAGCTTGCCCGGCACGGTGACGCTGTCTCCGTCAACCGTATGTATCTCCAGATAATTGCGCACGCTGACGATAAAAAGTATCTTATCGCACCCTATCCTGTGGATGCTGCCGCGGCGGGTGTATTCAAAATATTCGCGGCTCGGTCTTTGATGCATCCCGGCGCGTTCGCGCTCTATATAGCCGAGGAGCAGCTTCGGGTCGACAGGCTTATAGATATACCCGCAGTCGTCAACGGTCACGAACGCCTTCGAGACGAGATCCTGATTCCCGGAGACGAAAACTATCTTGACCCCGGGGCACAACGCGCCGACAAACTCGGCGATATCCACGCCGCTCTCGTCGCTGACGGCAATATCGAGAAAGGCGAGGTCGAATTTTCTGTTTGCGTCCTCGGGCGCAAGCTTCTCGGACAGCTCGGCGGAGCTGTGTACGCCGACAAGCTCAATATCGGGATAAGCGTCCGCAATTATTTCGGATATCTGCTTGACCATTGCGGGCTCATCGTCGCATATGAGAATACGCATAGTGAGACCTCCCTTTCTTTATAAAATAAAATATAAAATGTGTTTATATGCGTTTGTATATATCATAGTATACAAAAACGCTCGTCTTTTTTCAAGGACAAAAACTGTCACAGGCAAGAAAATATTTTTTCTCTCCCCCGACCCTTTTCAAAGGGAAATAAATGTTGTATAATTTTGATATATAACTGCTTGATTAGGGGTGTTTGTTTGTCCGGGGACTACTCCAGCCGCAACCGCAGGATGCTCAAAAGGTTCCTGCCTTACTATAAAAAATATTCGGGATTGTTCGCCCTCGATATGTTCTGCTCCGCGATGACCACCGTATGCGAGATCGCCCTGCCGCTGATAGTGCGGCAGATAACCGACCGCGCGGCGCATGATATTCACGACCTGACGGCGGAGCTGATAATAAAAATAGTCGGCTTCTATATCCTGCTGCGCATTATCGACACCGCCGCGAGCTACTACACGGCGTCGGGCGGGCATATCATGGGCGCGAGAATTGAAACAGATATGCGAAACGACCTGTTCTCGCATTTGCAGGATATGTCATATTCATTCTATGACGACACGAAGATAGGCCAGCTCATGTCGAGAATAACAAACGACCTGTTTGACATAACCGAGCTCGCCCACCACGGCCCCGAGAATGTGCTGATGACCGTGATAAAGATAATCGCGGGCTTCATTATGTTCGCGTCGATGAACATATGGCTTGCGATAATAGTCTTTTCGCTCATGCCTTTTATGATGATTCTGACTTCGCACAGCCGCCGCAAGATGCGCGCCGCGTTCAAGCAGCAGAGGCGCGAGATAGGCGAGATAAACGCGCGGACGGAGGATTCGCTGCTCGGCATAAGAGTTGTCAAGAGCTTTGCCAACGAGGACATTGAGCGCGAAAAGTTCAACGAGGGCTCGCGCCGCTTCTTCAAATCGAAGAAAAACGGCTACAGATACATGGCGAGCTTCCACTGCACCGTAAGACTCTGCGACGGACTGATGTATATAGCAATAGTCGGCGTGGGCGCAGTGTTCATGATGAAAGGCAAAACTACCGTCGGCGACTTCTCGGCGAGCCTGCTCATGGTCAGCACCCTACTCGCGGCGATACGCACAATGGTCGAATTCAGCGAGCAGTTCAACCGCGGCATGACGGGCATCGAGCGCTTCACTGAAATAATGGACGAAGTAAGCGACATAAAAGACAGCCCGGATGCAAAGCCCATAAGCGACGTCAAGGGCGATATCGAATTCAAAAACGTTACATTTTCATACAAGGGCACGGACAAGAAAATTCTCTCCGATTTCTCCCTGCATATAGCTCCTGGCGAGAATGTTGCCCTCGTCGGTCCGTCCGGCGGCGGCAAGACTACGCTGTGCAATCTTATCCCCCGCTTCTACGATGTGGATTCGGGCAGCATACTGCTCGACGGAAAAGATATCCGCGACATAACTTTAGCTTCCCTGCGCTCGAATATAGGCACGGTTCAGCAGGATGTCTATATGTTCTCCGGCACGGTCAGGGATAACATAGCCTACGGATGCCCGGGAGCTGAAAAAGAAGATATAATAGCCGCGGCGAAGAGAGCCGGGGCACACGAATTTATAGAAGAGCTGCCAGAGGGCTACGACACATATGTCGGCGAGCGCGGAGTCAAGCTCTCCGGCGGGCAGAAGCAGCGCATTTCAATTGCGCGCCTGTTTTTGAAGAACCCGCCGATAGTCATTCTCGACGAGGCGACGAGCGCGCTCGACAACGAGAGCGAACGCCTTGTTCAGCAGTCGCTCGAAGAGCTTGCAAAGGGGCGCACGGTCATAACTATCGCCCACAGGCTCACGACGATAAGAAACGCAGCGGAGATAGTCGTGCTGACAGAAGACGGCATCGCCGAGCAGGGTAGCCACCGCGAGCTCATGGCAAAGGGCGGAGTATACAGCGAGCTCTACAGCATGTATTCAATTGACTGATTTTTCCGAAAGGACGGATATAAAAATGCTTAAAAATATTTCACCTATCATCTCCCCCGAGCTTCTCAAGATCCTCATGGAGATGGGACATAGCGACGAGATAGTTATCGGCGACGGCAACTTCCCCGCGGCGAGCATAGCTCAGCGCCTTGTTCGCCTCGACGGTCACGGAGTGCCCGAGGTTCTCGACGCGGTTTTGAAGCTCATGCCCCTCGACACCTATGTTGACGCTCCCGTTGCACTCATGGACAACAACGGTGACGGAGATCGCCCGGCAGTCTGGGACAAATACGAAGAGATAGTTAAAGCGAACGAGGGCGACAAGAACTTCGAGCTCATGGAGCGCTTCGCTTTCTATGACAGAGCGAGAAAGGCATACGCCGTCATCGCGACGGGCGAGACCGCCGTATACGCAAACATCATCCTCAAAAAGGGCGTTGTAAAATAACTCGGAGGACTCTGCATCAATGGAAAAGAGAGTTTTGGCGTTCGACTTCGGCGCGTCGAGCGGACGCGCGATAATCGGACATTTTGACGGGGAGAATATCCGCCTCAAAGAAGTTCACCGCTTCTCGAACGACCCCGTGAGCGTGAACGGCACGCTCTACTGGGATGTTCTGCGCCTGTTTTTTGAGATAAAGCAGGGACTGACAAAGGCGAAGCTCGCCGGCGGATTCGACAGCATCGGTATCGACACCTGGGGCGTTGACTTCGGGCTGCTCGACAAATTCGGCTGCCTGCTCGAAAATCCTATCCACTACCGCGACGCACGCACGGCGGGAATGATTGAAGAAGTGTTTAAAACAGTTCCCCGCGAGGAGCTTTACTCCCGCACGGGCATCCAGTTCATGGAGCTCAACACGCTCTTCCAGCTCTGCGCGCTCAAAAAATACCGCCCGCACATTCTCGACAGGGCGGATAAAATGCTGTTCATGCCCGATTTATTCGCATATATGCTCACGGGCAGAAAGCAGACCGAATATTCAATAGCGACCACCTCGCAGATGGTTGACATAAAGACAAAAGACTGGGCATACGACATTCTCGACCGCCTCGGCATCCCGTCGGGGATCCTCACGCCCATTGTGCCGTCGGGTACCGAAAACGGAATGCTCAGCGCGGAGATATGCGAAGAGCTGGGGCTCGACCCCGTTAAAGTTGTCAGCGTATGCGGACACGACACGCAGTCGGCGATAACCGCCGTCCCCTCTCAGCTCGACAGCTTCGCGTTTTTGAGCAGCGGCACATGGTCGCTCTTCGGCACGGAAATACCCGAGCCTATTGTCAACAACACATCGCTCTCGATAAACATCACCAACGAGGGCGGCTACGGCGGCATGACCGGGCTGCTCAAGAATATAATCGGACTGTGGCTCATTCAGGAGAGCCGCAGGCAGTGGAAGCGCGAGGGCGAGGAATACAGCTACGCCGACCTCGAGCGCATGGCGCTCTCGGCGGAGCCGTTCAAGTGCTTTATCGACCCCGACTCCCCCGAGTTCACGCCGCCTGGAGATATACCCGGACGCGTGCGCGAATTCTGCCGCAAGACGGGTCAGTATGTCCCGCAGACAGTCGGCGAGATAATGCGCTGCATCTACGAGAGCCTTGCGATGAAATACCGCAGCACGTTCTCGATGATAAAAGAATGCACCGGCAGGGACTATCCTGATATACATGTTATCGGCGGCGGCACGAAAGATACCCTGCTCTGCCAAATGACCGCGAACGCCTGCAATGTCCCCGTGAAGGCGGGTCCGATAGAGGCGACCGTGCTCGGCAATATAGCTGTTCAGCTTCTGAGCTCCGGCGACATTCCGGATATCAAAAAGGCGAGGGAGATAATCTCGCGCAGTGAAGCATTACGCGAATATGCTCCGTGCGACACCGACAAATGGGCGGGCGCATATGAGAGCTTTTTGAAAATACTTAAATAAGTGTTGCGCCCGGTAGTGGCAACACAACATCGAAAGGATGACTGAAAAATGGCAAAAGCAAAGCTTGGAATCAGGCCCATCATTGATGGCCGCTGGGGCGGAGTCAGAGAGAGTCTTGAGGAAAAGACGATGAACATGGCGCTCGCTGCCAAGAAGCTCATCGAAGAAAATGTGTTCTATTCGGACGGCACTCCCTTTGAGTGCATCATCTCCCCCTGCACGATAGGCGGAGCAGCAGAAGCGGCAAAGTGCGCCGACTTCTTCTCGACTCAGAACGTCTGCGCGACCCTCTCCGTCACCCCCTGCTGGTGCTACGGCAGCGAGACGATGGATCTCGATCCCCTGACAGTCAAGGCAGTCTGGGGCTTCAACGGCACCGAACGCCCCGGCGCGGTCTATCTCGCGGCGGTTCTGGCGGCTCATGCACAGAGAGGTCTGCCCGCATTCTCGATTTACGGCAAGGATGTTCAGGATGTCACCGACAACTCCATCCCCGATGACGTTGCCGAGAAGATTCTCCGCTTCGCACGCTGCGCCGCGGCTGTCGGCCAGCTCAGAGGCAAGTCTTATGTCGGCATAGGCGCTGTCGCAATGGGTATCGCAGGCTCGTTCTGCGACGCCGATTTCTGGCAGGAGTATCTCGGCATCCGCGCCGAGTGGGTGGATGAGGTCGAGATTCTGCGCCGTATTTCCATCGGCATCTATGACCACGATGAATATGAGAAGGCGCTGGCATGGGTGCGCGAGAACTGCAAAGAGGGCTTTGATAAGAACCTCGGCAAGAATCTGCCACCCGTCATCACGAAGTCGAAGATCGTTCCGGCTGACAAGGATTGGGAGTTTATCGTCAAGATGACCCTGATCATCCGCGACATTCTGTACGGCAATCCGCGTCTGGACGAGATGGGCTGGCATGAGGAAGCGCTG
>ERZ779664.1292-NODE-1292-length-10334-cov-2.583714_pt1 | contig 10334 bp, 21 predicted proteins | sample MGYA00511478_ERZ779664 | MGnify/ENA primary metagenome ERZ779664 (study PRJEB29588, sample SAMEA2160437) | human gut metagenome | biome: human gut; feature: human-associated habitat; material: faeces | place: Denmark | collected 2008/2010 ...
AGTTTCTGTTTGGCCATGTGGTTACCGCCTTTCTGTTCTCTTTGGAACACTGATAGTATAACAGGAAAGACCTGAAAAGTCAAGAGAGATTTTCTGTATGTTAAACATAAGGAAAAAATAAAAGGGAGAATATCTCCCTTACCAAATTGTGTCTTCATTCAAAATAAACTGCAAGAAATTTTCTTCTGTAGGAATCGGGTGCCCGTTCCACCAATTTTGTGCTTTTTCCAACTTGAGAGAAATATCATACATATTTTCACAAGTAAAATTATTTGCTTTCTGCTTCAAATAAAACCTATCCATAGAGTGGCATTTGATTGCATATTTGCATTTACTAATGACGGCGCGGAGACTATCTTCCATAAAATAACGAGATTCGGGAGAAACTTCCATATAATACAATTTGTTCAAACCACCGTGTTTCATAAAATCAGAATCATAGCGATATTGTTTTACACGGTTATAAAGGTTATCAGAAGAACCAATTTTAATAAGTTGGCTATCTGCGGAGAAACCAATATAAACGGCACAAATGGGAGCATTCTTTTCTACGGCAATAGTGATGGGATTCTTTTCATACAACTTTTTCAAATGCTTCCAAACGGCGGCGTCATCACAATCTTCAATTTGTCCGTTAATAATGGGATAGTTAGGAATCTCACCATATTCATTGACAATATCATGGAGCATAATTGCCAAACGAATTTGCTTTGCATTGGAATGGCAATAGTTATTTACAAAGTTTGCCCAAGTAATAACAGTAGGGTTATCAACTTCCATGGCAGAGCAAACTTTTTTATAAAGTTTGGCAATAGGAGAAAGTTTGTAAGTAATAGGGCTAGTAGTAGTATTGAAGTCATATTCCTTAATCATGTTGGCCAACTTCCTTTCTTTTTTCTGTCCCTCAAGGACAAATTTATTATATCATATTTAGGGAGGAAGTCAATGAATTTTTCTGTATGTTTAACATAAAGAAAACAAAAAAAGGACGATTACTCGTCCTCATATTTCTTTCTAATAAGGTCGTGTACCTTCCGGAGAATGGTTCTTACTTCTTCATCCGTAAGCTCGTTGTAGGAATCATTTTCTTTTTCATCTTCGTATTCTTCTTCGTCCTCATCCTCATTTTCTTCTTCTTCGTGCAATTCATCATCACTAACGATGCTACCATCTGCGGGCATCTCGTGAAAGCCACCTGTACAAGTAGCGACGGGATTAACAATACGATAGAATACATTCCATCCGCAATGGTTCATCAGCACACAACATACCGTCTGCGCGGCTTCGGCGGCTTCTTCGCGGGTATTGTATTTACGTTCAGTCAGAATGAAGTTCTTGAGAACCTCGTTTTCGTCATTCAAGATAAGGAACCGAATCAGATGAGTGGTGTTTTCCATGTCTTTCTTCCTCTCTTTCTGTTCCCCTTAGGAACAAGTATAGTATAGCACAAATTAGGAAAAAGTAAAGTGCGTTTTCTGTATGTTTAACATAAAGAAAAATGGTTTGATGGATTACTCCATCAAACTCTTTAACCACTCTACAATATCAATCTTTGTCGGGTCTATCGTTTCGCAACCATCAAACCGCCGAAAACTTTTCCTAACTTCCTTGTTATCATCAATTAGAATATTGATACGGTTTTTGTTTCTCAAGTATTCTTTAGGATAACCATAAGGTGTAATGCGGCAAGAAGAACAAGGAAAGCCAAATTTCTTCAACCATTCACGTTTTGCCTTGCGGACTTCATCATCATAAGTTTTTGTTGCGTGTTTTGCACACCAACTTACAATTTTGACTTCCACGCCAATTTCCAACAACTTGTTCAAAATGGTGGAAAGCTCTGCCATATCCCACATTGGGGCGGCGTCAAGGTAGGGGGAGGCATCTTCATTGCGAATTTTTTTAAGCCAGTCGGGAACATCGTACAAAGACGCGATTGTTCCATCCATATCAAAGATTAGGGTAAAATTTGCGTTCATATCAAAACTTCCTTTCTTTCAAGTTCTCCTTGATTATATCACGACTGCTTCAAAATGTCAATAGGGCAAGACAAATTTCTTTCACGCAAATATTGGATTGCTTTTTCGCCGTCCCAATAGTTAATAATGTCATTAAGAGAACAAGGCACAACTTCATAAGTGATAACAAGTTTCATATTAAGTTCAGGAGTTTTGCGCTCGTGAATATCACGGCGGTTTTTATCGCAAAAAGCACCTTCAAAAAAGCTAATAACGCGCCCGCGCTTAAAATTCCAATAGTTAAATGGGAAATTTAAGCCATAGTTATAATAAACTTCTTCAAGATTTTCCCAAGTAATGGGAATAGTTTTTTCTTTGACTTCACTTTCATCTGCAATAGTAAAGCCGATAGTATTGCCAACTTTAACTCCATTGTTATAAGTTGCGAATAGAACCCGATAATAGTGCAACATGTTAAAACTTCCTTTCTTGCCCTCTTTAGGACACTATTAGTATAATGGAAAAGAAAAGAAAAGTCAAATATTTTTTCTGTATGTTTAACATAAGGAAAAAATCTAATAAAAAAAGGAAGGACTTTTCGTCCTTCCCTTTAACTTTACTTGTTGAAAGTCCAGTGCTTCTTGCCCTCAATCTTTTCCATGGTCAGACGCTCGTCAGACTTGGAAATTGTTGCCAAATCCGCGCCTACATTTAGCACATTACCATCAGGATAAATGTCGGTGCAAGTGTTCGCAATGTCGGTAGAAGTGAAAGTCATTCCGGGAATAGTTTCCAGATAAGCTACCAACTTAGCCTGACGTTCTGCCCGCATCTTGACCTTTTCGGGGTCAGCCTTGGACACTCGCTCCTTCTTGGGGGCATTAGCGCGAGCTTCAGCCTTGGCTTCCTGCTCCGCAACGAAAGCTTTATAATTTTCAATGGCGGTTTCAAAGTTGAAAGCAGGAATTACCTTGCCGTCCTTGCGCTCCACGTCCTTAGAAGCGAGCTTGGAAACGGCAACCTTGATGTAAGTACCTTCTTCAGTAGGAATAGCAATAAAAGTGGTCTTGTCGGGGCGAACCAGTGCAGAACCTTCGTAGTCGGACAGAATCTTGGAAATGATTTCGTTAGTAGTCATACATACCTCTTTCTTGCGGTTTAACCGCATCTTTATTTCTCCCTCTTGGGGACGGTTAGAGTATAACACATTGCGGACGCTTTGCCAAGACTTTTTTGAAAATCTTTTCGGTTGCGGTCTGCTGGTTATCCTTGCCCCTCATCAGGAACAATTATTATTATACTCAATTTTTCCTGAAAGTCAAATTTATTTTCCGTATGTTAAACATAAAGAATTAAAAAAAAGAAAACGGATGCTTCAAGCATCCGCTTCTATTTCAGTATAAGTGATATGTTCTTCCGCAAAAACGGCATCTACAAGAATAAGGTAGGCTTCGTAGTCTTTTCTAGTCAAGCAATTTGGGAACAGAAATATAACATCATCAGTGGCCATAACAAAATAGCCCGCTTCTTCCAACCAACCATAAACTGCATCATATTTATTAAGAAGTTTAGAATCAAAACCAATAAGCCAAATCTGGAAATTATCAATCAGTTCATTTTTAATAAGCGCGCCGCCAAAAGCACAGATAAGCATTTCATTATCCCGATAGTTGTCGGAAAATGCTTCGCAACACGTTTTGGCTTCTTGCGTTGTAGATACAGTAAGAATTTCAAAGTCAGGGTCAGAAGCGGCAAGAGCCGAAGTACAACTGAACAGGAGAATTACCGTAAGGAGAACCGCGAGAATTTTTCTCATATCTTTTTCCTTCTTTCTGTTCCCTTTGGAACAATTAGAGTATAACATAAGATGGGGAGGAAGTCAAAGGGTTATTCTGTATGTTAAACATAAGGAAATATGGTACACCCTCTCGGATGTGCGCCGAGGTTTACCTTGTTAGGGCTTGCAGTTTATAAGACTGCGGCTCTTACTGACTGAGCTAAGGGTGCATAAATGGTGAGAATGGAGGGACTTGAACCCTCAATTTTCCGATTAAAGGTCGGAAGCCTTACCAATTTGGCCACATTCTCATAGGAGGGGAGAAAGTTGCGCACCTTTCTCCCTTGCAAACGCACCCGCCAAGGTACGCCCATCCTTGAAAGCGGTCGGAATAGTGTATCTATTGGCGTAGATGCTTTTTCCTATCTTTCTCCACCTACTCACTATGCAACCAATGCCCCGCCTGCTTGTGTGCTGGCAGTCCGGGAGTTGAACCCGAATAGTTTTTGGTTAGGATGTACCCCACTTCCGGAGGGGATAGACCGAAGTGTTTTTTTAACTTAGCTGCCGCCAACACATAAGGCATTTGGTGTGGGAGAAGGGATTTGAACCCTCACGCTTAGAAAGCATTGGATTTTAAGTCCAAGGCGGCTGCCGATTACGCCACTCCCACAAATTCAAGAGATTTAACTCCCTTTGAACATCTTTAGTATATCATAAGTTTTCTTAGCTGTCAAGTATTTTTTTCAAAAAATTTTCAAACTCATCATCTTCCAGATAGAAGAAATCTGAGCACTTGGTTTCATCAAACACTTTCGCGCCAAGATAGGACATCATCTGCCAAAATCGCATATCTTGACATTCGGGACGATTCCAGAATTTTACCAAAAGTTCGGTAATACGGCGGATGCGCTTAATATCTCTCATAGGACAACTTCCTTTCTGTTCCCTCAAGAACAGTTGTAGTATATAGGAAATTTTCATTTTTGTCAATTTTGTTTTCTGTATGTTTAACATAAGGAAGGAAGGTAGGGAAGATTATTCTTCCCTGTTTCCCTTTTCTTTCTCTTCTTGAATACGCTTGTCCTGTTCGGCCATTCGTTTCTTTAGAATTTCTTCTTCATACTCCAAACACATCCAAACATCATCATTAACGCCCCATAGCCAGTGAGTTTTAACGAAAGATGCTTTTTCTTCTTCGTATTCTTCGGGTTCTTTGCTATCGTATTCAAAGGGAAGGTATTTCGCACAAGCACGCGCTTCAACTTCTTTGAGAAGGTCATAGGCACGTTGAGACTCACAATAGAAAGATTTTAAGTCCTCAAAATCATCAAACGATGCCGGGAAATAGCGTTTATTGTCGCGGTTAAAACAGAAGATTTCGTTCTTGGCTTCGGTATTAGAATATAGTTGCGCATTTTCATATGCAATACAATCTTCCTCAAAATCAAACTGGGTTCCATCTTCCGCGATATAGATAGTTTTTTCAATCATTAGAAATGCCCTCCCTTTCGGTTTCGTCTGAATCCATTTTTGCATACAACGCTACGCAAGAAGTGCAATTCAAATTGTCGGGGCAGTCTTGCCCCACCTGACACGGGGTTTGCGGAGCAGAAATTGAAACACCGTGTTTGCGCTCGTCAAACATATCTTGTGCCATTTCTGCGGCCATTTCAGGGGTTTCGGCTTCAAGAATATAAGTTGCTTTATCCCACACATGACAAACGAAAGTTTTATTCATATCGGATTTCCTCCCCTTTTAGACAGTCGCAGGTTACAGGATTGTAATAGCGGCGAATCCGTGGAATGTAATCCATTACAATGTTGAAATCTTTTTCGCAATTTTTACAAGTACCAAAATTAGTTTCTACCAGTATCCCATCTGCGTAGTCAAGTCGGGAATCTTTGAAGAAAATATCTTCACTTCCGCAATAAGGGCAACAGTCGTCTAGTATCATGGTTCTTTCTCCTTTCCCGTCCCTTTTGGAACAATGATAGTATAGCAAGAATTTTGATTTTTGTCAAAACTTTTTTCTGTATGTTTAACATAAGGAAACGATGAGGGAGTTAGTCTTATCTAACTCCCGCTCTAACATACGCTGAAACCTTGATGTTGTTTTCATATTCTTCTTGCGAAACTTCTTGCACCCGCAAAGGCACGCGAGAACGTTTTATTCCACCTTGATGTTTTACTTTGTTCATTGCATCAAGGGCATTTTCTGCTTTGTAATAAAATGCTATTGTATTGGTGTTGCCGCGCCCAAGATGGGCGCGTTCTGCAACAACCTTGTAATATTTATTCTTCATCTTTGTTCGCTTCCTTTGCGTCAAGTTCCGCTCTGATTCGGTCTTTCTCCGCTCGTTCTTCTTCTCGTTTCTTTGCAAGGGCTTCACGCTTCACTTTTTGTTCTGCGGCCTTTTTCGCCTTTTCCTTTGCAAGTCGTTCTTTCTTGTCGGCCTGTTCGCGGATTTTAAGGTCATAATCTTCTCGCAAAGAATAGCCGTCATATTCTTCTCCCCTTGCACCAGCAGGAACAGAAACTTTGATTTCAATCCAGCGTTCATTCTCGTATTCATCTACCGTGGGGAGGTTGATGGTATTCCCACTGATGAAAGCTACATCTTCGCCCTGTTCTGTGAGGAAGTCCTTGATTTTCTGCATAAAGTAATCCCTGCGTTCAGTTTTCAAAGCACCTTCGGTTTTCTTCGGCATAGTCTGCACGTCCTTTCTGTTCCTTTTTGGAACATACTCATTATAGCATAGATACAAGAAAAGTCAAACGAATCTTCCTTATGTTTAACATAAGGATTTTCGGGAGAACCTTACGGTTCATCCGTTAGAAAGGAAGCAACCCAATAGAAAATCAAATTGGGATTTTCTTGTTCTTTACGCAAGCAGTATTTTTCTGCTTGCTCCAAAGAATACACAACACAATCAACAACCGATTCCGGCCCGGTTTCATCTTCAACTTTGTACATAATAACATAAACTCGTTCCGTCATTCCAAATAACCCCCTTGGCGCAAGATGCGCTCTACAATTTGAACGTCTTTTTCCCTGCAAGAGATGGAGAAGAAAATATAATTTTTACTTGCCTTTACTTTTCCCAAACAAGGGATAAGTCCGCAAATTCTTCTCATAGTTGCATTTGCGTCGGGAGTTTTGGGCAAGCAATAAATCTTAGTCATACTATCCCTCCTTTATCTTACATATATATTATACCATATTTTTAATTTTTTGTCAAGCACAAAATTGTTACAAAATTGTTACAATTTTATTAAATCCAACATCCCGCATAGTCGGTGAAGATAAGATGACGCGCCCGCCTAGAATAGCCCCAATTACCGTTATGAAGGTCGCTAATTCCGTAATCTGCAAAGAAATCAATAAGACGATTAACAACTTTTTCATGTGCGATATAATGCGGCCATTCATCAATTTCATCAGTACACAAAGCACTGCAATAGCGTTCTGTGATTTCATCTGATACTTCTTTTTCCTTCAAAGGACTTTGCCCAGCTTCGCCAATGAAGTATGCTTTCTCGTATGCGTGCCAAGTATATAGCCCAGCATTTACAACAAACAAAGGCTTAGCAAACCAATGTTGCAAGTTTTGTTCCTGCGCCAGCTTATAGATGCGGGTTTCATTTTCGTTTTGTTCGTCCCCGGTATCGGTTTTGCCCAGCTTCAAGATAAAATTTGCATTTTTCGGGACAATGGTCAAGCGAAACAAGCCAGCATACAGATTATAGGCAGGATTAAGAGTTTCGGGGTGCTCACCATAGCATTCCCGCTCCATACCAAATTCAGCATAGAAAGCTGAAATGAGTTTAGATGCGTATTCCTTTTGGGTCATAGGTCAAACCTCCTTTCAAGTTCGTGATTAGTATAACACGAAAATGAAATTGGGTCAAGAAAGTTTTCTGTATGTTAAACATAAGGAAGAAAAGGAAGGGAGAATTATTCTCCCAATTCCTTCACAACCTTCTCCAAAGTCTTGAAGAAATCGTAAGCTCGCATATTATACAATGCTCTCTGCTGGACTTTATTTGCACTCTTATTTTCTTCATCGCCCTTGACAAGCAAACGGATAGCTTTATTTGCAAAGGTGCGGTGGCCATTTTTATACAAGTTCTGAATCAGAGGATTATCACAGATTTTGTCTGCAACAATTTTTTTAGTTTTCCTTGCACTAATATAAGCATCCATGTTATCTTTGAAGTCATAACAACAAGTAGCGCCGTGCCAAGAATTTTCGTGTGTGCTTGCATACTCCATAATGAAACCGTAGATATCTTCATATAAACCGCCGAAACCCATATCCAGCAGCATAGCGTGCGCGCCGTAGCTGTTGCCGCGATAGTTGATGAGGGTCTTAACAAGATTAACATCTACCTTGCCAGACTTGAGGATTTCCATCATTTCTTCGCTTGCATACTTCCAGATGATTTTCTGAAGTTCTTCCACCGTGCAGTCCTTAGAAGAAATCTTGGCATAAATTTCGCTGTAATTGGTCATTATTCTCTCCACCTTTTTATTTATTTCGTTCCCTTAGGAACAATGTTAGTATAACAGAAGGCGGCATTTGTGTCAATAAGATTTTCTTTATGTTTAACATAAAGAAAAATAAAAGACGGAATTACTCCGTCTTAATTGGCATTAGGTCTGGATGTAGGGGAATTTCCAATGCTTTTGCAATTGCAATTGCGCGGCCAATGTTAATATCAAATTGGTCTCCCTTTTTGCAATAGGCATCGCCCCAAGTCATAATACCGTAATCGTTCCAAAGAACAACACGGATTTTCTTCTGCTTGCGATAGGTGCAGATGACGTTTTCCTTATATTTGCTGTTAATTCCAGCTGCCCACTGACCAATAGTATTCATAGTCCCAGCTTCCTTTCTTAAAGCGTAGAATTGTCTGCGATAATTTTACCAACTTCTTCCAGCGGCACACCTAACCGTCGCATCGTGCCTGCGAGCGCGCCGACCTCTTTAGAGAGATTATTGACTTCAACCGATACCTGCGTCAGACGTTGAACACGTGAAGCCAAAACCTCTTTGAGGACTTCAACATTTTCGGTATACATGGTGTTTCTCCTTCCTTGTTCCTTATTGGAACAGTGATATAATATCATTTCGGGGGAAAATTGTCAATACGGTTTTCTGTATGTTTAACATAAAGAATTAAAATGAAATGGGGAAAATCCCCATTTCCATTAGATGTCAAACGGCGGTTCAAGGTCGGTTCGCTTGAAATTGTAGATACCGCTGTCATCCTTGCCGTCTTCCAGACTGGAAAGCGCACGATACAGCGCAATGGCGCGGCCAACATTAGAATCAAAGTGGTCATCCTTGCTACAGTGGGCGGAACCGCGGCAGAACACATTATCAACCTCATCACCCACATATACAACCACGTTGCGGCCCTTCACGAAGGTTTCCACGGTGTAGCGGCCTGCGGCGTAGTTATTGACGGCATCAGCCCACCGATAGATGTCTTTGTTGTTAGCTTTCTCGCTAACCCACTGGAGGAACGCATACAAGTCATTGTTCTTACCAATGGTTTCCTGCTGGAATTGCATTGCGCTCTGCCAAACCTGATTGGAGAAATTTCCATCCATCTGATTCATATTCATACTTCCTTTCTGTTCCTCTTGGAACAACTAGATAATAACATAATTTGCGGAAAAACACAAGACTTGTTTCTTTATGTTTAACATAAGGAATTTAGATGGAAGGTTTAACCTTCCACCAACTTGCGATGGAGCTGGAACCAATGCTCTTGGAGCATCAGCAGCTTGTCATTGAGCCATAAGTAGCCTTCTTCTTCTGTTAGCAGCTGGTCTTTAATCATACGGAGAATATTAGCTTTCGTGCTTGCAGCTTCCGTCAGAATTGCTTGTTCTTCTCTCTCAAAATTTGTCATTACAGCTCAACTCCTTCAAAATTATACAGTTTTATTGCTTCATCCCAGCTATACCATTCATCATAGAAAAATGTAAACATACCAACAGGAATGCGCAACTTGACGCAACAACTATTCCAGTCCAGCACATAGGCATAGTATCCCAGTCGCTCACCTTGACCAAAAATCATAGGGTACTTTGAATTATCCATATCTTTCAACCCCTTTCGTAAAAAGATTATAACAGAAAATTATTTTTGTGTCAATTATTTTTTCTTTATGTTTAACATAAAGAATTTAAGGAAGGGAGAAAATCTCCCTTTAATCAATTTCCGTAATTACAATCGTACTGGTATAACTCTTGTAAATAATAGTGCGCTTTCCATCACTTTCAAATACAATATAATCGTCGTGCATTTCCAAATCAGCCTTGCCGCTAAATTCGTAGGAAACAGAACCATCGCTTTCAATAACTTTAATGTTGCGGTTGATACCGTTGTTAAGATTGCTCTGCTGGTCTTTCATTGCACGAAGGCCAGAGCCAGTGTTATTATAAAACCAAGACAAACCAAGGATTAGACCACCAACTACAATAATAGTAATTAGTATAGTTATCAATCCCCAAGTTTTTTCATCTTCAAGAAAATAAAAAATGGCAATACCAATTCCAATAATACCTAAGATAACAACCAA
>ERZ779664.1307-NODE-1307-length-10256-cov-3.197530_pt1 | contig 10256 bp, 9 predicted proteins | sample MGYA00511478_ERZ779664 | MGnify/ENA primary metagenome ERZ779664 (study PRJEB29588, sample SAMEA2160437) | human gut metagenome | biome: human gut; feature: human-associated habitat; material: faeces | place: Denmark | collected 2008/2010 ...
CTACACCCGCGACTTGCTCTATGACAAGGCAACCAACAAGCAGTTCATCACAGTCCAGACGAAGAACGGCAACACCTTCTTCATTGTCATCGACTACGATGCGCCCATCAACGAGGATGAGGAACAGTATCAGACGTACTTCCTGAACATGGTCGATGAGAGCGATCTGCTTGCGCTGCTGGATGATGATACTGCGGCGGCTCTGACCACCTGTAACTGCAAGGAAAAATGCGCTGCCGGTCAAGTCAACACCGACTGCCCGGTCTGCAAGACCAACATGAGCGAATGCACCGGCACAGCCCCCGTTACACCTGAGCCGGATAAGGATGCAGAAACCGATGCTCCCGCCCCTAAACCCGAAAAGAAATCCAACATCGGCATGATCCTCGTCATCTTCGTTCTTGCCGGTGCTGCGGGTGCAGCTTATTACTACATCAAGTTCGTCAAGGGCAGAAAGCCCAAGGATGAAGATATGGACTTCTTTGATGATGAAGGCTACGAGGAAGAGCCGTACATCAACGAGGATGATGAGCCGCAGATTGCGGAGGATGCTGAAACGGATGGTGATGAAGATTGATCTTAGTCATTGCTGAAAAGCCCAGCGTTGCCCAGTCCATCGCAAAGGTGTTGGGCGCGACGTCCCGCAAGGACGGCTACATGGAGGGCGGCAATTACATCGTTTCGTGGTGCTTCGGTCATCTGGTGGAGCTGGCAGACGCCAGCTCCTACGATGAGCGGTATGCCAAGTGGCGGTATGACGATCTGCCCATTGTTCCGGAAAGCTGGATGTTTGAGGTCACGAAGGACAAAGCACAGCAGTTCAAGGTGCTGTCCGCTCTCATGAAGGACAAGCGCGTCACCGAGCTGGTCTGCGCAACCGATGCAGGGCGCGAGGGTGAGCTGATCTTCCGGCTGGTCTACGACAAAGCCGGATGCACCAAGCCCTTCAAGCGTCTGTGGATCAGCTCGTTGGAGGACTCCGCCATCCGCGAAGGCTTCCAGCATCTCCGGGACGGCAAGGAATATGACCGTCTCTATGAAGCGGCACTCAGCCGCTCGAAGGCGGACTGGATTGTCGGCATCAACGGCACCCGCCTTTTCACCACGCTCTATCACAAGAAGCTGGTGGTCGGGCGCGTCCAGACGCCGACCCTTGCAATGCTGGTGGAGCGTGACGGGAAAATCTCCACGTTCCATAAGGAGAAGTATTTCAACGTCCACGTCGGCAAGGGTGATCTGACCGCCGATCTGGAAAAGGTCAAAACCGAAGAGGAAGCAAAAAAGATTGCGGCGGCTTGCGAGAAAAAGCAAGCCGTCGTTTCTTCTCTCAAGCGGGAGACGAAAACCGTCAATCCTCCGAAGCTCTATGATCTGACCACCTTGCAGCGCGAGGCAAACCGATACTACGGCTTCACCGCCCAGCAGACGCTCGATCTCGTACAAACACTCTACGAAAAGAAGCTCCTGACCTATCCGCGCACGGACAGTCAGTTCATCACGGATGATATGGAGGACACCGCCCGTCAGGTCATTTCTATTGTCTGCCGCCAGCTTCCGCTTTTCTCCGGCGTTTCGGTCACTCCGGACATTGCCCGCGTAACCGACAACAGCAAGGTCACAGATCACCATGCCATTCTCCCGACCGTCCAGCTTGAAAAGCAGGATGTTTCCGCGCTCCCTCAGTCGGAGCAGAAAATCCTCAATCTTGTCGGGATGCGCCTTCTGTGTGCGACCGGCGAGAAGCACACCTACGCAGAAACGCAGATCACGCTCTCCTGCGAGGGCTACGAGTTCAAAACCAAGGGGAAGACCGTCGTTCAAAACGGATGGAAAGCCATCGAAGAGCTGTTCAAGTCCTCCCTCAAGACGAAGGAAAAGGACGATCCCATGAAGTCCCTGCCCGAAGTCCATGAGGGCGATGTTCTGGATGGTGTGTCCGCCAGCGTCACCGAACACTTTACGACACCCCCGAAGCAGTACACGGAAGACACGCTCCTGTCTGCAATGGAGACTGCCGGAAACGATCAGTTTGACGATGACACCGAGAAGAAAGGTCTCGGAACACCCGCGACCCGCGCCGGTATCATTGAAAAGCTGGTGAAATCCGGCTTTGCAGAGCGCAAAGGCAAATCCCTCATTCCCACAAAGGACGGCTGCAACCTCGTCTGCGTCCTGCCGGAACAGATCACTTCTCCCGCAATGACGGCGGAATGGGAAAACACGCTCATGGAGATTGAACGCGGCAAGGCAGATGCAGACGCCTTCCTCAGCGGCATTGTCCAGATGACCGGGGATCTCGTGAAAGCCTACCCGTTTCTCTCCGATGCCGAAGCCCAGCGTTTCGGCACGGGCAAGGAGGAAATCGGCAAATGTCCCCGCTGCGGCTCTCCGGTCTATGTCGGCAAGGGCAACTTCTACTGCTCGAACAAGGAATGCTCCTTCTGCCTGTGGGAAGACAACAAGTTCTTTTCCAGCAAGAAAAAGAAGCTGACCAAGAAGATTGCAAAGGAGCTGCTGGACAAGGGCTGGTGCCGAGTGACCGGGCTTTACACGCCGAAGAAGCCTCAGCTCTACGATGCGGTGATTCGTCTGGATGACAGCGGCGGCAAATACGTCAGCTTCAAGATGGAGTTTGACCGATGACCCGCCCAAAGTATGTTGCTTCATGCAGCGGAGGCAAAGACAGCGTAGCGACGCTCCTGCTGGCTGCACAGCACAATGAGCCGCTGGACGAGGCGGTTTTCAGCGAGGTTATGTTTGATCAGAACACAAGCGGTGAAGTCCCGGAACACCGGGACTTCATCTATGACCGGCTCAAGCCCTTCTGCGAAAAGGAGCTGGGCATCAAGTTCACCATTCTCCATGCAGACAAGACCTACGATGAGGTGTTCCATCATGTCATCACCCGCGGACCGCACAAGGGCGAGGTTCGCGGCTTTGCATGGGCTGGTATGTGTGCAGTCAATCGTGACTGCAAAATCCCGCCAGTCCGCAAGTACAATGCCGCACTCTCGCCGGACACTGTGAGCTATGTCGGCATCGCGGAGGATGAGCCAAAACGCCTTGCTCGTCTGGATGGAATAACGAAGGTCAGTCTGCTTGCCAAATACGGTATGACCGAGGCGGACGCCTACAAGCTCTGTCAGGAACACGGGCTGCTTTCCCCAATCTACGCTCACTGCCGGAGAAACGGCTGCTGGTTCTGTCCCAACGCCAGTGACTCGGAGCTGCTGCACATGGTCACAAAGCACCCGGATATGTTTGACCGGCTGATTGAATGGGAGAACGAGGATAACATCTTCCATCGTCGGATGACGCGCAGAGAAACCCCGTCTGAGGTAAAGGCTCGTTTACTGAGCAAATCCCAGACGGGGTTTTCTTCGCCCAAAAGCAAATAAGAAATGGAGGTTTGAGATGGCTGAAAACAAAAATGCACAGCAAGTCCGCGAAATCACGGACAAGCTGGAACAGGGCATCAAGGAGCTTTTTGAATCCGAGCGGTTCAAGGAATATCTCCGCACGATGTCCAAGTTCTACAACTATTCCTTCAACAACACGCTGCTCATTGCGATGCAGAAGCCGGAGGCAACCTATGTTGCCGGTTATACCTCGTGGCAGCGCAACTTTGACCGTCAGGTCATGAAGGGCGAAAAGGGCATCAAGATTCTTGCACCCGCGCCGTACAAGGCGCAGGAAGAGCGTGAGAAGATTGATCCTTTGACGCAGAAGCCGGTGATCGGCGCAGATGGGAAGGCTGTCACGGAAACGGTTGAGGTCCTGCGTCCTGCCTTCAAGGTGGTAAGTGTCTTTGATGTTTCCCAGACGGACGGCAAGGAGCTTCCGGACATCATCGTCGATGAGCTGAAAGGCACCGTCGAAAACTACGAGGCGTTCTTCGATGCGCTCAAGCAGGAATCTCCCGTCCCTATTTCCTTTGAGGACATTCCGGGCGGTGCAAAGGGATTCTTCTCGCCGGTTGAAAGCCGCATTGCCATTCAGGAGGGCATGAGCGAAATCCAGACGGTCAAAACCGCCATTCACGAGATCGCCCACGCAAAGCTCCACGCCGTCAAGCCGGATGAGAAAGCCGCGCCAGAAGATAAGAAGGATCGGCACACCAAGGAGGTTGAAGCGGAAAGCGTTGCCTACACCGTCTGCCAACGGTACGGCATTGAAACCTCGGACTACTCCTTCGGTTACATCGCCGGTTGGTCATCCGGCAAGGAAACCAAGGAACTGAAAAGCTCTCTGGACACCATCCGCAAGACGGCGGCTGAGATGATCGAGGGCATTGACGCCAAGCTCAAGGTGCTGCTGGCAGAGAAAGCACAGTCCGCAGAGATGGAAGTCGAAGCTCCCGTAAAGGAAGCTGTTCCGGAGGAAAAGCCGGAAGTCCCCATTTACCGCGAGACGGCGAATTACGCCTATGAAGCCGGTGAGCTGGAGTCATATCGTGCTTCTCTCGCTGCAAACGTGGAATGCCGCCGTGCGATTGAGGCGGCAATCAGTTCTAACTACGGAGACAACCGGCTGGATGCGGATGCTGCCGTGAAAAGCGTCCTTGAGCAGTTCTCTCCGGAGCGCGTCCGGTATGTCCTCGCAAACACCATTCAGCAGAAAGACTTTGACGGGCGCATTCCCCAGCCCCTCAAGGAATGGGCGAAGAACGTTGAGGTCTGCCCGGAGAATGCCTCCCGCTTCCTTGTGGATAAACCCAATCCCGGACTGACGGCACTTTTCGTGGATGCGTTCCGTCAGCAGACTGAACCTAAGAAGGAAGTCACTTCTGAGAAAACAGAGGAAAGAGACCCGGAGGTCGTTGCATGGGAGAACGATGAGATTACCTCTATTGAGGTAAAAACCGTGGAGGTCAAGTCTCCCTTTGCTCCCTTGCCGGAGGAAGCGGCAAAAGCACCGAAGGGACACCGCCTGACTGCCGAAGAGAAGGAAATCAAAGCCGCCGTCATGGACACGCTCAAGGGGCAGATTGCCTATAACAACGACGGAATGCGGGCGTCCTATCGCGCCTCTAACCATTCCTTCAATCTGCTGGCACGGAACGGCGTCAGGATTGAGGGCAACACGGTCACGCAGAACGGTGAGCCGCTGTTCAAAATCCATCGCCGTCATGCGGCGCGGAAAACACAGGGCTGTTACCGTGAGCTGATGCCGACGCTGGAATACGTCAAGCAGGAGCAGAAGCAGGAAAAGCCCTCTATCCGCGATCAGCTCAAAGCTGCCGCGAAAACGCAGCCGGAGAAGAAGTCTCCGGTCAAATCCAAAACACACGACATGGAGTTGTGAGAAAGGAGACGCATGAAGAAATACACAGACGTTGACATCGTTGCGGAGCTGCAGAAGCTCGTGGACAGTCATGTAGACAGCTACAAGGAAGACTTCGACATCGACAAGCGCATCATCCGCCGCGCTGCCGAAAGCCGGAATCCCGAAGAGAAAACGCTGATGTGGTTCTGCCGTCCGCATGGAACGCACTGCCTCAATGAAAATCAGGTCTTTATTCAAGGGACGCGGGATCACAACACCTTCCGTTTTTACGCGGAGCAGACCTACGATGAGTGCATTGCCCGCGTCATCATCCCGAAAGCCGTTAAGCGCGGCAAGGTCTTCGGAGATGTCTTTGAGATCAACTACCGGGAACAGGCGGCAAATGTGGCGCAGAACTCGGTTGCGCCGGATCATGACCGGCTGACCTTCGCAGATGGCTTTGTGCTGGATGCGCCCTGCCGCAGCAGCTTCGATGCAGCAATGGCTCTGGTCGGTGAGCATGGCGGCGTCAAAACCCACCAGACGCTCCCGAAGGACGCGGATGCTCTGGTGGAAGTGCTGTCTAAGCAGAAAAGCCGCCGTGACAGACTGCCGGATGCAGAAAGGACAGAGGTGCTTTCGCCTCTGCCCGTTGCAGAACTTCGGAAGTACGAAGCAGTCAAAAAGGCTCATCCGGACGCGCTGGTCTGCTTTGCCCAGAATGGCTATTTTGAGCTGTACGGCAAGGACGCGGAAAAAGCCGCGCCCTTGCTCGGCACAAAGCTCCTTGAGAAGAAGGTACGCGGCAAGCCCTCCATGCCGGTGACCGGCTTCCGTGAAAGCGCATGGGTAGCCGGTTCTCACAAGCTCTGGAAGTCCGGCGCAGATGTCTTTCTCAGCAAGGACGGCGAGACCTTCAAGGAACTCAAAGCCGCAGATTACATTCCTGTCGGCGCGACGCTGAATGTGGATGGCATCAAGTGCAGAATCGACGCGGTTGATTTTGCCGCCGATGAAGTCCGGCTGACGAATATCGAGGACAAGAACCGCCCCATCCGCTTTTCTGAAAGCATCCAGTATGTCCGCTCCTATGTGGAGGATGCCGGAACTGCCATCTACGACACCATCCCGAAGAAGCCCGCTGCCCGTGAATCCATCCGCGACAAGCTGAAATCCGCACAGAAGGCACAGCCGACCCACACGCCGAAACCGCAGAAATCGAAAGGAAAGGATATGGTACTCTGATATGAAAAACTTTACCGTGGAAGAAATCAACCTGATGTGCTGCTTCAACACATCCAGCCGGAAGCGGCTGATCGACGATATGAAGAGAGTCACCCTGAACGACATGGACGGCGAGATCGCAGAGCTGATGTATAAGACCGTCCGGAAGCTCGAAGCCATGACCGACGCGGAGTTTGAGGAACTGTATATCATGCCGGACGGCATGGTGGATGACTGAAAGGAGGATGCCTATGCCCGTATTAGACGGTGATTTTGAAGCCTTCGTCACAAACCTCGGCAAGTACAACGAGGGTATGCTGGTCGGTGAGTGGGTGAAGCTGCCCACCACCGAAGAAGAGATGCAGAAAGTCTTTGAGCGCATCGGGATCGGCAAGCAGGATGAGTTCGGTCAGCCCTATGAAGAGTGGTTTATCACCGACTACGAATGCCCGATCTACGGTGTTCAGAAGATGCTTGGCGAGTACGAGAGCCTTGATAAGCTCAACTACCTTGCCGCTTTGATTGACGAGCTTTCCCTGAGCGATCAGGAAAAGCTCGTTGCCATTATGGAAGCCGGGTGCGATGAGGTCAGCGACATCGACGATCTCATCAACCTGACGTTCAATCTGGACTGCTACGACATCATGCCCGGTATCAACGATGAATCCTATCTCGGCTACTATTACGCCCACGAAGCCGGTATTTACTCCGAAAAGGATCTCGGTCCTCTGGCAAATTACATCGACTATGAACGCTATGGGCGTGACATTGCGATGGATGAGCAGGGACGCTTCACCGATGAGGGCTATGTCCGTGTCGCAAGCGAGAGGTGGGACAGGCAGTTTGACGGTGAGATTGATGATATTCCCGACGAATACCGGATCACCGGCTCAGGGGAAGCCGCCGAGCGTGACAGCACCATCGCCGTTCTCATCGTTGAGCCGGGAAAGGAGCCTTATGTGAAGGAGATTGACTCCGGTCTGGAGTCCTTGCAGCATGAGGTCGGCGGCTGCATCGAGGCGATTTATCCCTACGAAGACCCTGTTGCCTTAGTCTGCAACGAGGAAGGCAAGCTGGAAGGTCTGCCCCTGAACCGCGCTCTGCGGGATGAGGACGGTGACATCTACGACGTTGTTGCCGGAACATTCATGGTAGTCGGCTTGACGGATGACAGCTTCGGCTCTCTGACCGTAGAGCAGATGCAGAAGTTCTCTGACCACTTCAAGGTGCCGGAGCAGTTTGTTAAGTTGGGCGATAAGATTGTTGCAATCCCCATGATCTCGAAGGAGCAGCAGAAGCAGGAAACCGTCGAACAGAAGGACTTTGAGATGAATGCCGATACCTCCGGTCTGACGGTTGCCGGTCACATCGGGACGTGGCACACCATTGACCAGCACGAAGTCGGCGGTCACAGCTTTTATCTGATGGAGCATGACACCTACGGCGATGAAGCTGCTTGCATCATCGTCGATGAGCGCGGCAAGCTCGTCCTTGATGATGTCTACAACGGCTTTGACGATGACACGCTCCGCCTTCTCGACCTTGAGGTCAAGGAAGTGCCGGAAATGCCCGATCCCGCGCTCTCCGTTCAGGATATGAAGGACTACGGCTACGCATGGGCTGGCGTTCTTCCCGCCGGTCAGGAGGCGGCTGAGAAGGCTTTGGAGAAGGGCTGCGAGGTTTACCGTCTCTATTCCGATAACACCGAGGGCTTGTGCGTAGATGCCAAAGAGATTGCCGATCATGCGGCAAAGGGCGGAATGCTCGGTATCAGCAAGGAAAGCTGGATGGCGGCTCTTGAGAAGGAAAACTACCTCAAGGCGGCGGAGATGTCGATGGAGGATGACTACGGCATGATTGATGGGATCATCAACAACGGTCCGAAGGAGGACAAGACCGCAGAGGTCAAAGCCCCCGAAAGGGGCGAAAAGTCCTCCATCATGGACAGGCTCAAGTCTGCAAAGGCTGAAAAGCAGAAGGAATGCTGCCCTCCCAAAAAGCACAAAGGAGAGATTGAGCTGTGAGCAGAAGTCAGAAATGGCGGCAGGAGTGGTCGTTCTTCATCGGGGACAGCGGACGCCGGAAGTATAACCGCTTCTGCGTCCGCTGCGTCCATAGCTGCAAGCAGAGCTTCCGTGCGGATCTCATCGCCTGTCCGCACTTCTCCCGCAAGGCATCGAGGTGTAGACAGTTAGGGGTCGAAAAAGCCTGTGATTGCAAGCCTCAGAGCGGCGCAAATTGACCAACCTAAGTGATTGTATTCCCTGCGCAGTTTCTTCTTTAGCGCGGAAATAAGTGTCGATTTCGGCACTTGTTTGAATGCCCGGAAAACGAACCAAGAGCCTCTGTCGATGCCCGTTTTGGGTGTCGGCAGAGGCTCTTTTTTTATGACATATTCAAAATAGCGGACAGCAGCTCTTGAACCTGTTGCCGGTATTCCGGCTTTATATCCGAAATACGTCTGGCAAGCGCAAGGGCTTCCGCTTCTGGCTCATCGGTCCCAAAGATAATTCGGTCCGCACTGACGCCCAGCAAACGGCAAAGACGCTGCAAGGCTTCAAGAGAAATACCGGAAGCACCACGCTCAATAGCACTCAGGTGATTCGGCGTCATGCCAAGCATTTCTGAGAGCGTGTCCTGCGTATAGCCCGCCTGTTCTCTTGCCACTTGAATATTGCCGCCGATTTCAATATTGATGTCCTTCTTCTCTCGCATAGCCTCACCACCTTTGCATTTAGTGTACCTAACGGCGGTGTCATTATCCACGGTACGCCGTCGTTGATTTTACTAACGACAATGCGTTGACTGTCCGTGATGAGGGTGATAGAATGGAGTTACCTACCAAAAGAGTGAAAGAAGGGGTGTCATGTCGCGCATTATTGAGTTTAGAAAGTCTGCTCAAAAAGCTGAAAAGCAATCCGTTCAAGGCAAGACTTGTGCGTTTACCGGTCATAGACCGCAGAGTCTTCCGTTCGGCTTTGATGAATCCGATAAGCGTTGTACTTCTTTGAAATCTGTTATGCGGGATCAGATTGTAGCACTCATCGAGAACGAGGGCGTCACGCATTTTATTACCGGCATGGCTCTTGGCGTCGATATGTATGCTGCGGAAATTGTACTCGATTTGAAATCAAAATACCCTCACATTACTCTGGAAAGCGCAATCCCTTGTGAGACACAAGCGATCAAATGGTCTGTGGCTTCACGGGAACGGTATTATAATATCGCGGCAAAGTGTGACAAGGAGACCATGCTGCAACGGGAGTACACGTCGGACTGCATGGACAAGAGAAATCGGTACATGGTCGATCACGCCGATTATATTCTCGCAGTATGGAATGGATGCCCCAGCGGTACCGGGAATACCGTGAGATATGCCCACAAAAAGGGCAAGACCATCATCGTCATCAATCCGGTTTCCCTTGATGTCACGCGGGAATAAGGCAAAAATCCCACTCCTGAATCATGCGTTGTGAAAACCGTGAAGTATTTCCCGATAGCGAATACACATTGCATTACTCAGTGATTATTGGAAACGTGTACGGCGTATGCTGTCCCGTGAGCTTTTCCACGGAATGCACTGAGTTTTCACGGCTTCGCAAAATGAAAAGTGCCACCTTATGAACAGTCCCTTGTCGGGAGAAAATTAAATCGCTGGAAACGGAAATGCCCCCGGCATTGTGCATCTGGCACAGCGCCGGGGGCGTTTTTTCATGTCTTAGTTTTGAGCCAGTTCATTTAGGAGCAGCTTTCGATAGTCCACATCC
>ERZ779664.1316-NODE-1316-length-10204-cov-2.312248_pt1 | contig 10204 bp, 6 predicted proteins | sample MGYA00511478_ERZ779664 | MGnify/ENA primary metagenome ERZ779664 (study PRJEB29588, sample SAMEA2160437) | human gut metagenome | biome: human gut; feature: human-associated habitat; material: faeces | place: Denmark | collected 2008/2010 ...
ATGGCCGTACATGCCCCCGTTCCCGATAATAAGAAAGAAGTGGTGAATGGCTGGGGATGGCCCAACGAACTTGTAAGCTGGAACTGGAAAGGATTGGAAGGACAAACCCTGTCAGTCAACGTATACAGCCGTTCCCCGAAAGTGAGACTCTACCTGAATGGCAAGCTGATAGGTGAGAAAGAAACCGGCAAGGAGAATTATACAGCCACCTTCGAGGTGCCTTATGAACCGGGCATTCTGAAAGCGGTGAATTCAAAAGGCAAGGAAGAATTCATATTGAAGACAGCCGGAGAGCCTGCCGCCATACGTCTGACTGCCGACCGGAATACCATCAAAGCCTGCAAGAACGACCTCTCTTACGTGAAGATAGAGCTGGTAGACAAAGACGGAAATGTAGTTCCCGATACGTCCTTGCCCGTCAAGATAGCATGCAGTGGCAAGGGAACCGTTATTGCCAGTGGAAATGCTGCCTATGATGACATGAAAAGCTTCCGTTCGCTTACCCCCAACACATTCCGGGGAAGAGCCATCGCCATTGTTCAGCCCACGGAAGAAAAGGGTGAAATACGGGTGACGGTCTCTGCCGAAGGAATGGAGGATGCCTCTGTACTGATACATGCCGAATGATAGAAGCGGTGCCGTCGCACTCTTTAAACACACATATATATACGTTTAACTTTAAATATATTATTATGAAAAACAAATGTCTGAATTTCCTTCTGTTTGTTGTTGTTGCCTTCGTGAGCCCGGGTTTGCTGTGGGCTCAGAACCAACCTGTCAAAGGAAAAGTATTGGATGAGAAAACGAAAGAGGCTCTGATAGGAGTTTCTGTTCTGGAAGCGGGTAGCACGTCTAACGGTACGGTGACTGACCTGGACGGTAACTTCTCCCTCTCCGTGCCCGAAGGCGCCACGCTGCGCATCTCTTATGTGGGATACTTGGTACAGGAAATCCCTCTTAACGGAAGAAAAAGCCTGGAAGTGCTTCTAAAGGAAGATACTGAAATGCTGGACGAAGTGGTAATCGTGGGCTATGGTGTCCAGAAGAAAGCTACCTTGTCCGGTTCTGTAACCAGCATCGGCGGCGAAAAGCTGGCAAACACCCCTGTAACTAATGTCAGTCAGGGACTTGCCGGACGGCTGCCTGGTGTGGTTGCCATCTCCAATACGGCAGAACCGGGTTACGATGGAGCTACCATCAGAATCCGTGGTGTCAACACTTTCGGTAAAGCCGACCCGTTGGTGGTAGTGGACGGCGTTCCGGGACGCTCGCTTGAACGTATCGACCCCAGCACCATTGAGACTATGTCCGTCATGAAGGATGCTTCGGCTGCCATCTATGGTGCACAGGCCGCCAATGGTGTAATTATCATTACCACCAAGCGGGGCAAAAAGGGTAAACCCACCGTAAACCTTTCCTATAACTACGGTATATCCCGTCCTACCGTCATCCCCGAAATGGCGAATGCTTCCGAATACGCCACTTTGTTGAATGAGATTGATAAGTACGCAGGCAACAAAGAACGCTATACCCCGGAAGATATTCAGAAATACCGTGATGGCTCCGATCCCTGGTCGTATCCCAACACCGACTGGTTCAAAGAAACCTTGAAACCCTGGTCTCCCCAGACCTATGCCAATGCCACTATCGACGGCGGTACGGACAACATGACCTACTTCGTCAGTGTATCTGCTAAAACCCAGGACGGATTTTACCGCAATAGCGGAACCAAGTACAACCAGTACGACCTGAAATCGAATCTGGACCTGAAACTCAATAAGTACATCAACCTCTTCATGAACCTCACGGGGCGTATGGAAGACCGTAAATATCCCACTCGTTCGTCCGAGAATATTTTCAGAATGCTGATGAGGTCCAAGCCCAACATGCCTGCTTATTGGCCCAATGGGCTCCCGGGTCCCGATATCGAGTTTGGTGATAACCCGGTAGTGATTGCCACCGACGCCACAGGCTACGAGCGAGACAAACGCTACATACTGAACGGAGACTTCGGCGTTAACATCAATGTTCCTTATGTGGAAGGACTCACTCTTAAAGCCACTGCCTCACTGGACAAGAACTTCCGTTTCCGCAAGATATGGCAGACCCCCTGGACTTTGTACTCATGGGACGGGACATCCATGGATGAAAACAATAATCCTCTTCTGGTAGAAGGTAAGAAAGGTTTCAGCGATCCCCGTCTCAGGGAGTCTATGGAAGACAACCAGAATATCCTGCTCAGCGGCATTATAAACTATAACCGTACTTTTGCTGAGAACCATTCTGTAAATGTGCTGGCGGGTGCAGAAAGAATCACCGGTAAGGGAGACTCCTTTGAGGCGTTCCGCAGATATTTCATTTCCACTGCCATTGATGAACTGTTTGCCGGTGGACAGGACGAAATAAATAATACCGGTAAGGGGTATAAAGAGGCGCGTCTCAACTACTTCGGCCGTGTGAATTACAGCTATAAGTCCAAGTACCTGGCCGAATTTGTATGGAGATACCAGGGCTCATATATCTTCGACCATTCCAATCAGTTCGGCTTCTTCCCAGGTGTTTCATTGGGTTACGTCATCTCCGAAGAGAACTTCTTTAAGAAGGCGCTGCCTTTCGTCCACTTTGCCAAAGTCCGTGCTTCCTGGGGAAAGACGGGCAACGATATGATCGATCCGTATCAGTATCTCGCTTCTTATACCTTCAACAACCTGATCCTCGCTACCGAGAATGCGACGGAGGCCGGTAACGGCATCACGCTCTACGGCAGTCAGGTAGAACCTTCGACGCTCGGTCTGAACAAGGGTGACAAGGTGCGCGTAACCCTTTATAAAGGACTTGCCAAGGTGGTAAATTACAGTGGTATGTACGAAGTGACGGGCGCTAAGGAAGCGACTTGGTGCAAGGTCGAGAAGACCGGTACGGTGACTTCGATTCCCACGGCGACGATCGTTGCTGCGGATCTGGCGAAATATCAGGGTATGGCCGTGACAATGCGTCGGTTGCCCAGGCAGGTGTTTGGGCGAGCGCCAGCGCACTCTCTTCGCATACTTTCACTGCCGATGGAGCCAATTTCACCGTATTCTGCAAGCAGAGCGATGAAAAGAACCCGAGCGTGTTCCTCGATGTTCCTTACAAGGCCGCTACGGGTAATATCTCCGGTCTGGCTGCCGTATATAAGAATAATTCCCAGCTCGTTCCGCGCAATCTGGACGACGTGGCCGCTTTCAGCGACAGCTCGACCCCGATGATTACGGGGGTAACTCCGGCCAGCGTTTCGATTCCGGCAATCGGCGGCAATGAAACGATTATTGTTTCGGTTGCCAATAAGGGTGAAAATGTGCTTAGCGTTAGCGGCCTGAGCGGGTTGCTTGAAGCTACTGTCGATAATGCCAACAATATGGTGACAGTAACGGCGCAGCCCAATACCGGCGCTGTTCAGAATCAGACGCTGACGATCGCTATTGCCGGTGGCAACAGCGTGACGGTGCCTGTCACACTCCTCGGTGTCGGAGGTGGAGGAACCGGTGAGGTCGTTGCGTTCTCGATCACGGATATTAAGGCAGATAATGCAGATCTTCCCACCAATGGTTACGGTTCGCAGGTTGTCGCTACGCCCAGTACCTGGGTTAGTTGGACCGTCGGCGGCATCGAGTTCACGGGTGTGAAAATCTGTGAATCGCCCGCTTCCAACGGCTCGATCATTCAGATGCAGGGTAATGACTCCGATGCGGCTAAACAGGCGAAGCTGCAAAACGTGACGCCGATCGACGGGATGTCGAAGATCAAGATCGTTTTCCGGTCGTATCCGAATAAGAGTGGCAGCTACTACAACCCGGGATATACGATGACCGTTGCCGGGGCTGCTCAAACTCCTGTGGAAACATACACGGATAAGAGCGGTTACAGAGAGTATGTACATGAGTACGATCTGGCCGGTTTGGGTGCTGATTCCTTTGTGCTCGACAATAATAAGGTCGGAGCCTTGTATATCGAATCGTTCGAGATTACCAAATAGTTTTTAATATGCCGGATACCGACTCTTGGAGGGATCATCCCCTCCAAGAGTTTGGTTTCTCGGATAGTTTTTATAGTTTACCGATGATGTCGATGTTCAGATATTGTGAGAAGGGATGGAAATGGCTGTTCCTGACGATGATTGCGCTCTCTGTCGTAGCTTGCGGCGACGATACGGACGATTTTTGGGGTTCTGCCGTATGGCGGACCTCTTCGACGGTCGGAGCTGCGGAGGGTTCGGCCGCCATACAGATTGAGGGACCTGTCGGCGCCGGATGGCGTGCCGAAATCAAGGACGGAGGTGCTTGGTGCTCGTTCAGGCTCAACGATCCGACGGTCCTCGTGAAGGAGGGCACCGTACAGAGTTCGAACATCAGCAATATCCTGGACGTCTATTATACGCGGAATACCGGGAGCGGGGAACGTTCGGCGACCATCGAATTCGAATTTTTCGGCGGAGAGCCGCAGGTGCTCGTGCTGACGCAGTTTTCGGCCTCTTCGACCAACGATCCCTACGATGAAGGTCATGCGAAGGCCTGGACCGAATTGCCGGAAAAGCGAGTCGATGAGAATTTCGTTTACGTCAGCCACTTCGCTTCGCTCAATAACCGCACCGTGCGCAACTATTCGTTCTGCTACGACAAAACGCTCCATGTGGCGCATTGGGTGGCTTATCCGCTGCATTCGGTATATAGGGGGTCGATAGACCGTACCGACGATTTTCAGTACGATCCGAAGGTCGATTATTCCTGGCAGCCCAACCTCGCGGCCGGTTCCTATCGGGGCAGTTACGACCGGGGACATCAGCTCCCTTCGGCGGACCGTACGGCTACGCGGGAGTTGAATCTCCAGACGTTTTATGCGACCAATATGACGCCGCAGCTCAACCGGCTCAACCAGGATATGTGGGCCAATCTCGAAGCCAAGGTGCGTGCGCAGATATGCAGCGACACGCTTTATGTGGTGACCGGTTGCTATTATGCCAATACCAATACGACGACGACCGACCGTGACGGGAAAGTTTGTCCGGTCCCGACGAATTATTTCAAGGTATTGCTTCGCACGCGCACCGGTACGACCGGTAAACGTATCGCGGATTGTTCGGCCGATGAATTGAAGGCGATCGGATTTTGGGTGGATCAGAAGAGCTACGGCGATATTCAGCCGCCTGCGTCCATTTGCATGAGCGTGGCGGAGATTGAAAAGAAGACCGGCTTTACGTTCTTTCCCAATATTCCCGAGTCGGCTGCGGAATCCGTAAAGGCACAAAACTCTCCGAGCCAATGGGGAATCCAAAACTAATTTGACTTATGAAAAAACGACTGATTTTTACAGGACTACTGGCCTTACTGTTCGCAGCCTGCTGTTTCGCGCAGAAACCGTACAAGGTGGTCTTTTACAACTTGGAGAACTTTTTCGATACGATCAACGATCCCGAGGTCAATGACGACGAATTCACGCCGGAAGGACCTAAAAAATGGAATTCTGTCAAGTATGCGAAGAAGTTGGGTAATACCGAAAAGGTGCTTTTCGACATTGCCGGTATCGATAAGGATTATCCGATCGTGATCGGCGTATCGGAGGTGGAGAACCGCTCGGTGCTCGAAGATATCATCGCTACGCCGAAGATGGCTCCGGGCAATTACCGGATTTCGCACTACGACTCTCCCGAAGCTCGCGGTGTGGACGTCGCTTTTATGTACCGTCCCGATGTCTTCAAGCTGGAGGGCAGCGCACCGATCCGCACGCAGATTCCTTCGCTTCCGAATTTCAAAACCCGCGATATTTCGACCATGTGGGGTACGATCGACGGCGAACCGTTCTTCTTCATGGTGGCTCACTGGCCTTCGCGTCTGGGCGGCAAGGACGCTTCGGAGTTCAAGCGTATCGCCGTCGGCGAGCAGATGCGTCGAATCGCCGACTCTGTCCTGAAGGTCAATCCTGCGACCAAGATCGTGGCGATGGGCGACTTCAACGACGATCCGACCGATCCGAGCATGTTGGAGGGGCTGAATGCCAAACCCAAGGTCAAGGATCTTCAGCCGGGCGATTTCTTCAGTCCGTTCCACGCCGTGCTTCGTGCCGGTATGGGAACGCTGGCTTACGGCGACGCCTGGAATCTCTTCGACAATATCGTAGTGTCGGAAAACCTGGTCAATGCGAAGCCCGGCGAGTTGCGTCTGGTACGGGCTCCGGGATCGAAGTACTACGGGAATGTCTTCAAGCGTAACTATATGATCCAGCGGGAGGGGCAGTTCAAAGGCTATCCTTTGCGCACGTACGTCGGAAACAATTTCCAGGGCGGTTACAGCGACCACTTCCCCGTTTATATCTACATCGGTAAATAAATACCTTAACTTGAAAGGATATGAAAATAAAAAGTTTACTAATTTTTGTATTTACCCTGATGTCGCTGACCGCGTTCGCTCAGAGCGGCGGTATCAAGGGTAAGGTCGTTTCCCGCGAGGGACGTGTCGCGGTGGACGGGGTGAAGGTTTCGGTCACTCCCGGTGAAATGACTGCCACGACCGCCGGCCGAGGTGGTTTCGTGATCGAGAATGTCGAGCCCGGCGAATATACGTTGCAGTTCGAGGCTCCCGAATTCGAGCCTTTGACGCTCGTGGTGCGCGTGGACAAGATGGTGCGCGACATCAATACGGTGATTCTGGTCCCCGAAGTGCTTTCGACCGTAATGGACGATTCGATCTTCGCAGAGTTCGACACCGAGAGCGGCAACGATGCGCAGTCGCTGCCTTCGTCCCTTTCGGCTTCGAAGGACGTTTTCAACAACATCGCTTCCTACCGGTTCAGCGAGATGCGTTTCAACGTGCGCGGTTACGATTCGCAGTATTCGGACGTTTACCTGAACGGTATTCGCTTCAACGACGCTATGACGGGCTATACGCCCTGGTCGTTGTGGAGCGGTCTGAACGACGCTACGCGCAACCAGGAGATCACCAACGGTTCGGTCATGTCGGATTACGGCGTGGGTAGCATCGGCGGTACGACCAACATCAACGCCCGTGCTTCGCAGGTGCGCCAGGGACTTCGCGTGAGTCTGGTGAACGCCAATTCGATGTATCGCTTCCGTGCCATGGTGACCTATGGTTCGGGTCTGCTGGACAACGGCTGGTCCTATGCGTTGTCGGTATCTACCCGTCAGGGCGGCAACTCCTACGTGGACGGCGTCTATTACAACTCCTACGGATATTTCGCTTCGGCCGAGAAGATTTTCAATTCGCGTCACCGGTTGGGCTTCACGATTATGGGTGCTCCCACCGAGCGCGGTGCGCAGCAGGCTTCCACGCAGGAGGCTTACGATCTGGTCGGCAACAACTATTACAACCCCAACTGGGGCTACCAGGACGGCAAGATGCGTAATGCGCGCGTGCGTAACAGCCACGAGCCGATCGCTATGATCAACTATACGTTCGATCCCAATGAGCATACCCAGTTCAACCTGGCCACTTCGTTCCGTTTCGGTAAGAACGGTTATTCGGCGCTGACGTGGTACGACGGTGCAGACCCCCGTCCCGATTATTACCGCTATATGCCGAGCTACAAGTTGCTGAACGCTACCGACCTGGAGGCCGCTTCGATGGCTGCCGCCAGTCTGGCGGATCAGTGGATGCGCAACGTGGGTAATATCCGCCACTTCGACTGGGACGAAATGTACCAGACCAACATGAATTTCCGCAATGCCGAGGATGAAGCGATATACGGTCCCGGCGCCCGTTCGAACTATATCATCGAGGAGCGCCATACCGACCAGTTGGACTGGAACCTCGCCGCGCAGATCAGCCGAATCTATAAGGATAACTCCCGTCTGACGGCCGGAGCCAACGTCCGCATCAACCGCACGTGGTACTACGACGAGGTGAAGGACCTGCTCGGCGGCGACTACTATGTGGATGTCGATAAATTCGCACAGCGTGACTTCGGCGATCCGATCATGGCGCAGAACGATATGGATTATTATAACCAGTACGGTCATGCAAGAGCCGTGCGGGAGGGCGACAAGTTCAGCTACAACTACAAGGCGCATCTGCGCTCCGGCGGTGTGTGGGCCACTTATGCCGCTCGTTTCGGCGGGTTCGGCATGAAGCTGGGCGCCGAGCTCGGCGGAGTCTCGATGTGGCGTGACGGTCTCTGGCGCAAGGGTCTCTTCCTGGACAATTCGAAGGGCAAATCGGAGAAGTTGGAATATTTCGTATATAAGGCCAAAGGTAATTTCGACTATGTCATCAATGCCAACCATACTTTTGAACTCAATGCCGTGGCGATGCAGAATGCTCCTACCTTCCAGTCGGCATTCGTTTCGCCCCGTACGCGTAATTCGGTAACTCCGGGTCTGACGACCGAGAAGGTTTACGGCATCGACGCTTCGTACAACCTGCGTTACGGTGACTACAAACTCCGTGTTTCGGGCTACTACACGAAAGTATATGACCGCTCGAAGGTGATCTCCTTCTACGACGATGTGCTGAAGACCTACACCAACTTTGCGATGAGCGGTATCGACGAGCAGTATTTCGGTCTGGAGGTCGCCGCTTCGATTCCGATCTACAACGGTTTGTCTTTGAACGGTGCGATCAGTTGGGGTCAGTACACTTACACGTCGAACCCCAATTACGTGCAGATTGCCGATAACAGCGCCGAGCCGTTGAGTTCCGGTACGGTTTACTGGAAGGACATGCGTGTGGAGAGCACCCCGCAAACGGCCATGAATATCGGTTTGTCGTACCGCGGTCCTCATAACATCTACGCATCGATCGATCTGAACTATTACAACAATATGTATCTGTCGATGAACCCGCTTTACCGTACGGACGAGGTGCTGTTGCCTACGATGACGGACGAACAGATCCGGGAGCTGCGCAGTCAGGAGAAGTTCGATTCGGCTTACACCTTGAGTGCGAGCATCGGTAAGAATTTCTACATTCAGCGTCGTTATACGCTCGGCTTCAGTTTGCAGGTGAATAACATCCTGAACAACCAGAATATCAAGACCGGCGGTTACGAGCAGATGCGTGTGCAGGGCATTAAGACCGGCAAGGAGATCACTTCCTACCAGAAGTTCGCTCCCAAGTATTTCTACCTGTTCGGCACCACTTACTACCTGAATGTCTATTTCCGTTTCTAACGGCTTAACGAATTAATATTGTGAAGAATATGAATAGAATAGCAACCATATTTCTGGCGGTGACAGCAAGTTTGTTCTTCGTCGGCTGTTATAACGATTTCGATACGCCGGCTCCTGCGAAGGTATGGACGGATGCGGACTTCAGCGACAGTAAAATCATTTCGATCAAGGAGCTGAAGGATATTTTCGAGGAGGCTTATCCCGGGACCAGCGGTATCGGCCAGTCGCTGACCATTACCGACGACTTGGTGATTCGGGGCAAAGTCATTTCCAGCGACCAGGCCGGTAACGTCTATAAGTCGATGTACCTGTACGATGAAAGCTGCCAGTCGGCCATCGAAATCAAAGTGACTTCGGGATATTACATTACCTATGCTCCCGGTCGCCTGGTTTATATCCGTTTGCAGGGTCTGGTGCTGGGAAATTACCGCACGATGCTCAGCGTGGGTGTCGCATCGACCAATTCTAATTATGCCAACGGCAATATGGAGGACCGCAATACCTTGGAAGAGCATGTCAAGCTCGGCGAATTGATCGGCTTGACGGCGGCCGATACTTTGGTGGTTACTCCCGCTTCCTATTCGACGCTGACGGATGAGTCGCTGGGGCGTTTGATCCGTTTCGAAGGGTTGGAAAGCAAGTTCGGCAAGGCCGGCTGGGGGTATAAAAATACATTCCCCAACTACTTCGCCAACAGTACCTCCTACGATGTGAATTCTCCGGGTTGGACCGATATCAACGATTGGGCTACCTGGGCGACGAAGCGGGTCGATGAGCTTACGCACGAGAGTACGTTCTATTATGGCTCTGCCTGGTTCACCTATGGCGACATCAACACCCTCGCAGGCAATTATGTCGTACGTTCGAGCGGTTATTGCCGTTTCCGTGACGAGAAAATACCTGCGGACGGTTCCGTGGTGAACATTACCGCGATCTATACCAAGTTTTCGCAGGGCAGCGATGCGACGGCGGCCTATCAGTTGTTGCTGAACAAGGCGTCCGACGTGGTCGTGACTTCGAAATAGCCGCAGTTTGCAGTTGAAATCG
>ERZ779664.1317-NODE-1317-length-10202-cov-1.435400_pt1 | contig 10202 bp, 9 predicted proteins | sample MGYA00511478_ERZ779664 | MGnify/ENA primary metagenome ERZ779664 (study PRJEB29588, sample SAMEA2160437) | human gut metagenome | biome: human gut; feature: human-associated habitat; material: faeces | place: Denmark | collected 2008/2010 ...
GAGTATTGGGATTCACTTAAGGAAGGAAAGCATGGCTTCGGACCTATTACACAGTTTGACGCTTCAGCATACAAGTGCAAGCTTGTCGGCGAGGTTAAGAACTTTGTAGCAAAGGACTACATTGATCCAAAGTCTGCAAGACGTATGGCTAGATTCACACAGTTTGCTGTGAAGGCAACCCAGGAGGCTATGGCAGATTCAGGACTTGATATGACAAAGGAAGATGCTTACAGAGTTGGTACATGTATTGGTTCAGGTGTTGGTTCACTTCAGGAGCTTGAGAACGCATATGGAACCATACTTACAAAGGGACCACTTCGTGTAAGTCCATTCGTAGTTCCTATGATGATCAGCAACATCGCAGCAGGTAACGTTGCGATCCAGTTTGGTCTCAAGGGCAAGAGTATAGATGTTGTAACAGCATGTGCTTCAGGAACAAACAGTATCGGTGAGGCATTCAGAACGATCCAGTACGGAGACACTGATGTCATGGTAGCCGGCGGATGTGAGGCAGCAGTTACACCTATCGGTATATCAACATTTGATTCACTTACAGCACTTACATCATCAACAGATCCAGACAGATGTTCTATTCCATTTGATAAGGACAGAAGCGGATTCGTTCTCGGTGAGGGTGCAGGTATTGTTATTCTTGAGGAGCTTGAGCACGCAAAGGCAAGAGGTGCAAAGATCTACGCAGAGCTTTCAGGTTACGGATGTTCAAGTGATGCACACCACATCACAGCACCTGAGGAGTCAGGTGAGGGACCAGCAGTTGCCATGACCAATGCGGTTAAGGATGCAGGACTTCCACTTGATGCGGTTCAGTACATCAATGCTCATGGTACAAGCACACATCTGAACGATCTTGTTGAGACACGTGCTATCAAGAAGGCATTTGGCGATCACGCAAAGGACATCAAGATCAATTCAACAAAGTCTATGACAGGACATCTTCTCGGTGCAGCAGGAGCCATCGAGTGTATTGCCTGTGTCAAGAGTATAGAGGAAGGTTATATCCACAGAACAAGAGGCCTTGTGGAGAGCGAGGAGGAGCTTGATCTGGATTATTGTAAGGAGCCATGCGAGATGGACGTTGATGTTGCGATCAGCAACTCACTTGGATTTGGCGGACACAATGCATGTATCGTCTTACAGAAGTATAAGGAGCAGTAAATATTATGTTATTTATCAAAAAAAAGGCAAAGGATGCCGAGATAATTGCAGCAAAGGCTGCAGAGGAGGCAAAGGCTGCTGAGGGAATTCAGGAAGCACCAAAGGTGGAGCTTGTAAAGTGCCCTAAGTGCGGAAGAGAAGTTGAGAAGGAAAGAGTGAAGAACGCAAAGTACATTTGTTATGAGTGCGGTTCTTACTTCAGAGTTAAGACCAAGAACAGAATAAGAATGGTCACAGATCCAAAGTCATTTGAGCCATGGTTTGAGGATATGCCAAGCTCAAATCCTCTTGGAACAGAGGGCTATGAGGATAAGGTTGCGGCTGCACAGGCCAAGACAAACCTCAAGGAGGCTGTTACTATAGGAAAGGCAACCATCAATGGTGAGCCTGCTGTAGTTGGTGTATGTGATGCAAGATTCCTCATGAGCAGCATGGGATATGTTGTGGGTGAGAAGATTGCCAGAGCTGTCGAGAAGGCTACAGAGGAGAAGCTTCCGGTATTCATGTTCTGCTGTTCAGGCGGTGCACGTATGCAGGAGGGAATCATTTCTCTGATGCAGATGGCCAAGACATCCGCTGCATTCAAGAAACATTCTGATGCAGGACTTCTGTATGTATCTATTCTTACAGATCCTACAACAGGTGGTGTTACAGCTAGCTTTGCAATGCTTGGAGATATTATCCTTGGAGAGCCAGGTGCGCTCGTAGGATTTGCAGGACCACGAGTTATCAAGCAGACTATTGGTCAGGAGCTTCCAGAGGGCTTCCAGAGATCAGAGTTCCTTGTTGAGCATGGTATCATAGATGGCATAATCACAAGAGACAAGATGAAGGACACAATGTATGATCTCATCGTCACACATAAGCAGAGACAGGGCTATGCTAACTTTGACAGTGCTGTTGAAGATGAGAAATTTGACATAAGCGAGATCCTCAAGGAGAGACTCAAGGATGACGAGCCTAAGACTCCGTGGGAGAAGCTCAGAGGTGCTCGTCAGATGAGCAGACCTTCAGGTTTCGACTATGTGAAGTATATATGCGATGATTTCCGTGAGATCCACGGAGATAGAACCATGAATGATGACAGAGCCATTGTGGGTGGTATCGGTCATATAGATGGACAGCCTGTAACAGTTATATCACAGGTCAAGGGAGCTTCCATGGCAGAGTGCATGGAGAGAAACTTTGGTATGCCTCTTCCTGATGGCTACAGAAAGGCTCTTCGTCTGATGAAGCAGGCTGAGAAGTTCGGCAGACCTATCATTACATTTGTAAATACACCGGGTGCGTTCTGTGGACTTGAGGCTGAGGAGCGAGGAATGGGTGAAGCCATAGCGAGAAATCTCTATGAGATGTCATCACTCAAGGTTCCTGTACTCTGTATCCTTATCGGAGAAGGCGGAAGCGGTGGAGCACTTGCCCTTGCAGTCGGCAATGAGGTATGGATGCTTGAGAATGCGACATACTCAATCCTTTCACCTGAGGGATATGCGTCTATCCTCTGGAAGGACAGCAACAGAGCTGAGGAGGCTGCAGAAGTTATGCAGATTACAGCGCAGGATCTCAAGAGACTGAACGTTATCGAGCAGGTCGTACCTGAGTACGGCGGAGCAGATGAGCAGTCAGTTCCATATATAGGCAAGTACCTTAAGATGAACATTAAGGAATTCCTCAAGAAGTATTCAGACAAGACTCCTGAGGAGATCGCACAGGACAGATACGACAGATTCAGAAATCTGTAGATCACAGATATACTATAGATGAAAGGCATTTCTCAAGTGAGAAATTTATCTCACGGGGAATGCCTTTTATTCATGCATATGTTGAAGTGATGGTGTTTTTTTGGTAAACTTTATGTATATGGCTGAAGATACAGCTTGAATTGGAGGAGCGTTTATGAAGAAACAGATAAAGGTTACTTTGATAGTTATCGTGGCCGCCATCATTGCGGCAGCAATCATATGGTACGTGATGTACCTGCGGGGCAAGGAGCAGGATCTGCTGACACCTGTGGGAACACGTGCAGAATTTATCGGTGATACAGACAAATATCCTACCATGCTTACAGCGAAGGGGACTCAGATCCTGAATGCAGACGGAGAACAGGTTGTTCTCAAGGGTGTGATGGTTCCAGAGTCGCGCAGTCTGTATGAGGAGAAGAAGTTTAATGAGGATTTCTACAAGGATGTATTTGCCAAGGGTGGTAATGCCATAAGGGTGCCAATAAGCCCTGTGGAGTACAAGAATGACGATTACTATATGTGGAGATATCTTGACCGCATAGTTACCTGGGCCGGAGAGAACGATAACTATGTTATTCTCGACTGGGATTATACAGGTAACCCGATAGATGGTTCCGGGGATGAGATGCCGGATCTCGACGAGAATCCGCTGGATTATTCTGCTGAATTCTGGAAGAACATTGCGGATTATTTCAAGAACACTCCAAATGTTATATTTGAGATATACAATGAGCCGGTTGGCATGAGTGATTCAGAGTGGAAGAGATGCGCGGAGAGCCTTATAGGAGTTATAAGGGATGCCGGCGCAAAGCAGCTTATAATCGTTGGAAGTCCGGATTACTGTTATGATCTCGGATGGCTTGACGAGCTCGGCGTGAAGAATGACAATACTGCGTTCTCTGTTCATGTTTACCCGGACAAGGTGTTCTGGCAGAAGTTCCTGTCGGGCTATGTGACAAGTTATCCTCTTATAGTGACAGAGTGGGGATATGCAGACGATGATGTCGAGGTCAAGAATGAGAAGCTGAAGGGCACCAGAAATGTATTTGGAATAAAATTTACCAGATATCTGGAAAAGCATGATATAGGATGGATTGCAGTTGGATATGACGATACGGTGGAGCCATCCATGTTTACTAAGGGATATAAGAAACTCACAAAATGGGGCGAGTATGTGACTGAGCTGCTTGGAGACAAGGAAGAATAAAGAGAATAACGGATAAAAGGGAGAAAATATATAATGGCAATCAGAATATTAGGAACAGGAAGCTACCTTGCGGAGAAAGAGGTATCAAATGATGAGCTTGCAAAGTATGTTGATACATCTGATGAGTGGATATCTTCAAGAACAGGTATAAAGAACAGAAGAATAGCTGTTAAGGAGACAACGACGAGCATGGCTGCTGAGGCTGCTGAGAGAGCACTTGAGATGGCAGGGAAGTCCGCAGAGAATGTGGAGCTTATAGTGCTTGCCACAGTCACTCCGGATTATTACACACCAAGCGGGGCGTGTCAGGTTCAGGCGGCTATAGGTGCGGATAAGGCGATTGCGTTTGATGTGAATGCGGCATGCTCGGGCTTTGTATTTGCCCTCAATGTTGCAAAGATGTATATAGAGACAGGGTTTGTGAAGAATGCTCTTGTAATAGGTTCGGAGACGCTGTCAAAGATACTTGACTGGAATGACAGAGGTACATGCGTATTGTTTGGAGATGGCGCAGGTGCCGCTTATATAGAGGAGTCTGACAAGGGAATCATAAGCATTGTCCAGGGTTCAATCGGCAAGAAGGGTATGGTGCTAAACTGCGAGAGCAGAAAGACCAACAATATATTTGTAAAAGATGAGATCAATCATGACTATCTGTATATGGATGGACAGGAGGTGTACAAGTTTGCGGTGAGACAGTGTCCTAAGTGCCTCCAGGAGGCTCTTGACAAGGCTGGAATGACCGTCGACGATGTGGATTACTTCGTACTCCACCAGGCAAATGTAAGAATTATTGAATCTGTTGCCAAGAGACTTAAGGCACCGCTTGAGAAGTTCCCTACGACTCTCGACTACACAGGAAATATGTCTGCGGCGAGTGTACCTGTACTTCTCGACCAGCTCGTGAGGGAGCACGGCCTGAAGCGCGGCGACAAGATCGCCATGTCGGCATTCGGCGCAGGGCTCACATACGGCGCTGTGGTTATGGAGTGGTAGAGGCTTTAACACCTGTAATTTTTGAGGGCGGAACGGAGCTCCTTGTAGTTTGGGAGTATTTTTTCTACCTCGGCCCAGAAAAGTGCGGAGTGGTTCATCTGCTTTCTGTGACACAGCTCGTGGACTACCACGTAGTCTATGATTTCGGGAGTGGTGTTCATCAGTGCACAGTTGAAATTCAGGTTACCGGAGGAGCTGCAGCTTCCCCAGCGGGTCTTCTGATGCCTGATGGTGATCCTTCCGTAGGTCACGCCTATTATCTGAGCAAAATGTTCTACACGTGAAGGAATATATATCCGAGCCTGTTCTGACAGTGCCTTTATATCGGCATCTGTCAGGGCAGTGCTTGGATTTTTTTCGTCTGACATATTGGAAATTCTTTTCTGCATGATTTCCAGATGGCTGCGGATCCAGTTTTGTCTGGAATCCACAAAGCTTTGGATCTGACTGTCGGTCATTCTGAGGGGCGCACGAACCTTTATGTTGAGGTCTCTGTCTATCTCGATACAGATAGATTTGCGCCTGCTCCTGACGACAGAATATTCGAATTTATCAGAATTGTTCATGGCATATTACCTGTCTTTGATAGGTACGTAGTCCTTAGGCTCTACAAGACTTGGATAAGCCGGACGCATTATCTTGTAGCTGTTGATCAGCTCCTCCATACGATGCGCACTCCATCCAACCACTCGGCCAATGGCAAATAGTGGTGTGTAGAGGGCGTAAGGGATCTTGAGCATCTTGTATAACAATCCGCAATAGTAATCTATGTTGATGCACACACCCTTGTAGATCTTGCGCTCCTCGGCAATGACCTCAGGTGCGATGCGCTCTATGAGCTCGTATAATTTGAATTCGTCCTTCTCGTGCTTCTCCTCGGCGAGCTTTTCTACATACTCCTTGATAATGACAGCTCTTGGATCTGACAGAGAGTATACAGGCTGGCCCATTCCGTATACCACGCCCGATTTGTCAAATGCTTCGCCGCGCACGATCTTCCTGATGTACTCACGGATCTGCTCCTCGTCCGTAACATCCTCGACATTGCAGTGTATGTTCTTCATCATCTCCATGACCTTGAGGTCTCCACCGCCGTTGAGCGGTCCTTTGAGTGAGCAGAGTGCTGCTGCGACTGTGGCATATGTATCTGAGCCGGATGATGTGACAACACGTGTTGTAAACGTAGAGTTGCTTCCGCCTCCGTGTTCCATGTGGAGAACAAGGGCAAGATCGAGAACCTTTGCCTCAAGCTGTGTGTACTTTCTGTCTGAACGGAGCATGCTCAGGATATTCTCCGCAAATGAAAGCTCAGGATCCGGCTTGTGTATATAACAGCTCTTGCCAAGCTCATAATGTCTGTATCCCTGGAAAGAATATACAGCGAGTCTTGGGAATACACTTATTATCATAAGACACTGCTGAAGAACGTTGTCCAGAGATATATCCGTCTCAGACTTATCGTATGATCCGAGGGCAAGGATACTCTTGGTCATATTTGAAATGATATCCTTGGTAGGGTTCTTCATTATGACATCTTGTATAAAGTTGTGTGGAAGGTCGTATGCAAGGTTGAGGACCTGTTTGAACTTGGCAAGCTCATTCTCGTCCGGAAGCTTTCCAAACAGTAACAGATATGTACACTCCTCGAAACCGAATCGTCCTTCCTTTGTAAATCCGTCTATCAACTGGCGGATCTCGTAACCTCTGTAATATAATTCACCGTCAGCAGGAGTATGCTTTCCGTCCTCCATTGTATACGCCCGGCTTAGTGAAATGTTGGTGATGCCGGCATTTATTCCTATTCCATTCAGATCACGAAGTCCACGCTTTACGCCGTATTCCTCGTAGAGGTTGTTATCTATGGTATCGTTCTCAATACAGAGACCAAGACGCTCCTTCGTAAATGAACTAAGATTATTGATTGACATATATAATACTCCTTTCAGGTAAGTCTTCATTGAATTATCTCACTTATTTACAACTATTGCAATCCGAAATGATTGTATGGGTGTAAAATATTATGTATAATGTACTGAGAATAAAGTTAAGACAAATGTTTTAGGAGGTAATATAAATTGGCAGACAGACAGGATATGGGGCAGAATAAAGGGAGCGCAGGAGCTCATAAGGGAACTGTGAGCCGTGCAACAACGAGCAGTGTGAAAAAGACACAGCCGGGCAAGGGAGTAGCGTCAGGCAGTCGGTCAGCATCAGGCAGCCGTCCTGTGTCGGGAAATCGTCCGGCATCGGGCAGCCACTTATCATCAGCGAGTCGTCCGAAAAGTGCAACTGCGCAGGACAAAAGGCGCACAAGTACGGGACGTCCACTTGAAAAGTCGGTGAAGTCCGTGTCTTCAGGAAGCAAGACCAGGAGACCGGCGAATAGCAGATCGTCAACAGGTTCCGGTAAAAAATCCGCGCAGAGCAGAAATAAAAAGAAGCGATATGAGCTGAATACGAAAATGATGGTCGTGGCGGCTCTGGTGGTTGGAATAGTGCTTGCACTTGTGATCACGATGATCATGAGATCCAGCATGCTCAGGGTCAAGCAGATCCAGACGGATTATAATATGGGTGATATATTTGATATAACAAACTATATTGAGCCGGACAGCAATGATGCCAGGCTGGAATATGACAACTCAGAATTTGTACCGGATAAGCTTGGTAAGTACACCATCAAATATAAGATCAGACGTGGAAAGTTAAGCAAGACAAAAAAGGCTGTGATAAATGTTGTTGACGAGGTAAATCCATACATAGACGGCCCGGACGAGATAGACGTTTCTATGGGAACGGATATAAACTGGAGTGATTATTACAATGTCACAGATGAGGATCCGGATGTGCAGGATTCGCTTAAAGCTTCTCAGGATGTGGACACAAGCAAGGAGAGAACCGTAACAGAGACTCTCACAGCGGAGGACTGGGCAGGCAACAAGGCGTCCAGACAGATCACCGTAAATGTACTCAAGAGTAACTTTGATGAGTAGGGTGTGAACGAAATAAAATATCTTGAAAAACGACAGAAAAAAGCTCAATGCTGACGGGGATGAAATCCGAAAGCATTGAGCTTTTTGATTTTAGTATTTTATGAGATAGGCGGCTTTCTCAGCTCTGCATCCAGCTCTGAGTTGTCAACCACTGTTGTCTTGGTCTTTTTAACCTTTTCCTTTTTCTTCTTCGATCTGCTCTTGTGTATGTTCTTGATGAGCATTACCACCAGAAGCAGGATAAGACCTATGCTTATGAGGACTACGGATAAACCGTATTTGTCCAGTATCTTGTCGATTATGTTGTAGCTTGACTTCTCCCACAGTCCATCCGCTTCAAGATCTGCCTGAACCTTTGAGAGGCAGTACTTTGTTCCGGTACACTTTGGTATACCCTGAAGTCTTGATGTGATGGCTGTAAGGTTGCTTGCCTGTTCGTCGGTTACATTGAAGTATGTATATGACAATGCCTCCTTACCTGTTGTGGTTATAGGATCGTCCAGACCGAGATTGATGAGATACCACTCTCCGCCGAGATAAACGGCATTCCATGCACAGTTGTTGATGTAACTCTCTTCTTTGAGCTGCTTCTGTGTGTCCATCGAGTCGTCCAGAAGATCTGAATTCTGTCCCTCAATGTACAGACATGGCACACCAACGTAATCCATAATGGCCTTGAAAGCCTTTGCATATCCGTAGGTGACTGCCGACTGATACTTGGAGTTGAACACGCCGTCTGCGGTGTATGCGTATATGTTGTCCTTGCTCTTAGATGTTGCATCTGAGGCATAATAAACTTTGTTGATGATCGAATTATGTATAAGATATACCTTCTCGTAATCCTTTGCGCTCTCATCCAGAGAAGCTGCATAATTCTTGACGGTCAGGTCAAAGTTGTTCTTGTATATGGAACGTGTATCTCCGTTGGCATACAGTGAATAGCACTCGATGGTGAGAGCTGTATATCTGAGTTCTCCCGAGGATTCCTGCTTGCACTGATAGCTGTCGGACATCCAGAAATACTCAGGATGATCGGCGAGCACAGCGTTGACGATCTGATCCATTCCATCGTTGCCGATAACTTCCCAGTCTTTGTTGCTGACCGACAATGTAAATGCTGTGTAATATCCGCCGTCCTGATAAGAAGCATTGGATGTCGACTCGTTGAATTTCTGAGCTGCATCGTTGATCTGCTTGTAGACGGTTCTGTACGCACTGTTGTCAAACTGGTCATAGAAATAAGTTCTGCCATCTATGGTATCGGTTTTGTTACTGCTGTCCTTATCATCTGTATCCGCCGCCTTTGCGACATATGGAGAAGATGATAATATCATGGTAAGCGTAAGCAGCAGTACAAGAAATTTTTTCTTCATAACTGGAACACACTCCTTCTTTTGCTTATGCAAAGCCCCTTTATATACTTCTTTCAATAATAACACATTATGGTTATTATTGCCAGAGAAAATGGGTTAAAGCGGTTGGATTTTGCTTCGCATATGTGTATAATAGTAAAAACCTGATGGTTAACGGATGGAAGGAGGAAACACATGGCTTCCAGTTGCGATATGTGTGCACACTATGTGTACGATGACGAAGATGATTTTTATGAGTGCCTGGTGAATATGGATGAGGATGACTTTGCCAGATTTGTGGCAGGAGGCTACGACAATTGTCCGTATTTTCAGTTGGATGATGAATACAGGATAGTGAGACATCAGATGTGACGATTGAAGAAAAACGGGAGATGTGCAGCAGCGCGTCTCCCGTTTTTCTGGCAAATGATCAATGTGATCAGTTCTTTTCAAATGACTCCGCCAGCTCCGTGAGATACACATACCTCTCCAGAAGCTGATCCAGCTCTGATTCAAGCTGTTCCTTTTTCTGCGTGAGTTCGTTAAGCTTCACGAAATCTGACACAGAGTTGTTGATATCGGTCTCCGTCTGCTCTATCTCAGCTTCTTTCTGGGCGATGGTGTCCTCTATGGTGTCATATTCCCTCTGCTCATTGAAGGAGAACTTTTTCTTCACGGATGGATTCTGCGTTTTCTTTTTCTCACAGTGAGGAGGCAGGAAACGGACGATTGAGCA
>ERZ779664.1319-NODE-1319-length-10190-cov-4.034336_pt1 | contig 10190 bp, 10 predicted proteins | sample MGYA00511478_ERZ779664 | MGnify/ENA primary metagenome ERZ779664 (study PRJEB29588, sample SAMEA2160437) | human gut metagenome | biome: human gut; feature: human-associated habitat; material: faeces | place: Denmark | collected 2008/2010 ...
GTTGCCCAGCCGTGGGTATTGCCGGAGGAAAAGACGGAACATTTTGCGACCCTTCGCTTTACGGTAGAGAGTGAAGTGGAAGTACCGGTACGTTTGGCACTGGAGGAAGCGGAGCATGCATCTGTAAAACTGAATGGGAAAACAGTGAACGAAAAGGTGTCCGGCTGGTATACGGACCACTGCATCGGGACGATCGAAATCGGCACACTTCAGAAAGGCACAAATATAGTGGAAGCGACAGTTCCTTTCACGCACAGAATCGGTCTCGAATGGTGTTATCTCCTCGGTGATTTTGGCGTGCGTATCGAAGGCAGAGTCGGTGTTGTGACAGCACCTGTCAGAGCGTTAAGCTTTGGGAATATCGTACCCCAGGGACTTCCTTTTTATGGTGGGAATATTACCTATCATCTGCCGGTATCGATCGGAGCAAATGGCGCTGTTGTACATATTCCTCATTATCGTGGCGCACTCGTTGCAGTTGAAAAGGATGGAAAACGGTTGGGTGAAACGACATTTGCACCCTATGATCTGGAAGTTGGACAGGCTGATTCGATCGAACTGGTGCTGTTTGGAAACCGCGTCAATACCTTTGGCGCAGTCCATATGGTTGGAGAGGATGACAGATTCCTGAATCCCGGCAGCTGGCGCACACAGGATGATGGCTGGTCGGAGGAATATGTGCTGCAGAAGGTCGGTATTTTGTCTGCACCGGTGATCGTGCTGGATAGATAGAAATAAGCAACAGAGTGTATGTTATGCGAACATTCTATTGTCTGGAATAAAACATTTCATCGGAATAATAAATATGAGACGAAGACGGGGAATAACGGGGCAAAAAAGGAATTGCTGCCGATCAGGTCTTACTTCTCTAAAAACTGGTGCGAACAGGAAGTGCATATGAATTCTTATGGAGATTCGCACCTGGAAAATTATGAAATAATGAGCGCAAGTGAACGGGAACAGGCAGAGCCTGCTCATAGCGAACGGCGAATGCCGATCATGAACGAAGTTCATGATATAACATTTATTAATTTATTTTTTTAAAACAGGGGCTATATTTTATTCATGACAATAGAATGCTCGCAGAGCGTGCATTCTATTGTTGGTGAGATGAAATAAAATATAGCCGTACTGTAAGAGAAAAGATGTTAATAAATGCAGTCGCTCCCTTCGCGGGAGCATGTCAGAAAAAGGATCGCAACAGAAAAAATGTCGAAGAAAATGGGGGAGAAGCATATGGACTATTTTGCACATATTGATGGGGGACGAAAACAGAGTGTTTTGGAGCATTCGGATGGGGTTGCAAGACTTGCTGGAATGTTTGCCGGAGAATTTGGAAAATATGAATGGGGATATTGCAGTGGTCTGCTGCATGATATTGGAAAGTACAGCCTCAGGTTCCAGAGAAGACTTCAAAAAGGAGATGTTCAGGTAGATCATTCAACGGCTGGAGCACAACTTTGTACGGCGAAAGGAGGATACTACTCATTTCTAAATTATTGTATTGCAGGGCATCATGCGGGCTTGCCAGATTGCGGAAGTAATACGGACAATGGCGGAGAATCTACGCTGAGCGGCCGCCTGAAGAAAAAGGTAGAGGATTATCAGGCTTATCAGACTGAGATTGAGGTTCCGCAACTTCATTCGGCGCCAATTGATCCAAAAGCTGTGCCGAACCCTTATTTTTCATTAAGTTTTTTTATGCGAATGATTTATTCCTGTCTGGTAGATGCTGATTTTCTGGATACGGAAGCTTTTATGAAGCAGGGAAAGACAGAACGAGATCCCGGCATGAGAATAGAAGAACTGTACAGAAAGTTAGATAAATATCTTGAGAATGAAGGATGGCTGGAAAATAAAAAAAACGATACGATCGACGGCAGACGCAGTGAGATTTTGCGACATTGTATACATATGGGAACTCAGAAAAAGGGAATGTTTCGTCTGACTGTTCCGACCGGTGGAGGAAAAACAATTGCCTCGCTGGCGTTTGCACTTCGGCATGCGGCAGCGCATCAGATGAAGCGGATTATTTATGTCATTCCATATACCAATATTATCGAACAGAATGCGCAGGTATTTCGGGAGATCCTGGGAGAGGAAAATGTGTTGGAAAGCCATTGCAACATTGATTATACCAGTTCGGAAGAGCTCAGACCGATGCAGCTTGCTTCGGAAAACTGGGACAAGCCGGTGGTTGTTACGACCAATGTACAGTTTTTTGAATCTCTCTTTGCATCGAAATCTTCAAAATGTCGGAAGCTTCATAATATTGCAAACAGTGTGATCATTTTTGATGAAGCGCAGATGATTCCGCCGGAGCATCTGAAGCCTTGTCTTGCGGTTATAGAGGAACTGGCAGCGCAATATGGTTCGTCTGTTGTGCTTTGTACAGCAACGCAGCCAACATTTCAGAATTTTTTCCAGAGAAAGTGGGAGCCGGTTGAGCTTTGTCCATGTATGGAAGAGCAATTTCACTTTTTCAAGAGAACGAGATTTGAAGATATCGGAACGGTGACAGAAGAAGAGCTGGAGGAAAAACTTTTAAAAGAAACTCAGGCGTTGTGTATTGTCAATACGAAGAAACGAGCGCAGAGAGTTTATAATGCGATCAAAGGGGACGGAGTCTTTCATTTGTCGACAACAATGTATCCAAAGCATCGGAAACGGGTGTTAGAGCAGATTAGGAAAAGACTGGAAGATGGTAAAAAGTGTATTTTAATTGCAACGAGTCTGGTGGAAGCTGGAGTGGATCTGGATTTTCGATCTGTATATAGACAGCTTGCGGGAATGGATTCTATGATTCAGGCGGCAGGACGCGGAAATCGAAATGGAGATCGTTCCATAGAGGAAAGTCCGGTATATATTTTCAGAATGGAAGGAAAAGAGTTTGTTCCCGGTCAGCAGATGCAGATTGATACGTCCAAAGCGCTTTTACTGGATGGATATCAGCTGGAAGATCTGGCGACAGTAGATCGGTATTTCCAGATGCTGTATCAGTTAAAACAGGATGAAATGGATAAGGACGGTGTGATGCGCTGCTTCGAAAATCAAAATTATCAGTTTGCGTCAGCTGCTAAAAAGTTTCATCTGATTGAAGAGAATACCGTAACAGTGTTTGTAAAAAGAGAGCAGGAAGCGGCGAAGTTATTGGGACAGATTCGAAGCCAGGGGTATTCCCGCACTTTGATGAGACAGGCAGGACAGTATTGTATCAATATTTATGACAGGGATTTTGAAAAATTAAACGGACAGGGAGCGCTGCGTCCGGTGTCCGGTGATATAGAAGATTTCTATGAATTGGTTTTGGAGGAACTGTACACAGAAGAAATGGGATTAAAAATGGATATTGAAGAAGGCATCGGAGTGTTTTGGTAATTGTTTTAGCAAGTGCTGCAGGCGGGAGTCTAGAGGATAAAAGCATACGGAACAGAAGAGAAATAACCAACTTCTGTTCCGCATCGCTTGGTTCACATGGTGTGAAAAAATATTTTTTCAATCCCCAATTCCGTGTCATTGTAAATGGCAGGAAAAGACGATATTTATTATATAATAGTTATTCCATATAATCCAGTGTAAATATTTTTATAGAAACTTCAATATATTTTCCCACACTTAATTAAAAACGTTGTTGCATTATATAAAACAGTGTAGTATAGTGGAAATATAAAGAAAAAGACAGTGAGAAAACGATAGTTTTTATAAAAAGGGGAACAGAGATGGTTTTATATCATGGGAGTAAAGAAATCGTGGAATATCCCGAAATTCGAAAAGCACGTTTTCAGAAAGATTTCTATTTTGGATTTTACTGCACACTTTATGCAGAGCAGGCGAAGCGTTGGGCAACCAGATACGGTGATGGGTACATCAATAAATATGAATATGTTCCAAGCAGTACTTTGAATTGTTTATATTTTGAAGAGATGACGGAAGAATGGCTGGATTTTATTGTGGCATGTCGTAGAGGAATTCCACACAAATATGATATTGTGGAAGGACCGATGGCAGATGATACGATTTACAATTATATCCAGAACTATCTGGATGGCAAAATTTCTAGAGCCGCATTTTGGGAACTGGCAAAGTTTAAATATCCGACGCATCAAATCAGTTTTCATACGATTTCAGCGCTGGATACATTAACATTTGTAGGAAGCGAGGCCGTGTATGAGAACAAAAAATAATAATGATTTATTTTATACATGCAGTTTGATCGAATACATCGGAAGGAAAATGAAACAGCCTCGGAAAAAAGTAGCAGATTATCTGGGAAGAAAGCATATTCATCGGATTTACGAACATGCAGATGTATTTCATTGTGAACCAATTGAAAAGGTGGCAGAAGAACTGATTGAAGAATGCAAGATTCCGAAGGGCAGCTTTGATAATGTGGGAGCATGCAGATACAACGTACCGGATTACTGGGATATTGGTGAAGTGTATGAAAGATTGATTGAAGATTCCTATTCTGATCAGGATATTGAGAAAGGACTTTGGCAGGTATATCATTCCTGGATAGATTCCAGCATTTCTGATTATAATACGGATTTTTACTATCAACCGAGAGACTATCTGGCAGCCTGCTATCAGGATGGTTCGATATTGTAGATGAAAAAGGGGTGATAAAATGGGCATGGGTGTAAAAGTCAGGGTATGGGGACCATATGCGCTCTTCTCAAGACCAGAGATGAAAGTGGAACGGTGTTCTTACGATGTAATGACGCCATCTGCTGCAAGAGGAATTCTGGAAGCGATTTACTGGCACCCGGGGCTTCGATGGGTGATCGACAAAATTCAGGTAAACAAACCAATCCGGTTTACCAGCGTTCGGAGAAATGAAGTGAAAAGCAAAATTTCTGCCAGCAATGCGCTTCAGGCATATAACGGAGCGGATAAGGAATTGTATCTGAGCACAAAAGAGGAAATTGTACAGCGGGCATCTTTATTGCTGTGTGATGTAGAATATGTTATTGAAGCACATTTTGAAATGACGGAACAGGCAAATGAAACAGACAATCCCGGTAAGTTCAAGGATATCATGATGCGTCGTTTAGAACGCGGAGAATGCTATCACATGCCGTATTTTGGATGCCGGGAATTCCCGGCGCATTTCGAATTGTGTGAAGAGAAAACTACATCCTGTTATGCTGTTGTTCCGGAAAAGGATCTCGGTTTTATGCTCTACGACATGGATTACTCTGATCCAAATGATATTCAGCCGATGTTCTTTCGGGCGGTGATGAGAAACGGTGTTCTTGATCTGAGAGACTGTGAGGTGATTCGGTGATTTTACAGGCGCTTGTAAAGGAATATGAAAGTCTGGCAGAGCAGGGGAAAGTATCGCAGCCGGGGTGGTGTCAGACAAAGGTTTCCTATGAAATCAATTTGTATGTGGATGGACGAATCAAACAAATTATCTGCCTGAAGCAGGAAAAAGAAATTGGGAAAAAGAAGGTTTTAATTCCCAAAACGATGAAAGTACCGCAGATGGTCACCAGATCTTCCGGGATAGCAGCAAATTTTCTGTGTGATAATTCAAAATATCTGTTGGGAATTGATGCAGAAGGAACTTCCGGGCGTATAATGGATTGTTTTCTGGCAGCAAAGGAAAAACACATTTCTGTTTTGGAAGGAACAGATGGCATAATGGCGCAGGCAGTCCGCAATTTTTTTAAAAACTGGAACCCGGAAAGCGCTCAGGAATGTCCGGAGTTGAAAGAACAATGGGAAGGAATTACAGATGGCGGGAATCTTGTTTTTGGAATGAACGAATTCTATGCACAGGATGATCCGGAAATCCAGAAAAAGTGGAATGCAAGTCAGTCTGCGACAGAGGAGGAAATATCAGGAATTTGTCTTGTAACCGGAAATTATGGTCCGATTTCCAGAATTCACAGATCCATTAAAGGGGTTCCAGGGGCACAGTCGAGCGGCGCAGCACTGGTGTCTTTTAATGCACCGGCATTTGAATCTTACGGAAAAGAACAAAGCTACAATGCGCCGGTTGGAAAGTATGCAGAGTTTGCTTATACGACAGCTTTAAATTACCTGCTGGGACAGGAAGACTACCGATTTCAGCTTGGTGATACAAGAGTGGTATTCTGGGCAGAAAGTGGAGAAGAGGCATATCAGGATTTTTTTGCTTCTTTTCTGGAGCCCAAACCGGATAATGAGGAGATGCTGAAAGCTGTTTTTGCAGGATTAAAAAAACAGAAATATCTCGACCTGGATCAGGTTGAATTAAATCCGGATCAGAAGTTTTATATCCTTGGACTTGCACCGAATGCTGCGCGATTATCGGTTCGTTTCTTTTATGAAGATTCTTTTGGAAATATTTTGAAACATCTTGCAGAGCATTATCAGCGAATCGAAATTGTAAAACCGGTATGGGCGCAGAGCAGTTATCTTGGAATCCGGGATATGCTTGCGGAAACGGTGAATCAAAAAGCAAAGGATAAAAATCCGATTTCGAATATGGCATCGATGGTGCTGCAGGCAATCCTTGCAGGAAATCGCTATCCGGCAAGTTTGTATACAGACACGATGATTCGCATTAAGGCAGAGCAGGGAAACGTTACCTGGAAAAAAGCTGCGATTATCAAAGCTTATTTGATTCAGAACTATCATTTGGAAAAGGGGGAACATTATATGGGATTGAATGGGGAATGTACGGAACAGGCATATGTTTTAGGAAGACTGTTTGCTGTGTTGGAGCAGATTCAGAAAAATTCAGCTTCGGGTATTAAATCAACAATTAAAGACCGTTACTTTAATTCAGCTTGTGCAACACCTGCAATTGTTTTTCCGGTACTGATTAAACTCGAAAACAGCCATATAAAAAAAATGGAGAGAGAAAAACCAGGTGAAAAAAAATATTATGAGGATCTGCTTACAGAGATTATGGGGAAACTCGGAGAATCGATGCCGAACCGCCTGACACTGGAAGAACAGGGGCAATTTGATCTGGGATATTATCATCAGATGCAGAAAAAATATGAAAAGCGGGAGGAAAAGTAAATGAGTGAGACAATCAAAAACAGATATGAGTTTGTAGTATTGTTTGATGTGGAAAATGGGAATCCGAACGGAGATCCTGATGCAGGAAATATGCCGCGTATTGATCCGGAAAGTGGTCTCGGTCTTGTGACAGATGTTTGTCTGAAACGAAAGATCAGAAATTATGTGGAAACAGTAAAAGAGGAGGAGCCGGGGTTCCAGATTTATATCCGTGAAGACGTACCGTTGAACCGAAGCGATAGAACCGCATGCGAGAGCCTTGGAATCCATGAGACAGATGAAAAAAAAGTGACGGATGGATTAAAAAAGCTGAAAAAGAACGATCCGGATGCAGATCTGAAAATTCGGGATTATATGTGCCAGAATTTTTATGATATCAGAACTTTTGGTGCGGTTATGACAACATTTGTGAAAGCATCGCTGAATTGCGGGCAGGTAAGGGGTCCTGTGCAGATTGGCTTTGCCAGAAGCATTGATCCGATTATCAGTCAGGAAGTAACGATTACGAGAGTTGCGATTACGACAGAAAAAGACGCGGAAAATAAGAGCACGGAAATGGGCAGAAAAAGCATTGTGCCCTATGGATTATATCGTGCAGAGGGATATGTTTCTGCAAATCTTGCCAGAAAGGTAACCGGATTTTCTGAGGAAGATCTGGAGCTTTTATGGGAAGCAATTATCAACATGTTTGAAAATGATCATTCTGCGGCAAGAGGAAAGATGGCGGTGCGGGAACTGATTATTTTCAAACACAGCAAGGAGCTGGGAGATTGTCCCGCATATAAGTTATTTGATGCAGTGGAAGTAAAGAAAAACGACGATATTATTTATCCCAGAAACTATAAAGATTATACAGTTAAAATTCATCAGGATCAGATACCGGAATCTGTTGAAGTGACAAGAAGAGCATAGTAATCAGGAAGCAGAAAAAGGCACACTTTGTTTGAAATGCGTTGAAAAAGAGGTGTCGTATAATGGAATATGCGGAAGACGATTATTTGATGATATCCGGTATCCAGCATTTTAAATTTTGCAGGAGACAATGGGCATTGATTCATGTGGAACAGCAATGGGCAGAAAATGAACATACTGTCATTGGAGAGCTGATGCACAAAAAGGCGCATGATCCATATCTGACGGAAAAGCGGAAAGATTTGCTTGTGGTAAGGGCATTGCCGGTCAGTTCCAGAACGATGGGAGTCAGTGGCGAATGCGATATTGTAGAATTTCGGAAATGCGAAGATGGAGTGAAACTGCACGGACACAGGGGATTTTACAGTATTTATCCGATAGAGTATAAAAAAGGGAAACCAAAACATTCAGAGGAGGATATCTTACAGCTGACAGCGCAGGCAATGTGTTTGGAAGAAATGTTTTCGACAACAGTAACGGAAGGGGCAATTTTTTACGGAGAAACCAGAAGACGTGAAGTAGTTGCAATTACGGAAGAACTGAAAAATGAGGTTTGTCAGACATTTGAGGAAATGCATCAATATTATGACAGACGGTATACGCCGAAAGTAAAATACAGCAAAGCATGCGCTTCCTGTTCTCTGAAGGAAATATGCCTTCCAAAGCTCGAAAAAGCAGGATCGGTAAAGGAATATCTGAAACGGGCGCTGGAGGAGGAACCGGGATGAAAAAACTGCTCAATACATTGTACGTTACTTCGGAAAACAGCTACCTTGGATTGGATGGAGAAAATATTGTTGTTTTTGAAGAACAGAAGGAGATTGGAAGGCTGCCGTTGCATAATCTGGAGGGAATTGTTTCTTTTGGTTACAGAGGGACAAGCCCAGCGCTTATGGGCGCTTGTGTAGACCGCAATATTTCCTTGTGTTACCTTACACCACAGGGGAAATTCTTAGCTCGGGTGACTGGAAAAGTAAGAGGAAATGTTATTTTACGAAAACAGCAGTATGATACAGGAAAAGATGAGGAAAAGAGCCTTACAATTGCAAAAACTTGTATTCTTGGAAAAGTATACAATTCGCGCTGGGTTCTGGAACGGGCAGTCCGGGATCATGCAATGCAGATTGATGCGGAAAAGGTAAAAGCAGCATCAATGCAATTAAAAGCTTCCCTGGAGCGGATTCAAAACTGTACATCCAAGGATCAGTTAAGAGGATATGAAGGGGAAGCTGCCAGCATTTATTTTGGTGTATTCAATGAATTGATTCTGCAGCAGAAAAAGGATTTTCAGTTTCAGGGACGAACAAAACGTCCTCCAATGGATACGGTTAATGCGATGCTTTCTTTTGCCTATACACTTTTGACGAATCAGATCATGTCTGCTCTGGAATGTGTTGGCTTAGATCCCTGTGTCGGATATCTGCATACAGAACGTCCGGGAAGAAGTTCACTGGCATTGGATATGGTTGAAGAACTTCGCTCTGTAATGGCAGATCGGTTTGTATTATCTCTTATTAATAAGAAGATTATTAGCGGAAAAAACTTTACAAAAAAAGAAAATGGTGCAGTTTTGATGGATGATGAGCTGCGGAAAAAGTTTTTGACAGAATGGCAAAATAGAAAAAAGGAAGTTATTACACATCCGTATCTTAGGGAAAAAGTGGAGTGGGGAATGGTTCCCTATGTGCAGGCAATGCTCCTTGCCCGATATTTACGCGGAGACCTGGACGAATATCCTGTTTTTCTCTGGAAATGAGGTGACAAATGCTTGTACTGATCACATATGATGTGAACACCGAAACAGCAGCTGGTAAAACAAGACTGCGGAAGGTTGCTAAACAATGCGTCAACTATGGAAGAAGGGTTCAGAATTCTGTATTTGAATGCATTTTGGATAACGCTCAGTGCATCGCACTGAAAGCACTTCTGACAGATATTATCGACAGCAAAGTAGACAGTCTGCGCTTTTATTATCTTGGTAATAAATACGAGACGAAAGTGGAGCATGTCGGGGTCGAAAAAGGTATTGCTGCCGATCAGGTCTTGCTCCTCTAAAAAACTGGTGCGAACAGGAAGTGCATATGAATTCTTATGGAGATTCGCACCTGAAAAATTATGAAATAACATTTATTAATTTATTTTTTTAAAACAGGAGCTATATTTTATTGGTGAGATGAAATAAAGAATAGCCGTACTGCAAGCGAAAAGATGTTAATAAATGCTGTCGCTCCCTTCGCGGGAGCGTGGATTGAAATCCGTGT
>ERZ779664.1321-NODE-1321-length-10182-cov-2.766861_pt1 | contig 10182 bp, 8 predicted proteins | sample MGYA00511478_ERZ779664 | MGnify/ENA primary metagenome ERZ779664 (study PRJEB29588, sample SAMEA2160437) | human gut metagenome | biome: human gut; feature: human-associated habitat; material: faeces | place: Denmark | collected 2008/2010 ...
CCAGCACCACCTGTAGGTCCAGCTCTTGGACAGCACGGTGTAAATATCGTTCAGTTCACAAAAGAGTTCAATGCAAGAACAGCAGATCAGGGAGACTTAATCATTCCTGTAGTTATCACTGTTTATGCAGACAGAAGTTTCAGCTTCATAACCAAAACTCCGCCGGCTGCAGTTCTTCTTAAGAAAGCTGCTAAGATCAAATCCGGTTCCGGCGTACCGAACAAAACAAAAGTTGCTAAGGTTACTAAAGCTCAGGTTCAGGAAATCGCTGAACTTAAGATGAAAGACTTAAATGCAGCATCCCTCGAAGCAGCTATGAGCATGATCGCTGGTACTGCACGCAGCATGGGTATTGTTGTTGAGGAGTAACTTATAAATATTTGGGAGGCAATGAATAAAATATTGCCGCTGGAACCTAGGAGGTAAAATAATGAAACATGGTAAGAAATATACCGAAGCTGCCACGCTGGTAGATCGTGCTACATTCTATGAGCCCAACGATGCTATCGCTCTGGTTAAGAAAACTGCAACTGCTAAATTCGATGAGACCATCGAAGTTCACATCCGTACAGGCTGCGATGGACGTCACGCAGATCAGCAGATCCGTGGTGCAGTTGTACTGCCCAACGGAACTGGTAAAACCGTTAAGGTTCTGGTATTCGCTAAGGGCGCTAAGCTCGATGAGGCTCAGGCAGCAGGCGCTGACTTTGTTGGCGGCGATGAGCTGATCCCCAAGATCCAGAACGAAGGCTGGCTGGATTTCGATGTTGTAGTTGCAACTCCTGACATGATGGGCGTTGTAGGTCGTCTGGGTAAAGTCCTTGGACCGAAAGGTCTGATGCCTAACCCGAAGGCCGGCACAGTTACCATGGATGTAACCAAAGCGATCAATGATATCAAAGCAGGTAAGATCGAATACAGACTGGACAAGTCCAACATCATCCACGTTCCGGTTGGTAAGGCTTCCTTCTCTGAAGAAGCTCTGGCTGAGAACTACAAAGCGCTGATGGATGCTATCATGAAAGCAAAACCGAGCGCACTGAAGGGTCAGTATTTAAAGAGCATCACCCTGGCTACCACCATGGGCCCTGGTGTGAAGGTTTCTACCGCTAAATACTGCTAATCCAAAGGGAATAAATGTGAGTATTGCGTGTGACGTGAGCTTACGTATAAAAGACAGGTTCTGCAGAGCTTCGGCTCGCAGACCTGTCTTTTTTTATGTGTGCAGTGTGCCGGGTGGTGTAGTTGTTGCTGCAGTCAGTGCTTTTGCAGGTACCTGCATGAAAATAGAAAAGTCCCATGTCTGTTCCTTTTCGGGTTCAGACATGGGACTTTTTAATTCATGACAATAGAATGCTCGCAGAGCGTGCATTCTATTGTTTCATAGGAAAATGCGTCCTATGAATTTTATCAGCCATCAGACCATTCACACATTCTCCAGGGGCTCTACGCAAGGGCAGATGATTTCGGGCTTTTTGGTAGCAGGTGCTGCCCAGCGAACTGCGTTGGTGATGACCTTCTGAATGTTTTCATTATGGAAGGTCGGGTTGGCTTCGTGTCCGGGCTGGAAGTAAAATATGTTGCCAAGACCACGCCGGAAGGTTACGCCGCTTCTAAATACTTCGCCGCCGTTGAACCAGCCGATGAATACGGTTTCAAGAGGTTCGGGAATATCGAAGAATTCGCCGTACATCTCTTCCACGTCCAGTTCGAAGTGCTCCGGAAGACCCTGTGCAATGGGATGACCGGGATTTGCGCACCAGAGACGTTCTCTGGCACCGTCACGCCATTTTAAGCTGCAGCTGGTTCCCATCAGTCTTCTGAAGATCTTGGAAAAATGTCCGGAATGCAGGACGATCAGGCCCATGCCGCGCAGAACGTGATCCTGAACCTTATCTACAACCGCGTCGGATACCTGATCGTGAGCCATATGGCCCCACCAGATCAGGACGTCAGTGTTGTCCAGAACGTCGTCGGTCAGACCGTGCTCGGGATCATCCAGACATGCCAGACGGCATTCGATGTCGTCGTTTTTGCCAAGAAACTCGGCAATTGTTGCATGCAGGCCGTTCGGATAAATGGCTGCAACCTCTTTGGAGGCTTTTTCATGGCGGAACTCATTCCATACAGTTACTCTGATCATGTGATTACTCCTTTTCTACTTTTTATGAAAAAAGAATCGTGTTCTCTTTTTCTTCATCATACCTGAAAACAGTAAAAACAGCTAGCCTGCTTTTGCTGTTTTTTTCATATGAAATTGCTGTTTTACGGCAAAGGACTTCTGGGATTTTTTCGGTCCATGTCTGCGCCTTCAGAAAAAAAGAGGATGTGGAAAAACGAGGAATAATGTTGTATTACGTGGATTTATATGTTATTATGTGTAAAGATCTTGTAAAAGAAATGAAACATGTTGAGCTTTCAGGAGGAAAAGGGATGCTTGCAATCGAACGACAGGAACAGATCGTAAGCCAGATCAGGAGGAACGGAGCAGTTCGGATTCACGAACTCACAAAGCAGTTTGGTGTGTCAGTTGAGACGATCCGCAGAGATCTTCTGGAATTGGAACGGCAGGATTGTCTGCATCGGGTACACGGCGGTGCAGTCGGCATAGCTGTGGCAAAGCAATATCACCGGCTGGAAGAAAGGACAGAAGAAAATCCGCAGAAGAAGGAAGAGCTTTCCGGGTATGCTGCAGGCCTGATCCGGGAAGGAGATGTGCTGATGGTGGATTCCGGAAGCACTGCGATAGCGTTTGCAAAAATGCTTGCAGAAGAGTTTGAACGGCTGACAGTGATTACCTATTCCTTGCATGTGTTTGAGATACTGAAGAAAAAAGAAGGATTTACCCTCTATCTGTGTGCAGGGGCATATCTTCGGGATGAAAATGCATTCTGCGGGCAGTGGGCATTGCAAATGCTGGAACAGTTTCATGCAAAGACAGCATTTTTGTTTCCATCCGCTATTTCTCTGCAGAACGGCATAATGGACTATGATCAGGAGCTGTACCATTTACAGCGGGCGATGATGAAGCATGCGGATCGGAGTGTTTTTCTGGCGGACAGTGACAAGTTTGAAAAGAGCGCGCTGCTAAAGCTTGCGGATGTCAACGAAGCCGTAACATTTGTCACGGACAGCGGCCTGCGGAAAGAAATCCTGGAGCTCTATCAGGAAAACGGAATAGAAATGATCAGAGGAGAGCAGAAGCAGTGAAACAACAGGATCATCAGGCGGAAAGAATATTAATCGGATTTTGTGTTGCTGCATATTTTGTCAGCTACATTACACGGATCAACTACGGCACAGTGCTTCTGGAAATTGTCAATTCAGAAGGAATCACGAAAATGTCAGCATCCATGGCGGTAACCGGAAGCTTCGTGACCTATGGTATCGGACAATTGATCAGCGGATGGCTCGGAGACCGGATCAAGCCGCGCTATCTGATGTTTATCGGACTGATGGTCTCTGCAGGTATGAATGTCTGCGTTCCACTGTTTTCAAGACCGGCCGCGATGCTTGTTTTCTGGTGTATCAACGGTTTTGCCCAGGCACTGATGTGGCCTCCGATGGTTCGGCTTTTGTCAGATTATCTTGACCAGGATACCTATAAGAAAAGCTGCGTCTGGGTCAGCTGGGGATCTTTTGCCGGCACGATCTTCCTTTATCTGTTTGCACCTGTCTGCATTGTATGGAAAGGCTGGAGAAGCCTGTTTTTCCTCTGTGCAGGCTGTGCGGTCCTCTTTGCATTTGCGTGGATAAAAGCCATCGGTTCTGCGGAAAAAAGAATGCAGAAGGGTTCTGCAGGGAGCTTTACGAAGGCAACTGCAGGTGCCTCCCGTGGCAATGCGGGCACGGAAAATGGCACAAGCCTGGAAGAAAATACATCTGCTTTGCAAAAAACAATTCCCTTACCGGAAAAAACCGCGCCGATGCTTGCAATTATCATGCTTGCAATTATGATGCAGGGCATTTTGCGTGACGGTATTACGACCTGGATGCCAAGCTATATTTCCGAAACCTTTCATTTGGCAAGCTCTATTTCGATCCTGACCGGTATTGCTTTGCCTCTGTTTGGTATTATGTGTTCACAGATCGCATCCCTGATCAATCGGAAGCTGATCCACAACGAATTGCGCTGTGGGATGGCAATCTTTGCTCCCGGATTTGTGGCAGCGTTTCTATTATGGCTGATGCCAAACGGCAATGCAGTGTTGTCCGTTTTTCTGTCTGCACTGATTACGGGCTGCATGCACGGCGTCAATATGATTCTGGTCAGTATGATTCCGCCGTTCTTCAAAAAGTTCAACCGTGTCGGTTTTATCTCCGGACTGGTAAACTCCTGCACCTATGTGGGCAGCGCAATTTCCAGCTATGGGATTGCATGGATTGCGGATAAGAGTGGCTGGAACTTAGTTATCCTGTTCTGGACAATCGCCGCACTGTGCGGTACGCTTCTGTGCCTGATGGGGATCAAGCCCTGGAAAAAGTTTGTGAGAAAGTGTGTGTGAAATTCTAAAAGTACAACGTGCGAAAGCTGTAGAAATCTTGTTCCGGCGGGAGGAAAAAATCCAGAAACATTTTTTAAATATAGAAGAAAACCAGGCGGTATGCTGTCCGAATCAGGAGCATGCCGCCTGGTTTTGGCTTCCGCCCACTGTGGTTGACAAACCGCCTAAAACAGGTCACAATGTTAGATACAAGGGAATAACTGTAGCAAAAAGTCCGGGAGATGTCCGGAGGGAGAATTATGGAAAAAAAATCAGAAGACACTTTTCGAAAATTGGTTTTGCTTATCTGGCAGGATCGATTGTAATATATGCTGTACAGTTTCTGGCGTCGATGGTCGGTAAAAAATTCGTGCCGGGTGTAATGGCGGATGCAAACGGTTCGTTTATCGTACTGATGCTGACGATGTATGGGATTTCCATGCCGTTTATGGGCTGGCTGGTCAGCAGAATTCCGGCCCAGAAGATCGAAGAAAGGAAAATGACCGCAGGACAGTGGATCATAGCATTTCTCATGTGCTACGGTCTGATGTACGCAGGAAACCTGATCGGGACGGCGCTGACCTTTGGGATCGGAATGGTAAAAGAAACCGGCGTTGATAATCCATTGGTATCGACGGTGATGCAGCTGAATCCGCGGGTGACGTTTATTATTGCAGTTTTGATCGCGCCGACGGCAGAAGAACTGCTGTTTCGGAAGCTTTTGACGGAGCGGATTGTAAAATATGGAGAGCTTGCGGCGGTGCTTGCCTCCGGACTGTTTTTTGGACTGTTCCATGGAAATTTGAATCAGTTTTCCTATGCATTCCTGCTCGGCCTGTTTTTGGGATTTATATATGTAAAAACCGGAAAACTGCGATATACCATCGGACTCCATATGGCGATCAATTTTATCGGCTCTTCCCTCGGCACATGGATGCTTCGGGTGACGGGCTATATGGATACGATGGAAACATTGACGGAATTTTTAAATACAAAGAATCTGGCGGTTCTGGCGGATCTGGGGAACGGAATTGTCGGAATGTTCATTTTCGGCTCTTATGCGTCACTGATTCTGATGATGGCAGGAGCCGGACTGATTCTGACGTGGCTGAACCGTAAAAAGTTTGTATGCTGCGCACCGGAAGAGAAAGTTGCTTCCTTAGGTAAAAAGAAAGCGGCGGTCATGATTGGAAATCCCGGAATCTTACTGTATGGCGCATTCTGGATTGGAATCATGATCTGGCAGTTGCTGCAGTAAAATGTTTACAGGAAAAGTGAGGAGCTATGATCGAAAAAAGACGAAGAAAAAGACATGGAAGCCATATTTTTCTGATTACGCTGATTTTGACGATTGCGCTCGGAAGCGTAGTTTTGGGCTGCAGCATGATCTGGGCTGTTGGAAGCCCACAGCTTGTAGCGGTGAAGCTGGAAAGCCAGCTGGCGAACCTTGTGGAAGATGTTCAGGCGGCGGAAAGCGTTTTGGCGAGTGCACAGTCGGCAAAGCCCGTAGGAAAATACGACGCGTTGCTTGCAGATGAGGCGTTGTGTCGGCAGCAGAATATTTATGCAAAAACGGCGGCAAGCCCGAATGAAACGACGATTGTGTTTGCGGGGGACATTCTGTTCGACGACCATTATGCGGTCAAGGTAAAAATGAACCAGCGCGGCAGGGGCATTGAGGGCAGCATTTCGCAGGAAATGCTGGATGTGATGCGCAGTGCGGACATTTTTATGGTAAATAACGAATTTCCCTACAGCGACCGCGGAACTCCGACAGAAAACAAGAAATTCACGTTCCGTGCCAAGCCGGAATATGCATCCTATCTGCTTGACATGGGGGCTGACATCGTTTCTCTGGCGAACAATCACGCGTATGACTACGGCAAGATAGCGTTTCTGGATACGCTGGATACCTTAAATGGAATCGGAATGCCCTATGTCGGCGCGGGGCGTAATCTGGAAGAAGCGATCAAGCCGGTTTATTTTATTGTAAATGACCAGAAGATCGCATTTGTTGCCGCAACGCAGATCGAGCGGACAGAGAATCCGGATACAAAGGAAGCGACGCAGAACAGTCCGGGTGTATTTCGCTGTTGGAATGTGGACAAACTGTTAGAGGTAGTTGCAAATGCCAAACAGGTCAGTGACTATGTGATCGTTTATATTCATTGGGGAACGGAAGCTACGGATCAGCTGGATTGGGCACAGAAGGATCAGGCGGTCAAAATTTCGAATGCAGGTGCGGATCTGATCATCGGAGATCATCCGCATGTGCTGCAGCAGTTCGGTTACTGTGAGGATACACCGGTGATGTACAGCCTTGGAAACTTTCTGTTTAATTCCAAAGCACAGGATACCTGTCTGGTAAAGCTGACGCTGGATGCAAATGGCTTTAAGAGCCTGCAGTTTATTCCGGGCAGACAGCAGGACTGCAGCGTAACGATGCTGCACGGGACGGAAAAGGAGCGCGTGCTTTCCTATATGAGAAAGATTTCTCCGGGCGTAACGATTGATGGGGACGGATTTGTGACAAAGAAAGGATGAGAAAATTATGTGTACAGCAGCAACGTATCAGACAAAAGACTTTTATTTCGGCAGGACGCTGGATTATGAGTTTTCTTATGGAGACGAGATTGTGGTAACACCGCGTAAATTTCCGTTGGATTTTTGCCATATGGGAAAATGCGATGCGCATTATGGGATGATCGGTATGGCACATGTGGCGGATGGATACCCGCTGTACTATGATGCGGTCAATGAAAAGGGTGTCGGCATGGCGGGATTGAATTTTGTCGGCAACGCAGTGTATCAGAAAGTGGAAGAAGGACGAGAAAATGTGGCGCAGTACGAGCTGATTCCATGGGTGCTTGGACAGTGTGCCAATCTGCAGGAGGTCAGAAAACTGCTTGCAAAGATGAATCTGGTCGGAACGCCCTTTGGAGATTTTCCTGCTGCACAGCTGCACTGGATCATTGCGGATGCAAGTGGGGCGATAACGCTGGAATGCACGAAGGACGGGCTGCAGGTCTATGACAATCCGGCAGGAGTTTTGACGAATAACCCGCCCTTTCCGATGCAGATGTTCCAGTTAAATAACTATGCAGGATTATCTCCGAAGCAGCCGGAGCACAGATTTTCCGGTCAGATTCCGTTTACAAGCTACAGCAGGGGTATGGGTGCGATGGGGCTTCCGGGAGATCTCTCTTCGGAGTCGAGATTTGCGCGCGTGGCGTTTGTGAAATGCAATTCCGTTTCCGGGGATTCTGAAAAAGAAAGCGTCAGCCAGTTTTTCCACATTCTGGGTTCGGTTGATCAGCAGAGAGGCTGCTGCGAGGTGGCGGAGGGAAAGTATGAGATCACGATTTACACGTCCTGCTGCAACGCTTCCAAAGGGATTTACTATTATACAACCTATGACAACCACCAGATCAGCGCAGTAGACATGCATAGAACCGATCTGGACAGCAAGACACTGAGCTGCTACAAGCCGGTTACGGAGGAGCAGATTTTCTGTCAGAACTGACGCAGGGGGCAGAGCTATGTCAGAGGAACGGAAAAAAATCGTTGGCGTAAATCTTGGCAATTGGCTTGTTCTGGAAAAATGGATGCAGCCGTTTTTGTTCGAGGAAAACTGCGCGGAGGACGAGGTCTGGCTAAACCGCAAGGTTCCGGCAAAAAAGCTGCGTCCGCTGATGAAAAAACACAGGGATACCTATATCGAAGAAGCGGATTTTGCAAAAATCGCTGCGCATGGCATTAACGCGGTGCGCCTGCCGGTTCCATATTTCGTGTTCGGAGACAGAAAACCATATTCCGGCTGCATCGAATATGTCGATCAGGCGATGGACTATGCGGAAAAGTATGGGTTAAAGGTGCTGATCGATCTGCATACCGTGCCGGGCGGACAGAACAGCTATGACAACGGCGGCATCACAGGCGTCTGCAAATGGCACCGGAATCAGAAAGAGGTCGCTTATGTATTATATGTGTTAGAACGGCTGGGAAAGCGTTACGGGCATCGGAAAGGGTTGCTTGGCATCGAAGTGCTTAACGAGCCCATCAGCTTTCGGGTCTATCTGTTTGCACCGAGCCGGAAGCAGGCGCTCGATCAGGGAGAAGCGATCGGCAGCAGCCATGTGCCCATGCGTTTCCTGAAAACCTTCTATAAAGAAGCCTATGAAACGCTTCGGGCGGTCATGGCTCCGGAGAAGCTGATCGTGTTTCATGACGGGTTCCGGCTGAGCCGCTGGAAAGATTTTTTTGTAAAAAACGGTATGAAAAATGTCATGTTGGATGTTCACGTTTATCTGTGGGTGCTGGACAGCTTTCTGCATTTCCATAATCTGCTGCCGTATCAGCTTCTTTTACGCTTTTACGAACGCCAGATTCGACGGGCGGGACGCTATACACCGGTGCTGGTGGGGGAGTGGTGCCTGTGTAACCGCGTGGCGGATCGCTATGGGAAATCTTCCTATGAAAAAGACGAAGCATGGCGTAAAAAGGTCTACCGGAGGGTTGCGCGGATGCAGTTAAAAACCTGGGACGACTGCAACGCAGCAGGCTCGTTTTACTGGAATTACCAGCTCTACCGCGACAGACAGGAACCGATGTACACAACGAGCCTGGACAGCTGGGACCTGTGCCGCTGCTGGAGCCACGGGTGGATGCCAAAGAACATGCGGTGAAACAGTAGTTTGCCGCGGAAAGCTTCCGGAAGGTACGAGTGAACTGTAATAAAAAAATAGAAAAACTCCTTGACAATCCCCTCCCTATTATGCTAATGTAAACAAGGTCGTTGAGACCGTGCCGAAGACAGCAGGTACCGGATAACCGGTGTAAGAAGAAACGCCTGCCGAGGAGTGAAAGAAATGCGATGAATTTCCCTCTCTGTCTTTGGATAGAGAGGTTTTTTTGTACGAACAACTTCTTTTATTCGGCAGAAGAATCTAAAAGGAGGTAAGAAAATGGCAAAAGTTGAACTGAAAGCACCTGTAGTAGCAGAGATCGCTGAAGCAGTGAAAGATGCGCAGTCTGTTGTTCTGGTAGACTACCGTGGTCTGACCGTTGATCAGGATACCGCACTTCGTAAGCAGCTTCGTGCAGCTGGTGTTACTTACAAGGTGTACAAAAACACAATGATGAACTTTGCGTTCAAGGGAACAGATTTCGAGGCACTGGCTCCGTATCTGGAAGGCCCCAGCGCAATCGCAATCTCTACTACCGACGCAACCGCTCCTGCAAGAGAGCTGGCTAATTTCGCTAAGACAGCTGAAAAGCTGGAGATCAAGGGCGGCGTTGTAGAAGGCAATGCATACGATGCAGCAGGAATCATGGAGATCGCTAAGATCCCTGGAAGAGAAGCTCTTATTTCCAGATTACTGGGCAGCATGCAGTCCCCTATCACCAACATGGCTCGCGTTCTGAATCAGATCGCAGAGAAAGGCGGCGCAGCAAACTGCGAAGCAGCACCTGCAGAAGAAGCACCCGCTGCAGAATAATCTTTTTTCCGAAAAAGAAACTGAGCCGCAGATGCGGCTGACAAAACAATAATTTAAAACGGAGGTAAATTAAAATGGCAAAATTATCCGCTCAGGAATTTATTGAAGCAATCAAAGAGATGACCGTATTAGAGTTAAACGATCTGGTAAAGGCTTGCGAAGAGGAGTTCGGCGTATCCGCAGCAGCAGGCGTTGTAGTT
>ERZ779664.1323-NODE-1323-length-10160-cov-2.382286_pt1 | contig 10160 bp, 8 predicted proteins | sample MGYA00511478_ERZ779664 | MGnify/ENA primary metagenome ERZ779664 (study PRJEB29588, sample SAMEA2160437) | human gut metagenome | biome: human gut; feature: human-associated habitat; material: faeces | place: Denmark | collected 2008/2010 ...
CGTGGATATCGAGCCTGCGCGGGCTGACGGCACGGCAGTTGGCATACTGAGTATAGGCGCGCACATTCACGCAGCAGTTTTCATCCGCACCCTTGAGATCGGCGTATTTTGAAAACGGGTATGTCTGCTCGAAGCAGCAGACCGTCCCCTGCTCGTCGGCGTAGATGACGCACACGCCGGCTGAGCCATCCGCCGTCGCTCTGTCGCCCGCGGTCTGGACTGCGGTTATGCGCGGAGTGACAAGGCATTTGAGCACGCGCCTGATATCCGGGCAATAATCCGGCAGGGTTATATCGGCATCTATCGGCTGTTCCGCAGTGCAGCTGCCGAGCGTCTCTTCGACACCGACCGACTGCGTTATAACGTTGATTTGCATCGCATTCCTCTCCTTAACAGAAAATGTCAATGCATTTATATTCCGCCCATGTCCCGCGTATGATAAAAACCTGCGCGGTGTTTTCAAACGCATTTTAGCACTCTTTTAATTAGAGTGCCAAGTGTTTACAATTTGTTCACATATCACTGTATTCTTTTTTAACAAAGCAGGGGTACTATATAATCAAACGAAGGGAGCGAGAGCCCCTGGAGAAGAAAGAGAGTGAGTCCGATGGAAATCGGAGAGCAGTCAGACAAATAAAACAACCACTTCAATATAAATAACAATAAACAACAAACGGAGGAATCAATTATGTTTGAACTTACACCTTATGAACGCAGACATCAGCGTGCACTCTTTAATCCTTTCAGAGATATGGAAAACTTCGAGAAGAACTTCTGGGGCGACATGGCCGCAACAGACTTCAAGACCGATATAAAGGACAACGGCAAGGAATATGTGCTCGAGGCAGAGCTGCCCGGATTCAAGAAGGAAGACATTCACGTCGACATTGAAGACGGCTACATGACCATCAGCGCAGAGCGCAGCAACGAGACCGAGAAGAAGGATGACAAAGGCAACTTTGTCCGCCGCGAGAGGTCTTACGGCTCGTTCAGCAGGAGCTTTGATGTCTCGTCCGTCAAGACCGAGGACATCACCGGCGAATACAAGGACGGCGTTCTGACCCTGACGATGCCCAAGAAAGAAGAAAACGTGCCGACATCGAGAAGGATCGAGATCGGCTGATAAAATGCAAGCGACCCCGGAGGGAATACCCTCCGGGGTTTTGTGTTTTTATATGTGCTTTTTATAAGAGTTACTTCATCCCGTGTTTTTTCATATAATTCGCAATGCAGTCGAGCTCGCTAAAATATATTTTTTCGCCTTTCACTTTCATGAAATGCTCATGCCCTTTGCCGAGCAGGAGGAGGATATCCCCTTTCTGCATATGGTCGAGGGCATATTCTATTGCCTCGGCGCGGTCGGTTATCTTGACATACTTACCCGCTCCGCCGCCTTTTTCGACCCAGCCGGCTATCTCGTCTATTATTGCATCGGGATCTTCAAAGTCCGGGTCATCGCTCGTGATTATAATAAAATCGCACATCTTTGCGCTGACAAGACCGAGCTCCTGCCTGCGGATGGTCGCTTTGTTGCCTGTTGAACCGAAGAGCGCAACAACGCGGTTGGGTTTATAATCGCGGACGGTCTCAATGACATTCTCCATGCTAAGACCGTTGTGAGCGTAGTCTATAATTACGCTGTAATCATCGCTGACATGGATTATCTGCATTCTGCCGTCGATGCTCACATGCGAAAACGCCTCGCGCATTTTTTCAACGGGTATGCCCATCTTGCGTAGGAGCGCGACGGACGCAAGAACATTGTAGACGCTGAAAAATCCCGGCATACTGACCTGCGCGTGCCACGGGGCGTCGAACCTGCTCTTGCAGTCGAACTCTATTCCGAGGAAGCCCGGGCGGCGCAGAGGATTTATATTCTCCGCATAGTAATCGCATTTTTCGTCGAGGCCGTAGCTTATCACCTCGCCTTTTGACGCGGCGGCGATATCATCAAAAAACGCATCATCGCGGTTGGCGACAGTGAAGCCGCTGTGGACATAGAGCTGCTTTTTCCAATAGGCGTATTCTTCAAACGTCTTATGCTCGTTTCCGCCGATATGGTCGGGCGAAAGATTGGTGAATATCCCGGCGTAGAACTCGACGCCGTAGACACGGCTCATCTTGAGTCCTATCGATGAGACCTCCATGCAGACAGCCTCACAGCCGCCGTCCGCCATCTCGCGCAGAATTTTCTGAAGCTCATATGATTCGGGAGTCGTGTTGACGGTCGGTATTTTTTTGTCGCCGTAGAACGCGCCGATAGTGCCGATAACGCCTGTTTTTATGCCGCAGTTTTCGAGCGCACTGCGCAGGATATAAGTTATACTTGTCTTGCCCTTCGTGCCGGTTATACCTATCATTTTCAGCTCATCCGCAGGGTGGCCGAAGAAATTTATGCTCATCTGCGCGAGGTCACGGCGCGTATTTTCGCTCATCAGCACGATTGCATCATCGGGCAGGCTGAGCGCCTCTTCCGCAACGAACACGCGGCAGCCGAGGTCATATGCGCTCTTTGCGTATTTATGCCCGTCGGTCGTCTCGCCTTTCATGCAGACAAATGCCGTGCCCGGTCTTGCCTTGCGCGAGTCGTAGACTATATCGCATATATCCGCCTGCGGATAATCACCCGCAACGGTCGTGCCCTCAAGCAGTTCTTTCAGAAACATTGTATCTCTCCCGTGAAGTCTTATTTTTCAAACGGTCTTATAACAAAGCCGAAATTGAGTTTCTTTTCGTCAATACGGCGAAGTGCACGCTCAGGGTCGTTGTGATACTCCGCCTCGCTGATTCCCGTCATGCGCCAATCGAGGCTGACAACGGTATCTTTGAGGGGCTCAAGCTCAAAATCATGCTTCGTATCTTCGAGCATCTGCGCCGTGAAATGCTGGGCATTGAAGCTGAAATGCTCCATGCCGAACGGCTCGAATCTGAGTCCCGCCGCGTTTGAATAAACCTCGGCAAAACGGGTGCCGTAATGCGCACCGTTCTCCTGCGGGCGGATATAATGCTCAAAATTATCCGTCGCCGTTGTGTTCCAGAGTCCGAGACGCTGAGACTTGTATCTGTCGACATAAGCTTCTTTCGGGCCGAAGCCGAAATAGCTGACGCTTTCATTTTCCGCAGGCATGAAGAGCCTGTAGCCGACTTTCGGCAGTATCGGGCATTTCTCGATAACGTCGCCATCAAAGCAGAGCGTCACGCAGCCGTCGGGCGTGAATTTGTAATCAACATCGGCGTGGATAACGGGCGGGCAGGACGGGCCGCCGATTGCTATCTTCGTCTTTATACACACGCCGCCGTCCGTATTCGAGACGAGGCAGGAGTATGTCTTTTGCGCGGCATATCTGAAGTTCTTGAGCCTCCACATCTCCGACGAGCCTCTGTTATAGCAGGGCGCGCGCCAAATCTGCGGCTCAACTGGTGCGCTCAGCAGCTCTTTACCGCCGCAGGTTATAGAAGATATGCGTCCGTAGGGCTTATCAAAAGTATAGGCGATATTTCCCGCCTTGATAACCGCGAAGCGGTCATTTTCGCTGAGCTCGACTCTGCCGTCTTTTGGCACATAGGGCGTATAGTCCTTGAGTACAAACTGCTCGAAGCCCGTTTCAAAGCCTTTTTCCGCCCAAGGAGTATCTTTTGTCGAGACAAAGCTCAGAGTCAGCAGGCAGGACGGGAGCAAGTCAAAATCTGCGGGGTCGAAAAGCTTTACAGTCGTACTCCCCTGCGCGGGTGTTGAAAGCGCGGCGGTAGTGCCATCTGAAACAGTCTTGCCACTCTCTGAAAGAGTCCAGTGGATCGCCGTATCGTCGAGAGAAGCAAAACGTCTGCGGCTCGTGACGGGCACGCTGCCATCGCCATTATATTCAGCCGAATACTGCTGATAGACGCGCTTCATATCGAAATAGCCGGGGCGCGGAGTGCGGTCGGGATAGACGAGTCCGTCAATGCAGCAAATTGAGCTGTTCGGGAAATCGCCGAAGTCGCCGCCATAAAAATAGCGTGCATTGCCGTTTTCATCCGGGACATTGACCGCATGGTCGCACCACTCCCAGATACAGCCGCCGAAATTGTTGTCATACTTCTCGACAAGATCCCAGAACGGATAGACATCACCCGTGCTCATCGAGCAGACATATTCGCACATATAAAAAGGCTTCGTATATTCTTTATTATTGAGATAGTTCTCTATATATTCCGTGCCGGCGTACATACGGCTCTCGACATCCGAGATATCGGCAAAATTTTCGCCCTCGGGGACAGCCTTGAACTCGAGATGGGAGTTCTCATAGTGGACAAGTGCGCGGTCGTCGCGCGAGCGGATATACTGCGCCATCGCACGGTGGTTGACACCCGCTCCCGACTCGTTGCCGAGCGACCAGAGCACGACACAGCCGTGGTTCTTGTCGCGCTCGAAGAGTCTCTTCGCCCTGTCGACATAAGCATCGCGCCACTCGGGAGCGGACGAGAGATGCGACCAGCGCGTCCAGTCCCATTCACCCTCCCAGTCGTAGCCCATGCCGTGGGTCTCGATATCGGCTTCGTCGGTCAGCATTATGCCGTATTTATCGCACAGCGCGAGGAAGCGCGGATCGTTGGGATAATGCGACGTGCGGATCATATTGCAGTTGGCACGCTTTATGAGCATAATATCCTCAATCATATCGTCGAGCGTGACGGCGTGACCCGTGACGGGGTTTGAATCATGGCGGTTGATACCGCGAGCCTTGATTGCTTTTCCGTTTAGAAGGCATATCCCGTCCTTTATCTCGAAGCGACGCACCGCAGTATCAAGCAGAACGATTTCGTCGCCGACGGTCAGCCAGAGTTCATAAAGCTCGGGCTGTTCATCGTTCCAGAGAACGGGAGAATCGACGCTTATGCTGAATTTTTCGCCACCGACGCCTTCGGACACAACAGCACCGTTCGGCGCGACGAGCTTATATTTTATATCGCACGGTGTGCTGAGCTTCGCTTCAATGCGAAGTTCGGCAGAATTAAAATCATCGGAGACATAGCTTTTGACAAAGATATCATCGAGCCTCTCTTTTCCGCGCGCGAGCAGATAGACCTCGCGGAAAATTCCCGAGAATCTGAAGCAATCCTGATCCTCAAGATAAGTGCCGGGGCACCACTTGACAACCAGCACGCAGAGGGTGTTCTCGCCACTGACCGCGAAGTCCGTGACATCAAATTCGCTCGTGCAGTGCGAGACCTCGCTGAAGCCGACGAACTTTCCGTTGAGCCAGACATAGAAGCAGGAATCCACGCCCTCGAAGTTCAAAAATAAATCGCGTGAAGAGAGCTTTTCATCGAGCGTAAATTTTCTGACATAGAGCCCGCAGGGGTTCTCGTCCGGGACAAACGGCGGGTCGGTCGGGAAAGGATATTCGAGGTTGCTGTAAAGCGGGACATCGTAGCCGCGGTCGGTATAGGTCTGCCAGCTGCGCGGTACGGATATTTTATCAAATCCGCTCTCGCCGACATATTCGGGCGGCTCGCGCAGGACATCTTCAAAGCTTTTGAAGAAGCGGAAATCCCACTCGCCGCAGAGCGGAACAAAATAATCGGACTCACTGCGCTCGCGCGAAGCGGCGGTCTTTTCATCCGCAAAGGGAATGAAATAAGCGCGCGGCTCAAGGCAGTTTACATGGAGCGTTTCAAGAGATTTGTGATAAGCCGGTGTTTTCATCGAATACCTCACAGCAAAAGATTTTATACAACGATAATTTTAATGCTTACAGCCTTCAAAGTCAACAAAAAACAGAGCGTTCGATTGACCGCAGGGCAAATTTCGGATATAATTGAAAAAAAGCGAAAGGAGCGCCTATGGATATCTTTGACCTTGCCGTTATCGGCGGCGGACCCGCCGGATACAGCGCGGCGATAACAGCCGCAAAGAGCGGACTGAAAACGGCGCTCATAGAAAAAGACGAGCTCGGCGGAGTGTGCCTGAACCGAGGCTGCATACCGTCGAAAGCCATGCTCCACAGCGCGAAAATTTTCAGGCAAACACTCGATTCCGAAAAATTCGGCGTTACCTGCAAAGAAGCGGATTTCAATCTCGACGCTGCGCTCGCGCATAAAAATGATGTTATATGTCAGCTGAAATGCGGCATCGCTGATTCGCTCGAATACGCGGGAGCGAAAGTCATAAATGCAGAAGCTCATATAAAAGGCAAGGCGGACGGGCTGTTTATAACCGCCGCAGACGAAAATGATATATATTCAAAAAATCTGCTCATCTGCACGGGTTCAAAGCCAAAGCAGCTTGAAATTCCCGGCGCGGATATCACAGATGTGAGCGATGTATATAATCTTGACGCAATGCCGAGAAGCGCCGCGATTATAGGCGGCGGGGCATCGGGGCTTGAAGCGGCGGAATATCTGAACGCGCTCGGATGCAGAGTGTCTGTAATCGAGCAGGCGGAGAGACTTGCCCCGACTATGGACAAAGACATAAGCGTATTTTTGCGGCGCAGTCTCAAAAAGAGCAGGATAAATATTCTCACTTCGTGCAGGGCCGTTTCGGCGGACGGTAGAAGTATCAAATACACCGACGCGCGCGGAAAAGAAAAGACAGCCGAAGCAGATGTTATAATAAACGCATCCGGCAGAGCGGCGTGTTATGACGGGCTCGAAATCGAAAACATCGGACTTGGAAATCTCAATACAGACAGCCACATGCAAACTGCTGTTCCCCGCGTTTATGCCGCCGGAGACGCGAACCAAAAAGCCATGTCGGCTCATGCAGCATACCGCGAATCGGCAGCGGCGATAAACAATATTCTCGGCAAGACTGACGAGATAGACTATCTCGCGATTCCGCAGGTCGTGTTCACTTTTTCCGAGGCGGCATCGATCGGCGAGACGCTCGAAAGTGCGCTTGCAAAAGGCATTGACGCCGTTTGCGGCAAAGCGCCGCTGCGCTCGAGCGGAAGATTTTTCGCCGAGGGCGGGCAGGACGGATTCTGCAAGATAATATCAGAAAACACAAGCGGCAGGCTGCTCGGAGTTCACATTGCGGGCGGCAATGCGTCGGAGCTGATATACGGCGCGGCGGCGATGCTCGCGAACAAAATGACTGTTGAAGAAATTAAAAATACGGCGTTCCCCCACCCCACGGTGAGCGAGGCGATAAGAGAAGCCGTTTTCAGATAAGGAGAACTGAGATGTACGACAAGCAATTCAGATTCAACGAGGACGGAGAGTTCAAAATCCTGCTCTTCGGCGACCCGCACGAGAACGACGATGTCAGCTCGGAAAAAGGCAAGGCTAAGCGCGCGGACACGCTGAAATTCCACGAGACCGCGCTCGACGCGCTCAAGCCCGATCTTGCGGTTTATATGGGCGACATATACGCGGCGTCGCGCGACGACATCGGCATGGAGTCGTTCAAAAGGCAGTTCGAGCGGCTAATTGCACCCGTTGTTGAGCGCAAGATTCCGTTCGCGACAATAATGGGCAACCACGACCACGACTCCGGGCTCGAAGAAGAGCAGACGGAGATTTTCGTGAACACCGAATACTGCGTGACCCGCCGATGCGACGAGGATATCACGGGATATTCAAACTATTACATACCCATTTTAGGCAAGAGCGGCAAGCCGGAGTTCAATCTCTGGTTCATGGACTCGAACAATATTTTCTACGACAAAGAGATTTCATATTACGATGTCGTTCACAAGGATCAGATAGACTGGTACGAGCGAAACGCGGCGAAGCTGCGAAAAGAAAACAAGGGTGCTCCCCTGCCCGCTCTGCTGTTTGAGCACATCCCGGTCGTTGAAGAATATGAGCTTCTCAGAAAGGCGAAGCCCTGGGAGATGTGGAAAGCCGTGCGCGGCTACGGGCATCTCAACAAGAACTGGTATGTTCTCAAAGACGAGGACAACGGATATCTCGCAGAGGGTCCGTGCCCGGCGGATGTCAACAGCGGACAGTTTGAGAGCTGGAAGAAGATGGGCGACATAAAGGGCGCGTTCTTCGGTCACGACCACATGAACAATCTCGCGGGCGAAGTTGACGGAATACTGCTCGCGCAGTGCAAGACCTCGGGATTCCGCGCATACACAGACGGCGGCAGACCGTCCGTCAGGCTGATAACCGTTCACGAGGACGGAAGCTTTGAGACGAGCGTCCATTCGTTCAAGGATTTCGGGCTCAAATGCACCTGCCTGGGACCGATTGAAAGCCGCATAACCGACCGTCAGAGCGTCAACGCTACAATTGCATCGCGTGCGCTCCTCGCCGGGGCGGCGACGGCGGCAGTGATGCTCGGCGCGGGCAAAATCTATCAGATTCTCAAAAACAGGAGGAAATAAAAAATGGTGACTCATATAGTATTCTGGGCGCTCAAAGATGAAGCGGAGGGACACAGCAAAAGAGAGAACGCGGAGCACATCAAAGAGATGCTTGAAGCGCTCGTCGGCGTTGTCCCGGGACTTATCGAAGCGAAAGTCGGAATAAACGAAAACGGCGGCAAATATGACGCGGCGCTCTTCTCGAAGTTCGAGAGTTGGGACGCACTGCACGCATATGACAGCCACCCGGAGCACCTCAAGGTGCGCGCTTTCGTCAAGGCGGTTCGCCTCGAGCGCGAGAGCGTTGATTTTGAAAGCTGATTTTTATTTTTAACATTTAAGAGCCGATGCCCGAAAAGCCCGGCTCTTTTTCTTTTGTGTGAATAAGCTGTTAATTTTGCTTTTTTTTTGAGAATTTTGTTGTCATATATAGCTTTGTATGCTACACTGAAAGTGCAGAGAGAAGCACAACGGCAGTTATATCTAAAGCTCACTTCAGGCTCTTGAAAGCGAGGTTTTCTTATGGATATCAACGACAATAAATTAAAGAGATTTTATACCGTATCCGCCGCTATAGGATATATTCTTTGCAGTTTGTACGCGCTCATATACTGTGCGTCCTACGGGCTCGTCCATCTGCACCTGCCGATTTCGTCGGAGTCGGTATTAAGCGGTGTGTTCGATGACTTTTTCTATTTCAGCGAAGCGACTATTGTAGTTTTGCTTGTCTTCGCTATCGTCTGCGTGGGGTCATATCTCGCGCTCCTGTTCATCGCGTTCGACAAAGGACACCGCCCGCTGCCGTTCAGGCTCTCGATCATAGTGTTTGCAGCGTTCGGCTTAAGCTGCGCGGAATACGACAATTATAAAATAGATCTGCGCCTGTTTTGCACCGTGCTGGCGGCAGTATTACTGCTCATAGGCATTTATACTGCTGTGCTTTGCGTGCGCAATGTGAAGAAATTAACGAAATAAAAGGAGGGGCTTCGATGAAAAAACTCGGAAAAGTTTTAACCGTGCTGCTGCCTGTCGTCGCTCTGTTTTTGGAGTCGCTGCCGTACGGTGCGGTTCTGATTTTCAAGGATTTCCCTGACGGGACAATACGAACGACTTACTCATATTTCAGCCCGACCCCTTGGGGCTACGCAAACTTTCCGCCCGGGATAACGGCGCTTCTCACCTGCGTTTTGCTGATGGCCGCAATCCTGGCGGCGGCAAAGGACAGCCGCAAGGCTCTGCTTCGGGTTTTCGGCATCTCTCTGGCGGCGGCCGTTATTTCGCCCATGCAGCTGTTATATAATATAAATAATTTCTCCGTCACGGGCTGCCTGATAACAGTCACGCTCGCCGCCGAATGTGTTCTGTCGGGAGTACTCGCAAGGAGAAAGTAAGAAAAATACAGAGCCGGTATCATTGCAATGCCGGCTCCGTGTGTTATTTATCTTTACTTTTTTCGCACTGCGAGCAGCAGCCGCTGCAGCCGGAGCAGCCCGAGCATCCGCCGCGCTTTTTCTGCCTGCGTATTGAAATAATCGCAAGCACAACGAGCAGAACTATAACGGCTATTATAACAAAATCAACGGGTTTCATGCTATCAGGCTCCCTATCTGATAAACGCCGAACGCGACAAGCCACGCGACAACGCACTGAAGAATGACTATGCCTATCGTTGCAAGGGTCGAGTTCATCTCGCGCTTTATCGTTGCAACTGCGGCGACGCAGGGCGTATAGAGCAGAGTGAACGCGAGGAAGCTTGCGGCGGTCAGCGGAGTAAACAGCGACGAGAGCGCACCGCCGAGGGTCGATACGCTCGTGTTGAGCAGGACGGACATTGTGGAGACAACCGCTTCTTTGGCGGGG
>ERZ779664.1325-NODE-1325-length-10159-cov-1.622031_pt1 | contig 10159 bp, 10 predicted proteins | sample MGYA00511478_ERZ779664 | MGnify/ENA primary metagenome ERZ779664 (study PRJEB29588, sample SAMEA2160437) | human gut metagenome | biome: human gut; feature: human-associated habitat; material: faeces | place: Denmark | collected 2008/2010 ...
CCCAACAAACGCCCCACCACAAATAAACAAAATGTTTGTTGTGTCAATTTGAATGCATTCTTGTTGTGGATGCTTTCTTCCGCCTTTTGGTGGAACCGAAGCAATTGTTCCTTCCAAAATTTTCAAAAGTGATTGTTGCACGCCCTCTCCTGAAACATCACGAGTAAGTGACATGTTCTCACTTTTCTTTGCAATTTTGTCAATTTCGTCGATATAAACAATTCCGCGTTGTGCTTTTTCAATGTCAAATTCGGCATTTTGAATCAGTTTAAGCAAAATGTTTTCAACGTCATCACCAACATAGCCCGCCTCGGTCAAAGTTGTTGCGTCGGCAGTTGCAAAAGGAACATTCAAAATTCTTGCAAGAGTTCTTGCCATCAATGTTTTTCCTGAACCAGAAGGCCCAAGCATCATCACATTGCTTTTTTCAAGTTCAACCTCTTCACCCATTGGAGAATTGGATTTTTTGCTGTTTTTCTGGTCAATGAGATAGTTTATTCGTTTATAATGGTTATAAACCGAAACCGCCAACACTTCTTTGGCTTTTTCTTGACCAATGACATATCTATCAAGTTCTTCTTTAATCTTTTGAGGTTTTGGAAGAACAAGTTTTTTGTCTTCTTGTTGCTTTCTTTGTTGCGAGTCTAAAACTTCTTTGCAAATTTTGATGCAATCTTCACAAACAATTGTTTGTCCGTCTGGATTCACAACGAAAGAGCGAACCATGTTTTTGGGTCTGCCACAAAAAGCACAATGATCTGCCAATTTTTTCTCTTGATTGTCAGTTGTGTTGTTTTCGTCCATTATTTGCCCCTGCTATTTTCTTTTATCATATATTTTATCGATTATTCCATATTCAAGAGCCTCTTTTGCGCTCATGAAATTGTCACGATCGGTGTCTTGTTCAACTTGTTCAAGAGGCTTGTCACAATTTGATGCAAGAATCTTGTTCAATCGTTTCTTGGTTTTCAAAATGTTTTCGGCATGAATTTGAATGTCAGATGCCTGACCTTGAAAACCACCAAGAGGTTGGTGAATCATGATTTCGCTGTTTGGAAGAGCATATCTCTTTCCTTTTGTTCCAGCAGAAAGCAAAACCGCACCCATAGACGCCGCAAGCCCAACACAAATTGTTGAAACATCGCATTTAATATAGTTCATTGTGTCATAGATCGCCATTCCCGCAGTAACCGAGCCACCGACACTGTTGATATACATCATAATGTCTTTGTCTGAATCTTTTCCTTCAAGATAGATAAGTTGAGCAACGGCAAGGTTTGCAGTTTCGTCTGTAATCTCACCGCTAATGAAAATGATTCGGTCTTCAAGAAGCCTTGAATAGATGTCATATGAACGCTCGCCTCTTCCGGTTTGTTCAACAACCATTGGAATGAGCATATCTTTATTTTGCATAGTCGCCTCCAAATTCTATTTAATATTATTGAGTTCTTTAAGTCTGTTTATAACCTTTTCGCTATAAATAGTGTTTTTAAGATATGTTTCGTTGTTCTTCATTTCTTGTTCAACATCGGTAACATTTCTTTTTGTTTTTTCAGCAATTTCAGCAATTTTTGCTTTGATATCTTTTTGAAGAACTTTAATGCCTTCTTTCTTGATGATTTCTTCCAGAACAAGAGATGCTTTCACTTGTGCTTCTGCTTCTTTTTCTTTGGTTTTTCTGTATTCTTCAAGGGTTGTTCCCATGATTTGCATATAGGTTTTAAGGTCAATTCCATATGCTTTCACTGCTTCTTCCATGTGATGAAGTTCATGGTCAATTTGGCTGTCTACCATTGCAGGTGGAACGTCAAGTTTTGCACGTTTTACAATTTCTTCAACAAGTTTGTTTTCTGCTTCTGCTTCAACTTCTTTTGTTTTGTTTTCTTGAAGACGATCTTTAATTGATTTTTTAAGTTCTGCAAGAGTTTCAAATTCGCTTGCGTTTGAAGCAAATTCATCGTTGATTTCAGGAAGAACCTTTTCACGGATTCCAAGAAGTTTAACTTTGAAAACAACTGGTTTTCCAGCAAGGTTGTCTGCATGATAGTGTTCTGGGAAAGTAACGTTAATGTCTCTTTCTTCACCAATCTTCATTCCAACAACTTGTTCTTCAAATCCTGGGATGAATGTTTTTGAGCCAAGTTCAAGTTCTTGGTCTTTTGCAGTGCCACCTTCAAATTGGTCTTTGCCCTCGAAACCTGCATAGTCAATGTTTACAAGGTCGCCCATTTTTGCTTCACGGTCGCTTACTTCAACAAACTTTACTTGTTTTTCAGCAAGAGCGTCAAGTTCTTTTTTGATTTCCGCTTCTGTAACTTTGTCACTTCTTTTCTTGATTTCAATTCCTGTATATTCGCCAAGAACAACTTCTGGCAAAAGTGTGATTTTCACAGTGAATGCAAGACCAGTTTTATCCATTTTGTCAAGTCCAATTGCTGGATAGTCTACTGGATAAAGTTGTTTTTCTTTATCAAGCATTTTTGTGTAAAGTTCAGGAAAACTGTCATTGAAAGCATCTTCAAAGAAAAGGTTTTCGCCATAGGTTTGTTCCAAAACTTTGCGAGGAACTTTACCAGTTCTGAATCCTTCTTTTTTATATTCGTTTTTGTGTTTTTCATAAGCCTTTTCAACTTCGGCTTCCCACTCTTTTGCGTTAAGTTCGAACTTCACTTCGATAACGCCATTTTTCTTTTCACCAAGTGTATATTTCATTTTATGCTCCTTTATTTTTAAGTAGATATTTTCTACATAAATTTCTACCTTATAGTTTATAACTATATAATTTGTTTGTCAAGCAAAAGTGGTTTTTACCCAGAATTTAGGCAAAAACCACTGCATTTTTTGAACATATTTTAAATATTAGTAGATAATTAAAACCGCCAAAGTAAAGATTGTGAAAAGTCCAAAGAAAATTGAACCAATAACTGTCCAAACCTTTTCGGCTTTAAGGTTCACAACCTCTACATCTTCTTTTTCAGTTTCAATAAGTTCTTCACTTTCTGCTTCACTTTTTTTCACAACTTCGGCAGAAAGGTCTTTTGCTTCATAGCCCGCATTGAAAAGTTCAACCGCATGAATCACAAGTGTTGCGAACAAAAATCCAAATGCAACAGTGTAAAGCGCAAGGGCCAATGTCACCCAAATTCTTCCGCCAACAAACTGCGAAACAATAACAAAAATTGTTGCAAGCGTGAATGCCAAATATTTGCCATATTCCATGCTTTTAACAAAAAGTTTTTTCTTTTCCATTTCTCTCTCCTATACGATGAAATATAAAATTATCAAAACAACCGAAACTCCCCACAAAATCCAAAGCCAAAGATTTCTTCTTTTAACAATATAGAACGAAGAAATCACAATGAGCGCCGAATATGAAAGCACTTGTGCAACAACAGTAAGTGCGCCAGCAATTTTCGAAAACCAACTTATTTTAGACAAAATAAGCGAAACCCCAATGCAAACAACCGCAATAAAGCAAACAAGATTCAAAAGCCATCCCGAACTTTTCACAGGTTTTTGTGATGAAACTGTATTTGTGTTTTGAGCCATATTTTTCTCCTTTCTCCTATTTTAGCAAATTTATTTTATAGGGTATCAAAAATAACCTATTATGCTTTTGAAGTAATGGGATTTGTTTAGCAAATTTATTTTGAAAAGTAAAATTTATCTTTAAAAATTTTGACTGTTTTTAAGTTTGTTTAAAACATTTTGAAAATAGTCTGGAATTGGTGCTGAAAACTCCATTTTTTCTTTTGTCCGTGGGTGAACAAGTTCAAGTTTAATTGCATGAAGAAGTTGACCAGAAAGTTTAAATTTTTGCTTTGCAAAACCATAAACCGGGTCGCCAACAATTGGATGCCCCATAAATTTTGCGTGAACTCTGATTTGATGCGTTCTTCCAGTTTCCAAAACAAACTCACAAAGCGTGTATCCATCAAAATGGTTAAGCACTCTATAATGCGTAATAGCAATTTTTCCGCTGTCTGAAACTGCATATTTCTTGCGGTCACGCTTGTCACGATCAAGAAATGTCTCAATTGTTCCCTGTTCTTCTTTCAAGTTTCCTTCAAGAAGTGCAACATAGGTTCGTCTTGCTGTGTGCTTTGCAATTTGACTTGCAAGGTCTGCGTGTGCTTTGTCGTTCTTTGCAACAACCAAAAGCCCCGAAGTGTCTTTGTCAATTCGGTGGACAATGCCAGGGCGAACAGAACCCTCGCCCGACAAATGACTGAAATGATATAAAAGCGCATTCACAAGGGTGTGCTCATAGTTCCCAGGTGCTGGGTGAACAACCATGCCTTGTGGTTTGTTTATAACGACAATGTCGTCATCTTCATAAACAATGTCAAGAGGAATGTTTTCGGGTTCAATGTCTTCAAGTCCAACCTCTTTTGAAAACGCAACTTTAACAATATCACCATCTTTAACATCAAAACCAGCCTTTCGTGGCTTTCCGTTCACAAGAGCATTTCCACTGTCAATTTGCTTTTTAATTTGCGAGCGAGTCCAGTCTTCAAGGTTTTCAGCAAGATAAACATCCAGCCTTGAACTTTTCCCATCAAGCGAAACAATAAGCGTTTGTTCCATTATTTTTCTTCCTTTTGTTTTTTGCCTTTTCGAGGCTTGGACATTTTTTTGTCTGTCTTATTACCATCTTTCAAGGTCTCAGAAACACTTTCTTCTTTGCTTTCGATTTTTTCTGTGTCGTTTGCAGTTACAGAAGGTTCTTCTGTCACCTTTTGTGGATTCACCTCTTCTGCATTTTTAACTTCTGGTTCTTTGCCATCTATAATCTGCTCATGGATTTGCATTTGTTTGTCAACCTTTGGTTTAACTTCTTCTTTTGCCTGCTTATATTGTTTTTTATACTCTTTTGCAAACATATAAATGATATAGCCAATCAAAAGATAGACACCAATATTGATGAAAATATCCGCAAAGTTAAAAATTGCAAAGTTGATGCTTTTCAAATAGATAAAGTCGCGAACCCACCCCCCGCCATAAACAATGCGGTCGATAAGATTTCCAACGGTTCCGGCAAGCATTATTCCAAGAGCAATTTTAAAAAATTTAGATTTTGTAACCTTGTCGGTGATTATTGCATAGTTCATTAAAACAACCATTGGAATTGAAAAGATAATCAAAAAAGTTGTTGCGTTTGAAAACATGCTGAAAGATGCCCCAGTGTTGAAACCAGGTTCAAGCCACAAAAGGTCGCCAATAAGTGAACAACTTTTGCCATAAAGCAAAAATTTAGTGAGTTGGTCAACAAGAAGGCAAACAGCAGAAATGATATACGCAACTATCACTTTTCATAAACTCCTTTCAAAAATTTTTCAATGTGTTTCAAGGTTTTCACATTTGTTTCAAGCCCATCAAAAATCATATAGGCATGCATTGCACGAAGTTCTTTTTTTGCAAAGAACAAACGGTCAAGTTCAACCCCACTTTCTTCAAGTTTTTTTGCCATGACAGCACTTTGACTTTTGTGAAGTTTGTCAATTTCGCCACTTGCCATGAACACAGGTGGAAACTCGCCCGAGACATATTCAACTGGTGAATATTTTCGGTTCTCGTTTTTGTCTTTCACTTTTCCGTGCAAACTCACTTTCAAATAGGTTCGAATGTTTGGAAATCCACTTGTGAAAGTTGTGTCAATGTCATAAACGCCATAAAGCAAAATAAGGCTCTTGATTTTTCCTTTAAGTTCTGGAAAATCAATTTCACCACTATTCACCATTCCTGTCACAAGAGAAGAAATGTGTGCCCCTGCCGAGTCACCTGCAAGCGTAATTTGGTCTGGGTCGCCACCAAAACTTGGTGCAATTTCCCTTGCAAACTTGATTGCTGAAACAGCATCTGAAATAATGTTGTCCATTTTATAGATTGGTGCAAGTCCATAATTCACATTGAACACAACATAGCCCATGCTTGCAAGACGGCGTGAAAGTGTTGTGTAAATTGATTTTGAATAACAAGCCCAGCCACCACCATGAAAATAGATGATACATGGCTTCTTTTCTTCGGTCTTGTCTTTTTGAAAGTGCACATCAAGTTTGTTATAATGATTGCCTTTCTTTTTATATTTCAAATTATGCTTTGTTTTAATGCCTTTAATTGGCTTGTGAAAATTGAACACCAACGAAGAAAGAAGTGTTCCGATCAAAGTTATAAATTTAATTATCCAAATATACATATTTAAAGTGTACCATAAAAATATATTTTTGTACAATATTTAAAAAACAAAACTCTCAAAGAAAATATATTTTTGGTCAAAAAAGATAAAATTTGCAACAAAATTTGCATTTGCTATTGAAATTAAACCAAAAGTATAATAAAATATAACCACAAAGCGAGGTATATTATGAGCAAAGATTTATATCAAGTTATCCTTTTTGGAACAAATGACAGCCGAAGCAACCGTATTGAATATGACAGAATCATCGTTCTTCCTCTCGGAAAAGAATATTTGGTTTCAGACCCTTCATATAACGATGAAGCAATCAGCCCAATTCATAAAATTTATATTGACAATTGTGACTATTTTGGAAAAGTTGCCTATCTTCACCTTGACAACCTCCAAACAGGGAAAAAACAATCAATATGTCTCCATGCCCTTCCAAACGGAAACACACAATTGCTTCCACTTGAAGACAACCTTTCACCAACACAAAACCTTGTTGTGAAAGCAAATATCTATTATATCGACCGCGACAATATGGATGACATCAGAAACTGTCTTATTCAAAGCAACATCAATGTTGATGAAATTTTCAGCGAGTCAAGCAAAAATAACGACGAACCAAACATGTAATAATATGTAACCCAGACAAATAAAGCACATGAAAAGAACAAGCAAACATTGCCACCACTCAAAAAAAAATAGTGAACCAGCAAAAATATTTGTAAGTTGAAGGCGTTTATATCAAATAAAAAGAAATTCTACAAGTTTATTCTGTTCACATCAAACAAAAAAATAAAACAAAAAAAATAAAACAAAAAAACCACCAAAAATCTTGGTGGTTTTTTATTGCTCCCTTTTCGAAAATATACTTTTCTTCTTATTCTTTTTTCATGTTTGAAACAATTTTAATTTTTCTTTTTGTTTCAAGCAATTTTTCATCGTTAATCTCTAAAACAGTTTGAATAGAATTTTTATTTTTGCAAAAAACAAAAGTCTTTACAAGTTCAAAATCATTGCTTTCTAGCCGACTTGGAGCATCAAACATTTGAATAACTTTTGTATATATCGCTCCAGTGTATCTATAAACTTTGGTGTCTGAATTCATAATATACACTTTTTTGATCCCAATATCTTGTGGAAGAATTGCAACTAAAACATTGCTTGGAATGGTAATTCCTTCATTATCAAAATTTTTAGCACTCCAACCACGAAGGTCAAGAGCAGTATAACTTGAAAAAGTGTTTATAAGCAAATCTAAATTAACCTCAGCAGGGAAAGATATATAAGTGTTTCCATCACAACTTGCCGGAGCAATAATCAAAACTGTCTCCCCCATCAGAGTCCTAAATTTGTCTGTCGTTGGAGTTCCAAGATAAAATTGAAATTCGCCAGACGATGTAAACTTAGATTCTGACAATCTCGTATATGCATTTATACTGTTTTTAAAATCTGATAAAAAAGCAATGGCAGTAATCTCCATGGCAGAAAGATTACCAATGCTTCCGACAGAGGATGAATCTTCACCATATTTAAAATAATGTTCAAGCAAACCACACTCAGTTTCGTTAAACTCAACATATCTTGCAGTACTACTCATGTATCTAGCATATAAAGTTGTTGCAGATGTAAAAATTGAAGTTGTCAGATATTTCACTGTTGAAGTTGTTGATTCATACCAACCATCAAAAGAATATCCAGTTTTGCTTGCTGTTGGAAGTGTCACATTTTGGTCTGAAAGTTTAATGCCATAATAAACACTCAAAGTCGAAGTGCCACATGTTCCCCCATTCGCATCAAAAGTCAAATCAACTTTCACAGCATAAGTCTTGCTTGCCGATGCATTTGCCGGAATCACATTAACAACACTCCCCGTCGCAGTGTCATATAGTGTTGAACCCGTTGTAATTGGAAGTTCTGCACTGTTATTATATGGTGTTTTAAATTTAGCAATTTTGTTTGCCGAGCCAAAATTAAGCATATCTGAATATGATGTAACTTTTGTCATATCAAAACTGCTCAAATCAAGAGTTGTTAAACTTGAACAATTTCTAAACATCTGTGCCATTGTAAAAACTTTTGATGTGACAAAACTGCTTAAATCTAGACTTGATAAACTTGAACAATCTCTAAACATATTTGCCATTGTAGAAACACTTGATGTGTCAAAACTGCTTAAATTTAGACTTGTCAACTTTGTGCAACCATCAAACATCTGCATCATGTTTGTCACATTTGATGTGTTAAAATTGCTCAAATTCAAACTTGTTAATTTTGTACATTCAGAAAACATCGTAGACATTGTCGTTGCTTTTGATGTGTTAAAACTGCTTACATCCAAACTTGACAAATTGTAACAATAGTGAAACATAGTTGACATGTCTGTTACATTTGCAGTGTCAAAATTCCTTAAATCTAGACTTGTCAACGCAGAACAACTTCCAAACATACCTGACATATTAGTAACATTTGTTGTATTAAAATTGGTTACATCTAAACTTTTTAAGTTATTTAGCGAATAAAACATACAACGCATATTCGTTACTTTTGATATGTTAAAATTACTTACATCAAGGCTTGTTAAACTTGAACAATCTCTAAACATTTGTGACATATCTGTAACATTTGAAGTGTCAAATTTGCTAACATCAAGACTCTTTAAACTTGAACAATAAAGGAACATATTTCCCATATCTGTTCCTTTTGATGTGTTAAAATTGCTCACATCAACGCTTGTTAATCTTGAACAAAAAGAAAACATACCATTAAAAGAAGTAACATTCGATGTGTTAAAGCCACTAACATCCAATCCAGTTAAACTTGAACAATCAGAAAACATACCTGACATGGTTGTTACTTTTGATGTGTTAAAATTGCCAACATTAAGACTTGTTAATTTTGAGCATTTATAAAACATAGATGACATATTTGTCACTTTTGCTGTGTCAAATTTACTTACATCAAGATTTGTTAAGTTTGAACAACCAAAAAACATAAATTTCATATTTGTTACATTAGAAGTGTTAAATTTGCTTACATCAAGAGTTGTCAAACTTGAACAACCACCAAACATTGACCCCATATCCGACACATTCGATGTAATAAAATTGCTAACATCCAAAGTTGTCAAACTTGAACAATTGTAGAACATTCCATACAGTGAAAATGCTCTTGATGTATTAAAATTGCTCACGTCAAGGTTAATCAATTTTGTACAGCCATAAAACATTTGACGCATATATAAAACTTTAGATGTATCAAAATTTTGAGTAATGTTTGTCAAACTTGAACAGCCCAAAAATACAAAATCCATATTGGACACATTTGATGTGTCAAACCCACTCAAATCAAGACTTGATAAACTTGAACAATTTTTGAACATATAGGTCATATCAGTTGCTGCTGATGTGTCAAAAACTTTAAAATCTATTGATGTCAATTTTGATAAACCATCAAACAAATTCTTACCAACCTGAATATTGAATTAATTTCATTGTATTATTTCATTCACATGAAGCGATTTTTTCATCGTTTCATGATTATTTTCGTCAAATACTCTGACTGTCGAATTACCTGTACGATCATACTCTACCGTCATTCTTGCAAATCCATATCCACCTTTACATAACTTATTTTCAGTATCTAAATATTTCTTTTCTATTATTCTACCTCAATCGTCAAACTCAGTCTTCTCCATAAAATAACCGTTCACCAAACAGGGCTTTTCGGCTATATCCCAAAAAGCGACCTCGGTAATCATCCCTTTTTCATTATATTTTTGGGAAATAGCAGTAAAACCGCCGGTATTTATACAGGGTTTATCGTCCGTACCGAAATACACCTGTTTTACCACATTCCCCCGGTCGTCGTACTGAAAAGACAACTTTGCATAACCATCTTTCAGCAGACAGGGTCTATCATTTTCATCCCGATAAGCCACTTCGGTACAATTTCCGCGGGGATCGTATTTTTCAAGCA
>ERZ779664.1326-NODE-1326-length-10154-cov-2.239826_pt1 | contig 10154 bp, 7 predicted proteins | sample MGYA00511478_ERZ779664 | MGnify/ENA primary metagenome ERZ779664 (study PRJEB29588, sample SAMEA2160437) | human gut metagenome | biome: human gut; feature: human-associated habitat; material: faeces | place: Denmark | collected 2008/2010 ...
AGCAGGCTGCTAATGGAACTTATGGTGCAAGCTCTTTGCAATCCATTCAATCTGAAATAAATGCCCGTTCAGACGAGATTACTAGATTAGTTTCAAATACAGAGTTTAATAATGTGAAACTCTTTGATGGAGAACCAGAGCGCACCGGGGATTTTATTCAGGCTGTTAGGCCATTGACAGAGGACGAAGCAATTGCTCAGGGTTATACAATCATAACAACTGCAGATGAGCTTCAGGCAATGCAATATGACTTGAGTGGTAAATATATTCTTATGAATGATATAGATCTTTCTGGATATGAATGGACTCCAGTAGGCAATAATGATATGGGGCCATTTAAGGGCGTATTTAATGGTAACGGAAAAGTCGTAAAAAATCTTTCAATTAATAGACCTTCAGAAACAATGCAAGGATTTTTTGGCAATGCTTCAAATGCAATAATAAAGAATGTTGGACTAGAAAATGTTGATATCATCAGTAATGAATATACGGCCGGCTTGCTCGCAGGTACTGGTAGTAACGCATCAATTACAAATTGTTATGTTACAGGGAAGCTAAAAGGAAGAGCATATATTAGTGGATTGGCTTCAAATTTACGTGGAACAGTGGAAGCCTGTTATACCAATGTTTCTATTTCTGTTCCAACAGGAGCTAACGGTGGTTTGATAGGAAGGTTCAAGGGTGGCAGCATAAAGAATTCGTATTCAGAAGGAAATATGTATGGAATGCATTCTGGTATGTCTGGAGGTTTTATAGGAGAAATAAACAATGCAGTGGTTGAAAATTGTTACAGCTCAGTAACATCTTCTAGCTTTTATTATGGATTCGCATGTGAGGCTGATAGTGATTCAACAATATTGAATTCCTATGTTAATAACGAAAAAACTTCTAATACACGTCCTCCAGTAGGGCATAATAATTCTACTGGAACGGTAGCCGGGGTAAGTACAAAAGAGCTTAATGAAATGATAAGTAATGGTGTATTGCCAAAGATTGCAGATTCTTTGTTGACATATTCACCTACAGAGTTTCAAGTTGGAGTTGATTCTTCAGACAGTTCTCGTATTTCATTAAATATATCTTTTGCCTTGACCGTTCCAAAGATAAATTTGTCAACTTCTGATAATGCCCGTAAATCTTTAGAAAAAATAGACGAACTTATAAAACGTGTAAATACAAAGCAAACGGAGTATGGAGCAGCTTATAATAGGCTCGAGTCTGCACTTGAAACTATTGGTGTAAGTATTGATAATCTGACTTCAACACAATCAACTATTCGAGATGCTGATATTGCTGAGGAGTCAAGCGCTTATATCAGAAATCAGATTTTACAGCAAGCCGCGGCCACCCTAATGTCTACAGCAAATCAAACACCTGCTATAGCGCTACAATTATTGTAAAAATTTATCCCTGTGCAGACCACTAGTTTTCGATTATCAGGTTCATAAACTCTATGTCATCATAATCAACATATGCTGTCTGCATAAGATTTCTGCCTGTTTTGATAGTAATTTCATTCACTTGATTTTTCTTAATCAGATTTGAAGGCAGTTTAATTTTTTGACCATCCCCGTTAAGTTGTATTTCCGAAATCTTGTTACCGTTGAAATAAACCTCCGGCGGTGAAGCAAAAGCATTAGGAATTTTGTTCTGCCCCATAGAACGTGCCATTGCTGTATCAATACCAATAATAGAACCAATTACAAGATAAATCGGTTTTGAAAGATTAAGGTTTCTCAGCGTAAACCTTTTTGTGTAAAAAGGGCCGATTGCCTGCATTCTAAACTCGCCTGCGTTAGCAGATAAATCTGAGTAACTGTCATCACCCAAATGGTACATGTTGGCGTCAAGTGCCAAATCAGAAGCGTTAGATTTTTCTATACCAACAACAATAGGGGCATCAAAGGTTTTATCGTTAATTGTCATTGTAAAAGGCTTGTAGTTTTCTTTTTGAACCGACATGATGCTCGGGCCGTTAATTTGTGTATCAAGTTCAAAGAAGCCGCTGGAATCGGTTCTGGTAGAATAGTTTTGTTTAGGCAGGCGTATATCAGCCCCGCCTACACCTTCACCTGTCTGTTTGTCAATAATTCTGCTTGCATTTCCGCTTCCCTGCTCGGCAACTCCGCCCTGAAAGGTTGCGGCATTTAGAGGCAGCAGTGTAAATATACTAAGTATCACCAAACTCAAAACTTTTTTCATACGATTATTATCCAGCCCGCGATTAAGTATAGAAATTAGTCGTTTGTATAAATATTAAGGATAGTTTTTGAAAAATCAACGCGATATGTTATAATTCTCGTATGAGAGCTAATAATATTGAAATGCAGGTTCGTGACTTAAGCCGGACTCTTCAGACAAAATATTATCAAGAGATTTACAAGAAAACTAATATAAGATTTTTTGAAAAAGAGAGAAAGCGCTATTTATTCTATCTGATTTTTGCAGTACCTCTTACAAGTATTATATTTTTTGGATTGGTGCTGCTTAGTCAAAACTTGTATGAAGCATTAGTAGTATTAATAGTCGGTTTGAGTTTAGTTATATTAGTATATAACAACATATCGAAGAGTTTTGCTGCTAAATTTAAAAATACATACTATGATTGTATAGCTGAAACAGTTGGATTAAAATGGCTCCAAGGCGATTTTGAATATACATACTCTTCAAGCATTCAAAAGAGTAAATTGTTTAGTGCAAAAGTTTGTATGCGTGAGGACGATATTTTCTATGGGAATTATAATGGTGTAAAGCTTAAAATAGCAGAAGCTGACATTGCTGACAAAGCGTTTTGCACCGGCGACAAAAAGACTGAAACTTTGGTTCCGAAGCAGTTTCACGGTGTATTTGGCTTTTTCGATGCAAACAAAAAAATAGAAAGCACTACAATTGTAAAACCAAAATTGGACTTTGAACTGAGCTGCAGCAAACTTGTAGTAATGATGTTTATATTACTGGTTGCAGCCGCTGCTGCGGCAGTGCTTGGTTTTGGTATTAAGTCAATGATATCAGGCGGATTTTCTCTGCCTGTTTCTTTATGGATTTTGGGCGGACTTGGCATATTTGCATTTGCCTGCTGGCAGTTTATGGATATTCTTGTATTGAAGGAACTAAGATTCAGAAGAAATTTTCAGAGAGTTAATCTGGAAGATACAGAGTTTAACAAATTATATCAGGCATATTCATATGATCAGGTGGAAGGCAGATATCTTCTCACTACAGCCTTTATAGATAGATTTTTACACGTTGGTAAAGTTTTTAAAACTAATCGCCTGCGCTGCTCTTTTGCGCAGAATAAATTAATTCTCGCTATACCAGCAAATAGGAATATGTTTGAGCTGGGAAGTTTATTCTCTCCTGTAACAAACTCTAAAAAAATCAGTCGTTTTTATGATGAGATTGCGTCACTTCTAATACTTATTGATTATTTTAAACTTGATAATAAAACTAATTTATAAGTTTTTGAGAAGTTCGACAATTCTTTCAGTAGCATCAAACTTTGCGAGATGTGAAGTATTTTGTTTAAGGTAATTCATCTTGATAGGGTTTTCAAGAAGTTCAACCACAGCTTCTCTAAGCCTGTTAGGGTCAAGTTCTTTGTCTTCTATATATATGCATGCACCCATCTCAAGAAGATATTTTGCATTAATTCTCTGATGGTTTGCAGCTGCATAAGGAAAAGGAATTAAGATTGGTGCTGTTTCTGACGCACAGATTTCAGAAAGGCTCAGTGAACCTGCACGTGAAACTACAATATCGCTTGACTTAAGAACTGATATCATATCCATAAAATATGGTTTAATTATGAGATTTTTATCCTGCTCAAATGCCGGATAAATCTGACGTACTCTTTCAATAACATCTTCGTAATTCTTTTTGCCTGTCTGGAAAATTACCTGTAAATTCAATTCCTGAGAAAATTCTTTTAAAAGTTCAATAGTAGTATTATTAATAGATTTAGCTCCCTGCGAGCCTCCCATAATACATAAAGTTAATTTGTTATTCAGTCCCATGTTTGCACGCGCTGCAGTTTTACTCAATGTTGCAAACTCTTCTCTAATAGGGTTGCCTGTTACAACAGCGTGTTTGTTGGGAATATATTTTTTTGCTTTTTCAAAAGCCAGAGAAACATACTTTGCCCTTTTGCATAACTTTCTTGTAACAAGCCCCGGCATGGCATCGCAATCATGCATCATATAAGGCGTTTTTGTGATTATGCAGGCAAAAATCATAGGTGCTGAAACATAACCTCCGGTTGCAAAAACAGCATCCGGTTTATATTTTTTGATGTATCGTATAGAGCGTAAAATTGCTTTAACGAGCTTAATCCCCCAGACAAAGAATTTAGGGTTCAAACCTCTCGGCATACCTGATACACTTACGTGCAAGAACTTATATCCCTTTTTTGAGGCAAGTTCAAATTCCATGTTGCGTTTGTTGCCGACATAATAAACTTTGCTTGTTTCAGCTAATGAGTCTGCTACTGCTAATGCAGGATAAATGTGTCCTCCGGTGCCTCCGCCGGTTACAAAATATGTGCTATTGTATACTTCTGACATTGCCAAACCTTACCCTTTTTACATTGTCTTTTGATATATTTAATAAAATTCCAACCATCCATAATGATACCATAATGGATGAACCGCCGTAACTTATGAATGGCATTGGTACACCTGTTGCAGGTACAAACGAGCTTGCAACCCACATGTTAAGAAAACCCTGAAAACATATTGAGAACGTAAGCCCAAGAGCAAGCAGTTTTCCGTACATATCCTGACACTTAACTGCAATCAGGAAGCCTCTTTGCAAAATTGTCCAGAACAGGCAGATGATTAATAAACATCCAATAAATCCATGTTCTTCTCCAATAACAGCATAAATAAAGTCGGTATGCGCCTCAGGAAGCCAGGCTAATTTTTGTTTTGAACTTCCGTATCCGACTCCGTATAATCCTCCAGAGGCAAAAGCAACAAGTGACTGGATAATATTATATCCAGCACCGAGCGGATCTGCTTCAGGATGAAGCCACGTTACAATTCTTGATGATTGATACCCCTTTAACCCTTTAAGCAGCAGCAGCGGAATCATAGTACACATTCCATATAATATAAGCTGTATGGAACCTCCGGCACAAATATAAATTGCAACGGACGTTGCAAGTAAAAGCAGTACCATACTCAGGTTCGGCTGTGTGAATATTAAGCCCACCATAATAAGTATAGGTACAAATGCCCAGATAATCTTTTCATTATCAAGCAGGTTTGTATTTTTGTAAAAAGCGCCGGCCAGAAGCATTACCACAGCAGGTTTTGCAAACTCGGAAGGCTGCAAGCTCATAGGCCCTATATTAATCCATCTCTGCGCTCCGTTAACAGTTGTACCCATGACTTTTACAAGAATAAGCATTATTATTACAAAAATTGCAAACGGAACTGTGTACATGATGAGTTTTTTGTAATGAAAATTTGATAAGAACTTTAAGCCTACAAACCCTACAATTACCCCGAAAATCTGCTGGATTAAAAACCTTGCCGGATTTAATCCCATATCAATACATTTTGGAGCACTGGCAGAAAATATCGCCATCAAACCGATTACGACAAGAAATATTACCGCAATCATAAGCGGACGGTCAGACTGCATATTCTGGCTGCTCATTTTCTCAGTATGTTCATTATTTTGATAAGACATAATCTTTGAAAACTTCCCCTCTGTGCTCGTAACTCTTGAACATGTCGAAACTTGCACACGCCGGTGAAAGCAGTACTACATCAGGCTTTAAGCTGATTGCTTTATCAATTGCCTCCTCCATTGTGTGTTCTTTAATTATATTACTAAAACCATTTTTTTTCAGATTTTCTTCAAACCTTTCTGTCGCTTCTCCGATTAACAAAACGGTCTTGATATGTTTGTTTATTGAATGACACATTTCGGTTAAATCGGTATTTTTATCCCTGCCGCCAAGTATAAGCGCAACATTCTGATTGTTGAACGAATCTATTGCAACGATTGAAGCCTCAGGATTTGTAGCTTTTGAGTCGTTAAAGAATGTTATTCCGTCCATTTCGCGCACTTTCTCAAGCCTGTGTGCTGGCGCACGGAATGACATAATTTGCTCTCTTATGTCGGAATTGTTCATACCAACGAGTTTTGCAATAATGATTCCGCACATAATGTTTTGATAATTGTGATGACCTACGAGAGGACAGTCTTTGAGAGAAATTATTTCTTCACCTTTATAAAAAATTGAATTATTTTTTATGCCGCAGTCATTCCCATCATCGAAAAATATAACATTTTTGCACTGTTTTGAGAACTCTTTGAGCTTTGTATCTTGCGCATTGAGTATGGCAAATTCCGGTTCCTGAGGCGGAAGAAATATTTTAGCCTTTGCGTTAAAATAGTTTTCTAAACCGCCGTGCCAGTCAATGTGGTCTGGAGTAAAATTTGTCCAGCAGGCAATTTTAGCCTTAAATTTTTCTGTCATCTGAGCTTGATATGAACTTATCTCGCAGACTAAAAAATCATGATTTTCTTCAATTAAAGATGTCGGAGGTACTCCTATGTTTCCGCAGACAGGCGCAGAGAATTTTTTGCTTAAAATATGCGACACGAGCGCTGTTGTAGTTGTTTTGCCGTTTGTTCCTGTGATAGCAATGAATGGAGTTTTGGTATTAAGATATGCAAATTCAATTTCTGAAATGATTTTTATATTTTTTTCATTTAAGCGTCTAAAGATTTCTGACTTAGGAGGGATGCCCGGGCTTGTGACAGCAAAGGATGAGCCGGAGATAAACTTTTCACTGTGCAAACCGCATTCGATTTTTATTCCGAGTGATTTTAATTCTTCTATCTGCGGATTTACCCCTTCATTTACCCCTTTTATACCCTGCGGAGTAGCTGGATTATCAAGCCTCCCAGCCTCATTTACCCCTTTTGATTCTGTGATATAAACATCATAACCTTTGCTTGCAGCGAATTTTGCTGCTGCAATACCGCTTTTTGATAATCCAAGTATTAAAACTTTTTCTGACATAATTTTACTCTCCGTCTGGTTACAATTGTACCTCAAACAGGCTTGAAAAAACAGAAAAACTTCCATGCTTAGTGATTTTAAGTGCTATGATTATCATAAACGCGGAATGCTAATTTATTAAAGTATATAATTTAAAACCAGTGCTGTTATTGCAAACAATGTTGATACAAATGCAAACTCTTTAACTATTCTTATTTCAGAATGTCCGCTTAATTCAAAATGATGGTGAATTGGGGACATCTTAAAAATTCTTTTTCCGGTTAGTTTGAAACTTGTTACCTGCAGGATTACAGACAGAGTTTCTACAACAAAAATCCCGCCGAAAACAGCGAGCAGAAGTTCGCATCTTCCTATTACCGCAAGTGTTCCAAGCAGTCCTCCCAGTGCAAGTGAGCCGGTATCTCCCATAAACACCTGTGCTTTAGGCTTATTGTATTTTAAAAAACCAATAAGAGCACCGATTACTGTTGCTGCAACTATTGCAGCTGCATTGTGTCCGTCGGTAAATGCAAGTATACCGCACGCTGCGAATGCCGGAATACCGGTGGCTGCTGCAAGCCCGTCAAGGCCGTCGGTCAGGTTGTATGCATTAGATGCTCCTGTAACAACGAAAACGGTAAATATCGGATATAAAATTCCTAAATCAAACGTATGGCTGCCGAGAGTTATAACTGTGCCGTAGTGCTGCATAGCATAAACTGTTGGTATAAGAGCGATTAAAATTTGGCGGACAAGCTTTCCTCTAGGGCTTAAACCTTTGTTTTCGTGTCCTTTTATCTTAAGATAGTCATCTTGAAATCCTGCAAGAGCCATAAATAAAAGTGTAATAATTATTATCCACGCAGAATTATCCATTTGCTGAGCCATAAGCAGAGTGATAATTGATGCTATGATTATTGCTGCGATTATAAAAACACCGCCGCCGGTTGTCGGTGTGCCTGCTTTCTTTGCGTGAGCTTCCGGTGCAACGTCAAGAATATACTGCCCTATGGTCTTTTTTCTTAAAAAATCTATATATGGTACACCGAACAATAGGCATAAAACCATACTCATTAACAAAGCTACCGCAAGCATTATCATAAAAAACTTCTCCTTTTTTATAATTTAATATTATCACAAAAAGTTTTGTTTATGATGTTTTGGACTTCTCCGGCAAGATTTGCATAAACTTCTCTTGAAAAGTGGTTTATGCAGGTTGTATAATCTTCATCCGATTTGATAAAATCAGTCAGCTCAATTGTGTGAATGTTGTTTTCAGCACACCACTTGCGTACAGCTGTGTTCATAATCTTATGGCGTTCTGCCATATTCTCGTATCCTGCCTGAACTTTATCTGTTGGAATTTCACTTCCCAAAATCAACACAAGCTTTGTTTCCGGTGATAAATTTTTTCTGATGTAATCCAGATTTTTAATTACTGTTTCACAGGGAGGATTGCCTGCAAATGTATAATTTTTTTTAAACTCTCTGAGCATAATTATGTTAGGCTCTCTTGCTTCCAGCGGAAGCGGTGCAAGAATTTTTTCCCAATTATTTTCGTCTGTAATATCACAGTCTGCAAAACCAAACAGAACATAACTTTCGTCCTCTTTATTAATATAGAGTCCGCTGTGGGTGGTTGTTAAAAGACTCAAGAAAATGAGTTTATATTTAGGGTCAAAGAATTTTGTTTTAAATTCGTCAGGACTCGGAAACGGAAAACGGCTGGTAAGCTGATTTATTTTTTCTGCCGAAAATTTATGAGTCTGTTCTATAAATGCCGTATGTGTATGCGCTAAGATGTAAATCAGTTTTTTATTCCAGTACGGAAATTCAGTATCTATATTAAAATCAGTTTTTATATAGCTCAAAACCGAATACAAATCACACGGCCCTTTAAACAAAATATTGATATCACTTTTTTGCGGTTTTTCTGTTTTTTTGACTTCAAGGTTATCAACAACTTCTATCCAATCAGGGTTTCCTTCGAGGTTTGAAGCAACTTCACCCTGAATTTTTAATTCAGGCTTGCCGAGAAAATTATATAAAAACTGTTCTATCCCCATATTCATAATCCTGCAGGAGAATAGAAAATGGATTAGTTTATTTCTGCCCAGCACATAAAATCCACAGATTCCGTAGTTTCCAAATTTATCTTCTGCAATAACATATCCGGACTCATTATTCTTAATAGTTTCTTCTAAATTTTCATCTCTGAATTTTGTGAAGTTGAGCTGGTTAGTCCTTGAGATAAGTTTTTTCAGACGCTCAAGATTTTCAAGACAATCATGTTTTATACAAATCTTTATCCCGCTGGCTCTTAAAAATTCTTCATTAGAGCTTTCGCCTCTGGCTGCGGATTTTTCTTCCAAAATTTTATACTGCTTTAATCTTGTATGTTCAAAGTCGTAATCATTAACCAGATAGAGCTCTTCTGAAATCTTTTTTATTTCATACGGATGAGCTGTCATAATTTCAGGAGAGTAAAATTTTGCCTCATTGAGATTAGAAATATTATCGTCAATAAGGATTACGTTTTCAGCGCGGAGGTTCATATCATTAATAATATTTTTTACTCTCTCGCCTTTTGGCAGCCAATTGATAGAAGGAAATACAAACAAATCCCATATGTGTTTGAAACCTCTATTTATAAACTCGTTTTTAACACTCTCAAAATCGTTTTTTGAACAAATAGAGTTCATAATTCCTTTGAGTGTCAAATCTTCAATAAAATTAATCATCCCGGGCAAAAATTCTACTCCGCCTTCTGATAAAGTTCCTTTCCAGAAAGTATCGTCCAAATCCCAGATAATTAATTTAGTTTTTGTTATATCGTAGTTTTTCATTGTTGTTGCGGCTGGTCAGTAACAATTGTGCAGACAGAGCTGTCTTGAAGGTATTTGCCCCAGGCTTTGGAAACCGGATTTTTCTGTGCTTCTTCAAGGTTAGACAAATCAGGAGTGCTGTCTGAATATTGCTGTACAAGCTCATATGCTTCTATTACTGATGCCAGTTCATTAATCTGCGATTTTGTAAATTTACATGTAATCGTAGAATTAATATTCATCATATTTATATCTTCACGGTAGACACACCTGTCACCCTGCCAGCCTACGATTTTCTTTGAAGATGTAACATC
>ERZ779664.1331-NODE-1331-length-10133-cov-5.697063_pt1 | contig 10133 bp, 10 predicted proteins | sample MGYA00511478_ERZ779664 | MGnify/ENA primary metagenome ERZ779664 (study PRJEB29588, sample SAMEA2160437) | human gut metagenome | biome: human gut; feature: human-associated habitat; material: faeces | place: Denmark | collected 2008/2010 ...
CCGGATATTCAGCTGTCGGGGGGCAATGTGGGGGCGGCGGCGGCAACCCACGACCTGATCTCCGCGGGCGTTGACTGCGTGAAGGTCGGCATTGGGCCGGGTTCTATCTGCACGACCCGTGTTGTGGCAGGCATCGGCGTGCCGCAGGTGACGGCGGTGGCGGACTGCGCGGAAGAGGCCGACAAGCACGGCATCCGCGTCATTGCTGACGGTGGCATCAAGTATTCCGGCGATATCGTGAAGGCGCTGGCTGCGGGCGGCTCCTGCGTCATGCTCGGCAGTATGCTCGCGGGCACGGACGAGGCCCCCGGCGCGACCGAAATCTATCAGGGCCGTTCCTACAAGGTGTACCGCGGCATGGGTTCTCTGGGCGCGATGGAGCACGGCTCGAAAGATCGCTACTTCCAGGAGGACGCGAAGAAGCTCGTGCCCGAAGGTGTTGAAGGTCGTGTGCCGTATAAGGGAATTCTGGCGGACACCATCTTCCAGATGGTTGGCGGCATCCGCTCCGGCATGGGCTACTGCGGTGCGAAGAACATCGACGACCTGCGCAAAAACAGCGAGTTCATCAAGATTACCGGCGCGGGTCTGGCGGAAAGCCATCCGCACGACATCTCCATCACCAAGGAAGCCCCGAACTACTCCCGCAATTCTTAAGTCTCAGTATAATAAGCGCGGCATGGAGCAATTACGTTCCATGCCGCGTATTTTTGTGGGGGCTTAGCCGTTTTCCGCTGGAAATGCGTCGAACACAACATCCTGAATGCTCAGGATTTCCGCCGTGCCGTCCAGCGCTTCGTAGATGTACACCAGCGTGTAGGACACAGGCGCATCCGGCGTGACAACGGTGGTCTTGCAGAGCAGGCAGTAGTTCATGCCGGAAACGACCTGCGAACCCAGAATCGCAATCGGTTCATAGGTGCAGCCGACCAGACCTTCCATTGCCTTGTCGAGCGCAGCTTTCACGTCGTCGGGGATTTCCAGCGGGTTGCCTGTCCAGCTTTCCCATGCGCCGACGAGAAAATCGGGGTCAATATCGGGGTCAAATGCCATATCGGGGTCTTGGGCATCCTCCGCCAGCGCGGGGATTGCAAGGATTGCCATCATCAGGGCGAGGAACAGGGAAATCAGCTTCTTCATGGTTATGTACCTGCCTTTCAAAAGTCGTTCAGGAATTTATGCCTTCGCAATTGCGTTTTGTGTCGGGGAAAGTTATTCACCCGGCACTTAGAGAAACGATAGCGGCTGGGTGGTTGTTCCCGGATGGGAAAATTCTTTCTTTGGAGAATTGCATGTTCGCTGTAAGAAAAATTGCCCCATCTTACAGAAATGTCACACAGGACGGGCAAAATGTCACCCGATTCGATGGCGGGGCGGTCGGGCGCGTGGTAGAATAGACGTGTCAAAAGGAAATTCACCCGCGGAAATAGCGCGGCTTTTGAGGAGGAAGAATCATGGCATTGCTGGAAGCAAAGAATATTCGCAAGGTGTATGCGACGCGGTTCGGGGGCAATCAGGTACAGGCGCTGACGGATGTGTCCTTCACGGTGGATGAGGGCGAGTATGTCGCCATTATGGGCGAATCGGGGTCGGGCAAAACGACGCTGCTGAACATACTGGCGGCACTTGACCGCCCGACGAGCGGCACGGTGCTGCTGGATGGCAAGGACATCAGCGCGATTCGTGAAAATCAGCTGGCGGCGTTCCGGCGCGATCAGCTGGGGTTCGTGTTTCAGGACTTCAACCTGCTGGACACCTTTTCGCTCAAGGACAATATTCTCCTGCCGCTGGTGCTGCAAGGCATGAACTGGCGCGAGATGGAGGCGAATCTGCTGCCGATTGCCAATCAGCTGCGGATTGCGAACCTGCTGGAAAAGTACCCCTATGAAGTCTCCGGCGGGCAGAAGCAGCGCGCCGCCGTGTGCCGGGCGCTGATTACGCATCCACGCCTGATTCTGGCGGACGAACCAACCGGCGCGCTGGATTCCCGCGCAACGGACGCGCTGCTGGACGTCTTCCAGCAAATCAACCAGACTGGGCAGACGCTGCTGATGGTGACGCACTCGCTCAAGGCGGCAAGCCGCGCGGGGCGCATCCTCTTCATCCGTGACGGGCAGGTGTATCACCAGCTTTACCGCGGCGAAATGACGAACGAACAGTTCTACGAGAAAATCAGCGACGCGCTGACCGTGATGACGCGCAAGGACGCAATGGACGGTGAAATGGCATGAAGAAACCGCTGCTTTATCCCAAGCTGGCGTGGCAGGGCATCCGCAAAAACGCGGAAACATATCTGCCATATCTGCTGATGGGCATCCTGATGGTGGGCGTGTCCTATATCATGAACTACCTGACACGGCCGGCGCTGATGGGCGCGCTCAGCATGGGCGGCACGACGCTGATGGTGCTGCAAATGGGCAAAATCGTCATCAGCGTGTTCTCGGTGATTTTCCTCTACTACTGCAATTCATTTCTGATTCGGCGGCGCATGAAGGAGTTCGGGCTGTACAATATCCTCGGCATGGGCAAAGGAAATATCGCCCGCGTGATGCTGTGGGAAACGCTGCTGACGGCGCTGCTGGTATTCGCTGGCGGTTTGCTGCTGGGGCTGAGCCTCTCTCGGCTGGTCGAAATGGCGCTGATTAACCTGCTGCACGCGGATTACACCGTGCCGATGGAGCTGTTCTATCCGGATGGCGTGACGTGGGTGCTGCTGCTGTTCGGCGGCATCTATGTGCTGATTCTGCTGGCGAACCTGTTGCGGATGCGCCTGAGCAACCCTGTGGCGCTGCTCAAGAGCGAAAACACAGGGGAAAAGCCGCCGAAAGCGAACTGGTTCTTTGGGCTGATTGGGCTGCTGATTCTCCTAAGCGCGTATTATGTGGCGGCAGTCAGCAAATCGCCTCTCGAAGCGCTGATATTCTTTTTCATCGCGGTGCTGATGGTGATTGTGGCGACATACCTGCTGCTTGTGTCCGGGTCGGTAACGCTGTGCCGAATGCTGCGCAGGAACAAACGCTACTATTATCAGACGCGCCACTTCATCAGCGTATCCGCCATGGCGTACCGCATGAAGCGCAACGGCGCGGGCATGGCGACCATCTGCATTCTCTGCACGATGGTGCTGGTCATTTTGACTTCGACGGTTTGCCTGTATGGTGGAACGGACAGCATGGTGGACGCCATCTGCCCGCAGGACGTCAACCTGACGATAGGGTTGGAGGCGCGCGACGGCGAGGAAAACTGGAAACGACTGGACGCTATGCAGCAGATGGCGCTGGACGTGACAGAGGAAATGGGCTTGACACCGGAAAACATCACATCCCAGCGCGCACTGGTGGCAACGGGAAAGGTGCAAAACGGCGATTATGGCATTATCACGGATGCAGATTCGCTCAATGCGAATGTTTTGGAATTGACCGTATATCCGCTGTCTGTTTATGAGCAGGCGACGGGCGAAACGGTGACGCTGGCAGACAGGGAATTGCTGTACGCGTCGTTCAAGACCAACGAAGCCTTTTCCAGCATGTCCTTTTACGGCTCTGCGCCGTACCGCATGATTCATGCGGAAAAGGAGCTGCCGAAGCGGCTGCTCAGCGCGGATTACCGAAGCGCATGGGGCTGCCTGGTCGTTTTCACCAACGATGCGGAAGCGTTCCGCCGCGAAATAACGGCGCTGGTCGGAGAGAAGAGCGGCAAGGCAATGATGATGGATCGTCTGGCGCTGCATTTCGACTTGGATTCGGAGGCGGACACGGACACGCAGGAGAAATTAGTCAAGGCACTCCGCAGCCGAAGCTGGGAAGCAATGAAGTCGACGGGAAAAGAATTTTACGGCACGCTCCCTGCTGATAAGACAGTAAAATTCAAATTTCTTGGAACAGGCATGATTTCGGTCATGCCTGTTCCGCTTTTAGCAGCTCGTCCACGGGGATGTAGCCTACAAGATCGTACTCGATATGTACCTTCTGCCTGCGCTTGCCGCTGGACTTGTCAGGTGCATCCACATAGACCGCCTTGACAAGCTCTCTGAGGGCATAGGGGGTCAGTTCCGTGAGGGTGCTATTCCTCTTTACCCGCTGAACAAACTGCTCGATATTCTCTGCCTGCTGTTCCTGTTCATGGATTCGCTGTTGCAGACCCTTGACCTCGGCTTTGAGGTCTTTCTGTTCCTCGGTGTAGTTCTTGCTCATCATGGCAAAGCGCTCATCGTCCAGCTTTCCGGCAACATTGTCCTCGTAAATGCGGATGAACAGACGGTCAAGCTCTCCAATTCGTTTCTCAGCCTGCGCCAGCCGTTTCTTGCACAACCGCATGGTTTCCTCACTCTGCACACGGAGCTTTTGCTCCATTTCCGAACGGAAATATGCCTCATAGCGAGTAACCACCGATATGACCTCCTGGATGTGCTTCCAGACGAGTTGTTCCAACACGACAGCCCGGATATAGTGTCCGCTGCACTTGTCCTTGTTGACTCGATGGGTGGAGCAGATGAAGAAGTCCTGTCGCTTTTCAAAATAGCTGGTGGTGGAGTAATAGAGCTTTTGCTTGCAGTCGTTGCAGAACACCAAGCCGGAGAACATATTGCTCTTGCCGGTCGCTGTCCTGCGGTGCCGCTGCTGCCGTATCTCCTGCACCTTATCAAAGATCTCCAGCGGGACGATTGCCGGGTGCGTGTTATAGAAAATCCTGCGATTCTCCATTGGATTCTCCCGCTGCTTCTTGTCATAAATGGAGTTGGTGTAGGTCTTGAAATTGACCGTGCAGCCGGTGTACTCCATGTATTCGAGAATGTAGGCAACGGTGCTTTCGTGCCAACGGTACTCGTTCTCCGGGGTCTGATGCGGTGTTTTTCTGCCCTCCCGCTGTTTGTATGCGGTGGGGTTCAGCACCTTTTCCTTTTCCAGCAAGGCGGCGATTTGGCTCGGCCCTTTTCCCTCCATGCAGAGCGCAAAGATCCGCTTGACGACCTGTGCAGCTTCCTCGTCAATCACCCATTTCTTAGGATAGTCAGAGTCACGCTTATAGCCGTAGGGAACGTTGGTGGTCAAGCGCTCTCCACGCTCACCCTTCGCTTTGTTGACGGCACGGATTTTGCGGCTGGTGTCTTTGGCAAAAAACTCGTTAAACCAGTTCTTGATGCCTGCAATGTCGTTGTCGGTGCTATTGGGGTCAATGGTGTCGAAGTGGTCGTTGATGGCAATATATCGCACGCCGTACTGAGGAAACGTGTAGTTGATATAAAGCCCTGTCAGCGAGGAATTACGACCGAGTCTTGAAAGATCTTTCGTAATCACCACTTCCACATGACCGGCTTCAATTTCCGCAAGCATTCGCTGAAAGCCGGGGCGGTTGTTGAACTCAACCCCGCTGTACCCATCGTCAATAAAATAGGTCGGGTTCGGAAAATGCCGGGACTTAGCGTACTCCATTAACATAATCTGCTGATGCTGAATGGAGTTCGATGGGTCATCCTTGCCGCCTTTTTCTTTGGTGTCCTCCACGGACAGTCTGCAATAAAGCGCTGTGATTTTGTCGGTTGCCCTTGTCATATTGTTATCCTCCTTTGTCGGGGCAACTGTCTGAACAGGATTGGATTCTTGGTTTATATCAAGAGAAGCGTCGTTACTCATCGGCGTCCTCCGTGATACCGTTTTTATCATCGGCGGCGTTCTGCTCCATAATGCGTTTGAGCTTTTTATCGAGGGGTTCTGTTCCCTCATAGCTGCCCGTCACCGTGTATTCCGTGCCGCCATGCTCGTCCACGATTTTGATGTCGGGCAGCCAAAAGGCGGACGGATTTTTCACTACGATGTTGCCCTTGTCATCGAAAGAAAACTCTCGCTTGGGGGCATCATCGGGGCGAGGCTCGACCTTGGCATAGGGGTCTGGATTGGAGAAATAAAAGGAGCGAATTTCGCCGCCATCCTCACCGTTATCAAAATCATCGTCGGCGAAAATCTCATCCAGTTCCTCGTCGGTCAGTTCGATGATCTCATTGTCATTTTCTTTCGGATTCACTTCGTCAAGCCTCCTTTTCATTCGCTTTTTTCAAACGACAATTCAGTTCGTAGAGTGCTGTACGGTTTGAGTCCCACTTGAGTTTTTGATTTGCTTCGTCGTAGGTCAACCATACGCAGTCGGTATGTTCAGGAGATAGCCGTACATCATCTTGACATTCAAAGCCAAAAGTATATTCAGGAATTACATAGGTGCTGCTGTCCCAATGTTTGCGACTCATTTCTGATATGATCGTAACTGGAATATACGACAGACTTTTCAATCCAAGCCACTGAGTAGAATGTACACCACCCTCCTCAAAGGTTTCTCTTTTTGCTGCCGCCAAAGGTGTTTCGTTGTCCTCGCCGCCTCCGGCAATGAACTGCCATTGGTCGTGATCAGCACGGTGAAAAACGCAGTACATTGGAGTTCCATCGACAATCCGATATGGTATTGCAAGTATTTGAAAGGGTGCACGCATTGTAATCCTCCTCGACACAATTAGCCTTATCTTGTAGCAAAACGGACAAACGCCGTCAATGGTCAAGATGAACGGCTGCGCCGCCATTGACAGCGTCCGTCCGTTTCGCTTTTGGGCAGACAAGGCGGCGGTTGCCGCCGATTTCCATTTGGGAAATGGCGCTTACTAACACGGGAAACGGAGAATAGCAAGCACAGCAAGTGTAGATACACTTGCGAAAACCGGCGTGGTACGACAGGGATTTCCTTGCAGAATAGCAAGCAAATCCGGTGAGTACCCACACCGGAGCTTGCCATTCTGGCAAGCAATGCACGGCGGTACCCACTTCTCATTACCTGCCAACTGCGAAACGCACTTGGCAAGCAATGCTCGCGTTTATACACCCGTGCAATCTTGTTGGGGAAATGCCCCAAGCCCCTGAACGATTTCAGAGAAATCAGCTGCGCTCAGTTGGTGCTGATTTTAATAGCTCTGGGTTTTATATCTGTGTTTCAATGCTCTTTCAATCATAGCAAGGTCTTCGACACCAAACTCTTTTTTTGTCATTTGAACAGAGAATAAAAACTCCTTGTTCTTTCGCAACGACTTAGCAAGCAGCTTTTTGTCTTTATCATCAAGAGTAATCTTATACAGTAAGTTTGCCATAGAAATGACCATATTTTTGTGAGCTTTAAAGTAGTGTCTAAATATTTCTGTTTCGGATGCACACAGTTTGTCAAAATCCTGTTCAGAGAATTTAGGCTGAAGTCCTAAAATGGGATTTACGAGCAGCATAGTGGATGCTTCCATAAGATTGACATACGCACCCAACTTATATTGTTGTTCTTCGGTCATCTGTCTGTAATCTGTCCCAAAAGCTTCAATCTCTTTAATAGCAGTTTCCAGTTTCCCGGTTTCATCATCGATTCTCTTGATACGCTCACTCAATTCTACAATCGCAAGCTCATAGGATTTGACATCCCTGTTACTTATGCGGGTGTACACATTCTCCAATCTTTCCTTATCACCTTTGGTTCTGAAAAACACAAGACCGCTTGCAATAATGGACAGACCTGCGATTGTCCAGCCGACAGGACCGGCAAGTGCCAGAAAAGCACTTCCGGCTGCCATACCACCGCCACCAACAGCCAATGCACCGCCGCCTAACCAGGCTAAGGCTGCATTGGCAGCAGCCGCACCACTTAAAGCGGAAATAGCCGTTCCTGTAGATGCAACACCGAATGTTGTTGCAATGCCCATAGCAGCAGTTGGACCAAGTGTAACAACAGCAACACCTGCACCGACACCAGCTGCACATTGTCCGGCAGCCTTAACCTCTGCTTTTTTGTATTCCAGTTCGATATTTTCAGCCTGTTGCTTCCATTTAACACGGATGGCTTTGAGCTTTTCGTATGTTAGCCTATTTTCTTCTGGCACATTCCGAATGCAATCAAATGAAGCCTGAATCCCTGCCAAGGCAGCATAAAGGTCACTTGTGTGAATACCAAGTTCATTTATTTTTTGATTTGTCTTCTTCGCAGCAGCCTCGGCTTTCTGCTGTGCCAATTGAAGTTTTGACAGCTTTTTAGCCATATCATTTTCCCCCAAAGTATCTGTCAATGTCCGCTTTGCTTTTCAGCACCCGGTTGGCGGGAACATTACGTAATTCTGCTAATTGTGCAGATTTCCCGAATGCCTCAATATACGCACCACTCTTTTTGAAATCGGCAATGAAGGTCATCAGGCGGGCATCATCATATTTCACGGACAAGATCTTTAGCCCCTCTATGTAATTCTCAACAATGGTGATTTCCTTAGCTGCAAAATCAGACGTTCTCTTTGCGTGACCATAAGAAATGGCACGTTTTGTTTCGCCATACAAAGAAATGGCAAACCGACCGACACCAACTACATTGAGCCGCAGAACAAATTCAACCACATTGAAAGTTCCGCCACCGCCCACGAACGCTCTGCCAACAGCCTCTCCTGCATCAATCAGGCAGAAAGTGCCATGTGCGACAGTCAGCATTCGTTTTACTGTAGGATTCGAGAACGGCTCACATTTCTTCCACATCAGTTTGAAAGAATGCTCTGCTTTAGATGTCTCCGTGAAGTATCTATACAAGCGTCTAACAGCATAGATAAGGCGCACCAGTAGTTCATTCAAAAACACAGGGATTGCTTGTGCTGTCTGAAAGCGAGTGTCATAGCCCTTCTCAAATATCTCCAATGCCAATTCATTTATGACCTTATCTGTATCGGCAACACTCAGCCCCAATTTTGCTTTTATTGCGATAATGTCGTTTGTCCATGTCCAGAGGGGTGACGGAATACCCATACCGCGATTTCCGGCTTTGACACTGGAACTGGAACCAGATACATCTGACATGAGGTGTCCGAACCAGTTTACAAAACCACAGAATAATTTGCTTGGGACGTTACCACCCTGTACCTCCCATTTATCATCTGCTTGCTGCAATGAAATAAGCTGTCCGTCCGATATAAAATGGGATGTGTTAGAAAACTGATCCAATATCGAAAAAAACAGTCCCAGCAAACTAGGGTTATGAGCAAGTGACTTGAAATGATGATTCTTGGCATTCATATCAAAAACTGCACGCCCGGCATCACCAAGACCCGTCTGATCATAAGGAACTTTGAACTCCTTTTCCAAGAACCGAAGTGCTGAATCAAGACTGTTAAATTCTTTCTTATCTGGGTGGCATAGCTTTGCGAAATCCATTGTCCTGTTGGCGAACCATTTATCGGTAATGTCTCCCAGAGGAGATTTGCCAGGTTTCCCTACAAGGAAAATATCGATAACACCACATAGGGCACCGGAACTTGCAGCCAAAATATAATCCAATTTATCGCACTGCGGTTTAAGTTCCTTGATGGACTCAACTGTTTCGTTCAATACAACCAGTTCTGCTTCTGCTTGCGCCAAAGCGTCGTCGATAGAGGTAGCAAAGCCAAAACTATCATCATCTATACTCAGATCAAGAATTACATCCGATTTGTATTTATTTGTGTTACGCATCATCCCACCTCATTTGCGTTCAGCTTTTACAGCATCACAGATATCGCCAATGTTACAATCCAAATATTCGCATATACGCAAAAGCACTGAAAGTGCCACATCTTCATTTCTTCGCATTTTTGTCATTGTTCCTGTGGCGATGTTCAAATCTTTTCTCAACGCAGCGGGAGAAATATTCTTCTCAATGAGCAATATCCAAAGCTTTTTATAGCTAATTTCCATACGAATACTCCTGTCTAAAATACACCATAATATTATAAACCAAAAACGCCAAGGAAGCAATGAGTATCGCAAAATTAATCATTAAACTTCGCAATTTCTTGCGAGTTTAGCTTGGAATCTTTACACAAATATGAAATCTCACTTTTTATGCATTAATGCCGATTCAGGAGGTAGTTAAAAGACACCCGCTAACCTCCAAAAAAGTGCATCACAGAGCAAAAAACAAGCAATTTTCAACCCTTAGATATACAAAAACAGGCAGCACCCAACCGAAGTTGAGTGCCGCCTGTTTTGTTGTCCAATCCTGCTTGGCAGATGCCGATTTTGTAGTTTTCTCAAATTACTGTCTTATCGGCACACGGCCGAAAGCCTGTCTTTTTTTGTCTTTTGTTCCGAAATCGGCGCGGATAT
>ERZ779664.1340-NODE-1340-length-10055-cov-1.353700_pt1 | contig 10055 bp, 6 predicted proteins | sample MGYA00511478_ERZ779664 | MGnify/ENA primary metagenome ERZ779664 (study PRJEB29588, sample SAMEA2160437) | human gut metagenome | biome: human gut; feature: human-associated habitat; material: faeces | place: Denmark | collected 2008/2010 ...
GGTGTGTCTGCTGCTGGCATATCCGATCGCATATATACTTGCGAGAAGTGAGATGAAAAGGAAATCGGTAATTGTCATGATGTTCGTGCTCCCGATGTGGATCAACTTCACACTGAGGATCACAGCACTCAAGGAGGTACTCACGGTTATAGAGGGCAATCTGGCATTCCACCCGTTTCTCAATTCGGTTATAGGAATGACATATGATTTCCTGCCATTTATGATACTTCCTATATACACAACCATATTGAAGCTTGACGGCAGCCTTATGGAGGCCGCTGTGGATCTTGGGGCACATAGCTTCCAGACATTTGTCAAGGTCACGCTTCCACTCACCGTTCCGGGAATCGTCAGCGGAATAGTTATGGTATTTTTGCCATCTATGACTAACTATGTTGTGCTTGACATGCTTTACAACAGCACATACATCATGGGTAGTCTGATAGGAAGCTACTTCTCAGCATACAACTGGAACGCGGTTCCATGATAGCACTCGTCCTTCTTGTGATAATACTTGTATTCACACTTGTGACAAACAAGTACACGGATGACGACGGCGGAAGCAGAGGAGGTGCGTTGTTATAATGAAGAAATGGTCTAAGATTATATTTATATGCATTATGCTTCTTCTCATATATATGCCTATATTGATACTGGCTGTTTACAGCTTTACAACATCGGCAAATATCGGAAGCATTCACGGATGGTCGCTTCACAATTATGTGACTTTGTTCACCAAGGACGAGCTGAGGTCAATGATCGTTGGAACTGTGCTTCTGGCTGCAGGTTCAGCACTGATAGCAACCATACTCGGAACACTCGGTGCCATAGGTGCTTTTTATTCAAAAAAATGGGCTTCAGCATCGATAAATGCCATGAATGAGGTGCCTGTTGTAAATGCAGATGTTGTGACAGGTTTCTCTATATGTATACTGCTCATAGTTGCATTTGGCATGAGCAAGGACAGCTATGTTCCACTTGTCATCGGCCATGTGGTTTTGTCGGCACCTTTCGTATATCTGTCAGTGGTGCCAAAGCTCAAGCAGATGGACAGCAGTCTGTATGAGGCTGCGTTAGATCTGGGAGCTACACCTTTCCAGGGACTCACAAAGGTAGTGATACCTCAGATACTTCCGGGTATTATTTCGGGATTTGCGCTGGCTGTTACACTGTCACTGGATGATTACTTCATCGCGACATACACCAAGCCTGCGACATTTGACACCATAAGTACTTACGTTGTAAATGCGACAAAGGGTTCACAGACGGAAGTTAAGACAGCCCTGTGGGCGCTCTCAACAGTCATTTTTGCACTGGTTGGCATAATCGTTGTGGCTATGAATGTGGCCGGAAGAAAGAAGGAGGTGGAGCGATGATAAGACATAGATGTTTTGGACGTTCGATTTCCAGAAAGCTGGCGGCAGCAGTCATGGCTGTTTCATTGCTTGCCGGACAGATGCTGCCGGTAATGGCAGCGGAGGATACAGGAGATGCTGCTTCTGTCAAGAGTGACGGCGCATCTGCTACTGAAAAAGAGGTCACTCTCAGGGTGTGCAGCTGGGAAGAGTACATTGACGAGGGTGGTTGGGATGAAGACGAAGCCCTGGAACTGGACAATGGAACAACTATATTTGGCGAGAATTCCATGGTGGAGGATTTCGAGAACTGGTATTACGAGAATTATGGTGTGAAGGTGAATGTTCAGTATTCGTGCTTCGGCACCAATGAGTATCTCTATAATATGCTGACTCTCGGCGATGTGTATGATCTTGTATGTCCTTCGGAGTACATGATCATGAAGCTTATGTCTGAGAACAAGCTTGAGCCTTTGTCCGATGACTTTTTCGATGAGAACAACGACAAGAATTATTATATAAATGGTGTGTCGCCATACATCAGAGATACATTTGAGACACATGAGATAAATGGAGAGACCTGGAGCAAATATGCAGCTGGCTTCATGTTTGGAATTACGGGAATTCTGTACAATCCAGAGATGACCGCTGACGAGGCGGGAACATGGACAGTCCTCAACAACCCTAAGTTTGCAAAACAGATCACCATAAAAGACAATGTCAGAGATTCCTACTTTGCCGCAGTCGGAGCACTGCAGAGGGATAAGCTGATGGACCCTGAATTCAGGGCTCAGGAGGATTACTCAGAGCAGCTCAAGGATATTATGAACGATGTCAGTCCTGAGACTATAGCAAAGTCACAGGACCTTCTTCAGGATATAAAGGACAATGTGTATTCATTTGAGACTGACAGTGGCAAGGCAGACATGATAACAGGAAAGGTTGTTGCGAATTACCAGTGGTCAGGTGATGCAGTTTATGCCATGGATCAGGCTGAGGAGGATGGTGTGAAGCTTGACTTTGCGGTCCCTGAGGAGTGCACAAATCTGTACTTTGACGGATGGGTCATGCTGAAAAATGGAATAGACGGTGACGCTGACAGAAAGCAGGCGGCCGAGGCGTTTATCAACTTCGTATCAAGACCTGACAATGCAGTCCGCAACATGTATTACATTGGTTATACCTCAGTCATAGCAGGTGGGGATGACGATACGGTATATTCTTATCTGGATTACACTTATGGTGCAGAGGATGACGAGGAGGATGTTGTTGATTATCCACTTGGATATTTCTTCACAGGGGACAACTCAGATCCTGACTACGTTCTCAGAGCTCCTGCGGAACAGGTCAACAGACAGCTTGGGGCTCAGTATCCGTCACAGGACGCCATAGAGAGAAGTGCGGTCATGGAGTATTTCGATGAGGATGCCACCAAGGATATCAACCAGATGTGGATCAACATCAGATGCTACAATATCAAAGATGTGCCGACATGGGCATGGTTTATTGTGGCAGCGGTGATCGGTGCACTGGCCGGAGTGATCGTATATCATAAAAGGTCAAAGAAATTTTATCTTGGGAAATAGAATAATATAAAATAAACGGCTGCCTTGATGGTATGTGGTTTTCGGTAAGAAAGGCCATATGCCATCGAGGCAGCCGTTTTAGTTTATGTGAGCGGCGAGGGAAAGGCTGCGTTGTTTCTGTGGTATTACAGCATCGAATAACCATAGCTGTTGACAATGGCTTCTATCTTCTTGCCGGCCTTACACATAGGGCACTCGTCAACGGAATAAGAAGCATAGTCGTCGATATCCTTTTTGCTGAACAGAGAGTGAACCTCGTGGCCTGCAACCTCGTCTGTAGCTGAGAAGATAGCTGATATTCCTGAGATGCTTCCACCGTAGTATTCAATACATTCGATGCTCTGCTTGATTGTCTTGCCGGTGGTTGCCGATGCAAGGAGAAGGAGAACGTTCTTGTTCTTGATCATTGGCTGAAGGTTATCACGGAATATGAGCTGGCCTGAAGAATGAACCTCAGGTGTCATGATGTATATGGTCTGGTGCTGGTTCATGGACACGATACCGTTCTCTGTGAGGGCATTTGCAAGGTAAGCACCGATAACCTCTGTTCCGTCCATGCAGACGATGGTGTCAACGATCGTTGTTGCAACATACTCTGTAGCCATGGATTTGGCAGCAGCGAGAGCCATCTTTCTTCTGCTTTTGATGGTTGTCATATCGATGTATCTGTTGATGTGGGAATGGTTAGTTGCAAAATGTCCGTCAACTACCTTGATGTCCAGTGCATTATTATAAGACGATGTGATCTTGGTTGTCATGTTTTCCATAGTTTAAATTCTCCTTTTCTATTATTATGTTGTCTGTAAATAAAACAGTAATTTCCTAGACTATTTCCAGCACGGTGTTGACCAGCAGGTCATCCTGTTTTGGATTCATAAAACAGAATCTTATGTATTTGTTGTCAAGTCCGCCTATATCAGCACAGCTTCGTATATAAAGACCCTTTGGCATGCAGTAATCCACCACATCACCCGCGGAAATAGCATCCCTCAGGATACGGATCAGTATGAAGTTGGCGGCCGGTTTGTACAGCTTGATCGACTTGTGGGTGGACAGTGCCGAGTACACAAGGTTGCGCTCGGTTCTGATGAGCTCTCTTGATTCGGCAATGTATTTTTCGTCGGTGAACATGGCGACTCCGGCCTCCACAAGCTTACCTATCGCAAATGGCAGTCCGGTGATCTCAAGTGTTTTCTTGAGAACAGGATTCGATGTGATCATATATGCCAGCCTGAGTCCGGGAACTGCAAAAAATTTCGTTGTGTTTCGTAGCACGATAACATTCTCGTATTCCGATGTGAGAGGAATGGCAGAATTACTCTCCAGATCATCAACAAAATCCATGTATTCCTCGTCAACGACCATGGTTATGTTATTGCCATCGCATATCTTGGCTATAAATTCCAAAGACTCTGCATCGATTATCTGTGATGTTGTACCATTAGGATTCGATATAAATATAATATCGATGTCCTCTGACAACTTCGATATAAAATCTGCGATATCGAGGGTGAAATCCTCCTCCTCAGGTGTGGAGTAGTAGATTATCTCACAGCCGTTCATAGAGAGCAGCTTTTCGTAATTCTGTGCTCCAGGTGTTATCAGGATAGCTTTCTTAGGCGAGGTAAATTCGCACAGTATCTTGACAAATTCATAGGAGCTACCGCCGACGATTATGTCGTCTGTCTTTGCTCCGGAGTATGCGGATATGGCCTCCTTTAATTTCTTTGTGGTGTGATCAGGGTATACTGATAACTGACTCATGTTGTCCGCAATAGCTTTAGTAACAGATTCGGGAACTCCCAGTGGATTCATGTTAAGATCTGCACGAACAGTTTCGACCTGACTGAGGAGATTCTCTGTTTTTAGATTGATAACCCCATTTTTCATAAAAAAACCCCTTTTTCAGTTGTTTTAAGTTATTTTTCTGTATATATTGTTTAAAAAGAGACAATATTTTGTTATAATCTGAATATATGTCTTTTTGTCAATTATACCGATTGGAAGCTTCAAATACAACCACTATGAGTGATTTTTGACAAAAAGACAATAGAAATAGATACAGGAGACCAGACGATGAAGGGAATAGTTGAACAGTATGCTCGTGGTGAGTTTAAGGTTGACAGACCAGCGGTAGCCATATCAGTCAGCAAGATAGAATTGAATATCGAGGCGGGAACTGTGTATGATGGAGAGTTTACAGTGGATTCTTCAAACAGTTGTGCAGTGAAACTGATGGTATACGACAGCCGCTATATACTGGATTTCAAGAGTCACACATTTGTGGGCAGGAAGAACAGAGTCAGCTATTCATTTGACGCCCGAGGAATCGAGCAAGGCAAATCCTTCAAGGGTCATATAAATATAATCACTGATGGGGGAGAGTTTATCATCCCTTATCATATAGCTATAGTCGCTCCATATATTCAGGTCGAGGGTAAGAAGCTCGAGGATCTGTTCCAGTTTGCAGCATATGCAGAGGAGAACTGGGAGGATGCCATAAGGATATTCGGAAGCGAGGATTTTGTGCGCACTTTTATAGGCAGGGATGAAAAGCTTCAGAGGGTGTATGACACACTGGGAATGTCACTGTCCATAGGACAGGCCATGGAGGAATTCCTTGTGTATACACACAAGAAGAGGGCACTCACACTGTCCGTGGCTCAGAACGATCTGCTGGTTGAGATGCCATCCGAATTGGTAAGGGCATCGGTTACGATCACCAAGAACACCTGGGGCTACACGAATACCAAGATAGCATCGGACTGCGATTTCCTCATACCGGAGACCAGCGTGCTGAAGTGGAACAGCTTCGATGGCAACACATTTGACCTCAGTTTCCTCATAGATCCGCAGAAGATCCACGACGGGGAGTCATCGGGTTACATTTATATATGGAACACTTATCAGAATATGAAAATACAGGTGAGCATCAGAAAGCCTGAGGTCATCAAGATGACTCCAAAGAGCAGGCAGACGAGATTCACCATCAAGAGGGCGGAGGAGGCTCTGATCCGTGCATATATTGACTTCAGAACAGACAAGATCGATCTGAAGAAGTACATAGCTGAGACCAGGGATGCCCTGAACACCCTTATAAAATACAGACCGGAGTATGGCATGTACAGGCTGGGACTGCTCCATATGCAGATCCTGGAGGGACACACGGAATTTGTCGAGCAGGAATTTCTGAGAATAGATGCGGATGCCAATTTCACAAGCATGGAGGACATGGAGAAGTGTTATCTCAGTTACCTGAAGTCGCTTCTGCGCAGGGAGAAGTTCATCATAGACAGAACTGCTGCCATGGTCAGAGAAAGATTTGAGGCAAATGACAAGAACAGACTGTTCTATTTCTGGATACTGTTATTTGTGGATGTGAATTATACAGAGGACAAATGGGTTCTCTACGAGGATATACAGAAGCTGTTTAACTCAGGTGTAAACAGTCCGGTAATATACTTTGAGATATGCGACATGTTCAATAAGCAGCCTCTCATGATGAAGAAGATCGCACCGCTTGAGATCGCAGCCCTCAGATGGGGCATGAGAAATGAATTTGTCTCAGAGGATGTCATCGTGGAGTTTGTCAAGACTGCTTCGAGACAGAAGGATTTTGACGAGCAGGCATTTAAGATGCTTGAGCAGATATACGATATGAGGCATGACAGGACGACTCTGGATGCCATTTGTGGAATACTGATCAAGAATAAGATGTACGATCCGTGTTATCACAGATATTACAGTGACGCATCGGACAAGGATCTCAAGTATGTTGGCCTGAATGAATGCTTTATCAGGAGCATGGACAAAAACCACTACGATGAGATACCGGAGGCTATACTCAGATATTTCAGTTACAAGAACGTTTTGACGGACGAGGAGCTGGCGTATATATATGCAAATGTCATCATGAACAAGGAGAACCAGAAGTCGGTGTACAGGGATTTTGTCCCTGCCATTGAGCGTTTCATGGAGAAGATGATACTTCAGGGAAATGTGAGCGATGACCTGACAGTCATATACGATGAATTCCTTGATCCTGATACGGTGAAACCGGAATTTGCCACAAAGCTCATCAACATAATCTTCAAGAGAAAGTTCGTGTGTGATAATGAGAATATAACACACATACTGGTATCCCACAGTGAGCTTGGCGGAGAGGTCAAGGTTCCGGTGGTTAATGGTGAGGCATATGTAGAGATAATATCGCCGTCTGCCATAGTCACACTTCTGGATGACAACGGCGGCAGATATGTGAGCACCGTACAGTACAGAATGGAGAGGATCGTAGACGAGAGGAGCTATCTGGACATTTGTCACGAGTACAGTCCAAGGGATTACAGATACCTGTTGTTCCTCTACAACGATATAGATATATTTACACACAGGGATGCAAAGGAGATAAATCTTGCCAGAGATATCGCACTCTGCCCTGAGGTGAGCTACAGGGTGAGACAGGAAGCGCTTACCCATATGGTTGAGTATTATCATGAGAATTTCGATGCGGACATTCTCGGAAAATATTTGTCCAAGATAGATCTGGATTACGTGGATCCTTCATATGCTTCCAGGATAAATACATATTATATAGCTCTGGATATGTATGAGAATGCATTTGAGGGAATGTACAGATTTGGCTATGTGGATGTGGATATAGATGAGCTGATCAAGATAGCCGAGTTTGGAATCGATGACAAGAGATACGATGAGAGCAGGCTGCTCATATCCATATGCGTGTATATATACAGGAGAGGGTACGCCGGACAGAAGATACTGTCATATCTCATCAACAATTACAACGGATCACTCGAGGAGATGGCAAATCTCTTCAAGTCGGTCAATTCAAATTACAGAAATATTGATATGCTGTCTGAGAACATACTCGCACAGATGATGTTCGCGGACGGATATATAGAGTCCATATACGATATATTTGAGGTGTACTATCGCGGCCGCAGCCGAGGCATGGTGGTGAAAGCTTTCCTCAGATATTGCGCGCACCAGTATTTTATAAAGGATCAGAAGATCCCTTCATATATAATGGAGGATCTGTACAAGGAGATCGCCAAGGGCAATATAAAGGACGAGATATCCAGAATGAGCCTGCTGTATTATTTTAGCAACCGAAGTGGACGATACACTGAGGAGCAGCAGGAATGGATCAAGGCAAATGTAAAACAGTTTATAGAATACAGCAAGATACTTCCGTTCTTCAGAAAATTTGAGTCGATCGTAAAGCTGCCAGGGGATATGAGATTCAAGACATATGTCATATTCAAGGGTGAAAGCGGAAAGCAGGTATGGGTCAGCTACAGCTTTGGACAGGAGAGCAGCAGTATGGCAAACTACAAATCCGAGAGGATGAATGAGATAATTCCGGGAGTGTATGTTAAGGAAGTTGTCGTATTCCACGGAGAGTCGCTTGTCTACTCCATCGATGGAGTGGTTGGAACTTCAGTCGTGGTTGAGAGCGACATACTCAAAAATGAGACATTCCATAAGGATGGAAGCAGCAGCTTTGAACTTATCAATAGCATGCTGGTTAGCCAGGAGACAAGAAATGACCATGAGCTCATACAGGCAATGGACACATATCTGTACAACAGCCATTTCTTCGACGCCAATTTGATGTTGCTTTAACTTTTTGATTTTTCACAAGGAGGGGCATAATTTATGTCTGACACACAGTTATATCTGGGTCTGGATCTTGACCCGGAATATACACAGCTTAGTTATTATAATGTTGACACGCGGGAGCCGGAATCGGTGTACCACAAGGAGGCGAGGGATACATATATGCTCCCTAACATCATGTTCTACAGCGCGTACAACAAAAAGTCGGATGACGGACAGAGTGAAGCTTACAAGTTCATAGATCTGGCTGGCTGGTGTGCAGGGGCGAAGGCTTCAGCCTGCAGGTTCGAGGAAAATGGAACGGTTGTGGATCAGGTGTATGAGCGTACCCTGAGAAATGAGAATATAGAAGTTGCGGGGCGTAATTATAAGGCGGGAGATCTTCTTGTGAAGATGATGATACTGCATATAAGACAGTTTACCGAGCAGTTTGAGGGTTTTGTGATAAAGAAACTGACAGTCACAGTGGCTGACACAGATCCGCGCATCATAGCTGCAGTCAGAGGACTTAAGTCGGCACTCCGTCTGACCCATGACCAGTTTAATATAGTGAGCCATCTGGACAGTGGCCTGTGCTATATATTTGCACAGCCTGAGCCGCTCAGGAATAACAGCGTGGGACTGTTTGATTTCGGCAGGAGCGGGCTGGATTTTTACAGGATAGATATGACAAGGAAATATCCTTTGATAGTGACCGTTGAGCATGTGAACTTCCATGACAGGATGAACATGAAAAGATTTGGAAAATACCATGAGGATATGGATGAGGCATTTGCGGATATAGTTAAGGAATGTATGTCACAGGTGTTTATATCCTCTGTATTCCTCACGGGAATAGGATTTGCTGACAACTGGATGAAGCAGTCGGCGGCGGTTCTGTGTCAGGGCAGAAGGGTATTTGTTGGACAGAATATATATACAAAGGGTGCATGTTACAGATCGCTTGGCGGTGTGTACACGGAGGCGCTCAGCAGATATTTTATAGATACGGAGCAGACGGTCAAGACAAATATCGGAATAAATCTCATGGATGAGAAGAAGACGTTCTGGCCGATAGCATACGGCGGGCTTGAGTGGTTCAACACCCGCGGAAGCATAGAGGTATTCCTCGACAACACAAGAAGGATACAGATCGTATACCAGGATATACTGACTGAGGAAGAATGGCGGGAGACTGTGGAGATATACGGACTTCCGGCGAGACCAAAGAAGACGACAAAGCTGTCGATATCAGTGGAGTATTATGGTGCGGATAAGGGCGCGATAGTCATCCGTGATCTTGGATTTGGAAGTTTGTATCCTACCACAAATAAGATATACAGAAAAGAATTTGATATAGGAGCCATCAGGAGAAAGCATGCGGAGAAGCTTGAGGCGGCACGAAGGGAAGAGAAGCTCAGGATACGCATGGGTGACACCGAGGAACTGAGAGGCGAAGATCCGGCGGTGGAGCATGGTAATGCAAAGACGGTGGAAG
>ERZ779664.1342-NODE-1342-length-10039-cov-2.126803_pt1 | contig 10039 bp, 6 predicted proteins | sample MGYA00511478_ERZ779664 | MGnify/ENA primary metagenome ERZ779664 (study PRJEB29588, sample SAMEA2160437) | human gut metagenome | biome: human gut; feature: human-associated habitat; material: faeces | place: Denmark | collected 2008/2010 ...
TCGGAGATTCATCGTTTATAATAAACTTGGATACCGTTTATAATAAACTATTCAATAGTTTATTAAGAACGTTGACGAAGATTCTGAAAGAAGAGTCATCTTTTTTCTTTTTGGGTTCAAGATAAATTATGCTTTATCTTGGATATGTTATGAAAAGTAAATAATATAGACGTCGTTGTCACAAAATTCTATTCTTTGTGTACGATATTACAGTTCCTATGGTATAAAAAACAGTAGCTTTGCTGCTACATAATACTTGATATACCATGAAACGCATTAGCCTTCTTCTTTTTTTTATAGGATGTTTCCTCTTTTCTCTTTCGGCTACGAATTATTTTGTGGCTACTAATGGAAGCGATTCAAACAGTGGGACGATTGATAAGCCTTTTGCCACGTTGGGCAAAGCACAATCAAAAGTGATGGCAGGAGATACTGTATATATCCGGCAAGGTACATATCGAGTGACGGAAGCAGAGATAATGGAACATTATACTGCGGGAAGTACTACTTGGAGCCGGGTATTTAAAATGTCAAAGAGTGGAACTGGACCGGACAAACGAATTTGTTACTCCGGTTATAAAAAAGAGCGTCCGGTTTTTGACCTTTCGGCGGTAAAGCCGGAAAATGAACGTGTTATTGTGTTTTATGTAAGCGGCTCTTATTTGCATTTCAGAAATATAGAGGTGGTGGGAACACAAGTTACTATTGTGGGACATACCCAGTCCGAATGTTTCCGCAATGAAGGGGGAAGTGATAATATCTACGAACATCTGTCGATGCATGACGGTATGGCGATCGGCTTCTATATAGTGACGGGTAAGAACAATCTGGTGCTGAATTGCGATGCCTATAATAATTATGATCCTGTATCCGATGGCGGTAAAGGTGGAAATGTAGATGGATTCGGTGGACATCTCACTTCTCCCCAATATACGGGCAATGTATTCCGGGGGTGTCGTGCGTGGTATAACAGTGATGATGGTTTTGATTTGATTAACTGCCAGGCGGTTTTTACCATTGATAACTGTTGGTCTTTCTTGAATGGATATACGAAAGACGGTGGTAAAGCTGGTGATGGCACCGGATTTAAGTCCGGAGGATATGGGATGAGTGATAATCCTAAAGCACCAAGTGTGATTCCTATGCACATTGTTCAGTACTGCCTTGCTTATATGAATAAGAATAAGGGGTTTTATGCCAATCATCATTTAGGAGGGATAGCGTGGTATAATAATACGGGTTATCAGAACCCGTCCAATTTCTGTATGTTGAACAGGAAGACTGCATCGGAAGCGGTTGACGTGCCGGGATATGGTCATATTATAAAGAATAACTTGTCGCATACACCAAGGTCTTCGGGAAAACATATCATAGACGTTAATCAAGCGGAATGTGAAATAGCAAACAACTCTTTTCTTCCGGTAGATATGGCTGTGACGGGTGATGATTTTGTTAGTTTGGATGCTTCCCAGCTTGCCTTACCTCGTAAGTCAGACGGAAGTCTTCCTTATGTAGAATTTTTGCGGCTGAAGACGAATAGTAAATTATATAATGCCGGAATGGGTTGTTTTCTTGCCGGGGGCAGTGAAGATACTAGCTATGATTGGCTGGAAGATGCGGCAATACTTGTTGAGGGAGATGTGGCAAAGATAGTAGGTCATGGCGCAGAAGCATTTGTGTACTTCTATATTAATGGTAAGGCAGTTTCTTTCTCTGATAGACAAGTGGATTTATCGGCCTATAAGGGAGAAATTGATTTGAAAGCGACAACAGATAATGGTGACGTAACTAAATTGAAACAGATCAGGTGACGCAGAAATATAGAATTATGAAACCGATTCATAAAATAAAGAGAATATGAATAGAGAAACGATAATAAACAGACCATTGGATATATTTAGGAAAGCAATGCTTTTCCTACTACTTTGTGTTCTTATCGCATCATGTAGCAAGGAAGATGCTATTACGGAAGAAACTGGTATAACCGGAACTCCTCATTTCACCTGGGATATTGCGATCGAACTTGAACAGCCCAATAACTGGTGCATGACTTTGGCTACAGAAAAAGTAGCAATAACCAATCTAACAGAAGGAAAACAATATATACTCACTTGGAAAGGAGGACTTTCAACTGGGCGGAAAACAGGAGGGGTATTAAAAACGGTTATACGCGGGGAACAAACAAAGAATACGGATTTGGATCTGCTGGAAATAAAAGAATCAGGAAATAGTACTTATGAAATCTTTCTTCGTGGTGGCGGACGTAAAGGAGAGATTGTGTTTACAAAATAATAGTCTACCGGATTGTTCATCCCGGAATAAATGATATAAGAAAAACTTAACTCTATTCGTAGCGTGTCTTCTTTTATAAAGAGGATGCGCTTTTTTGATACTGTAGAGAGCGTTTTATTTTAATTCGATATATGTACAAAAATAAGTCTGAATATGGAATATTGTATATAGACAAGTAGTATTTGAATCTTTTGCATAGAACTCCATAAGAAAATCAATATCTCCATATCCTTTGCTTTGGGGCAAATGGAAACATGCGGTACTTTTGCAAAAAAAGTAACGAGATATAGAAAATGATAAAGTCAGCATTTTTAATAGTAGCGACATGTTGTAGTCTGCAACTGTTTAGTCAGGAAAAATTTCCCGATGGTAAAATTATACCGGATTGGTTTTACAAAAATGAAAAAACTGATATAAATGGATTAGGAAAGAGTTTCTTGATTACCGACTATGGAGTAGTGAATGATAGTACACTGTTACAGACAGAGAAAATTCAGGCTGTTATAGATTTGGCGTCTAATAATGGAGGCGGAGTCATTGTTATACCTGAAGGTACTTATCTTAGTGGTGCGCTGTTCTTTAAGCCGGGAACACACTTGCATTTGGAAGAGAAAGCTATATTAAAAGGTAGTGACGATATTAGCAACTTTCCTGTAATAGAAACACGGATGGAGGGACAGAACCTAAAGTACTTTTCAGCTTTGATTAATGTTGATAAGGTAGATGGTTTCACCCTTTCCGGAAAAGGAAAAGTTGATGGAAACGGTGAACGATATTGGAAGTCATTCTGGTTACGGCGTAGTGTTATCCCTAAATGTACTAATATGGATGAATTGCGTCCTCGTCTACTTCATATATCTCATAGCAATAATGTACAAGTTTCAGATGTGCGACTTGTTAATTCTCCGTTTTGGACAACTCACATTTATAAGTGTGATAGTGTAAAACTTTTGGATTTGCATATCTTTTCACCTTCTTCTCCCGTAAAGGCTCCAAGTACGGATGCAATCGATATTGATGCATGTAAAAATGTACTTGTCAAGGGATGCTATATGTCGGTTAATGATGACGCAATTGCATTAAAAGGCGGCAAAGGACCATGGGCTGATCAAAATCCCGATAATGGTGGCAATTGTGATATTATCATTGAAGACTGTACTTTTGGATTCTGTCACGGAGTGCTGACTTGCGGTAGCGAATCGATATATAATCATAATATAATTCTTCGACGCTGTAATCTGGATCAGGCTAAACGCCTGTTGTGGTTGAAAATGCGTCCGGATACTCCCCAACAATATAAGTACATCCTCGTTGAAGACATAAAAGGAAATGTCCGCAATTGTATCTTTATTGCTCCTTGGACACAGTTTTATGATTTGAAAGATCGCAAGGATATGCCAGTCTCGTATTCCAGCTATATTACAATGCGTAATATTCATCTGGATTGTGATTCCTTTTTTGCTGTAGAGAAATCAAAACAATATAAATTATCCAATTTCTGTTTTGACAATTTGACTATTACGGCTAAAAAAGATGTGAAGATAGATGAAGATATTATTGATGCATTGGTTATGAGAAAGGTTGAGATAAATAAAGTGAATTAAAAAAGAATGGTAGAAAGACTGGAAAATCGTACATAGCCTGTAAAATCGTACAAAATAGGCGTGTGATGGGCTGTACACATATGAATTTACATAAGAAAGTCGAATTCTCCATATTCCTTTTCTTTAACTCTACCATGTAATGCGGTATCTTTGACATGTGCTTATTCAGTAAAATATTGAATCTAAAACTATAAAATACAATGAAATTCTGTAGAATTATTTTTTGTCTGTGGTTATTGGTCTGTTTCTTTCCAATAGGTATTCATGCAGATATACAACTTCCTTCTATATTATCAAATAATATGGTACTTCAGCAAAATGCGAAAGTACGTTTTTGGGGAAAAGCACGTCCCGGAGAAAAGATTTTGGTAAAGACTTCATGGGATCATAAGAAATACAAGGTGACTGCTTTAGCAAACGGTCATTGGGAACTGATGATACAAACACCGGCTGCTACTTCCGGACAATCTGTAATGTTGAAAGGTGATAATAAGATCCGGATCAATAATATATTAATAGGTGAAGTTTGGCTTTGTACGGGACAGTCAAATATGGAATTTCCCGTAGCCCGTAATCCGCAAGTGAAATGGAAAACAGGAATGTTGAATGAAGCGGAAGAAATGAAAGATGCTGATTTTCCGGAAATCCGCCTGTTTCATGTAGAGCATCAACTGGCACCTGATGGTGAGAAAGAAGATTGCGTTGGAAAGTGGGTGGTTTGTAATCCGGAGAATCTGAAAGACTTTTCTGCTGTAGGATTTGTCTTTGGACGTAAATTGTATAAAGAATTGAGTACACCGGTTGGATTAATTCAGTCTACTTGGGGAGGAACACATGCTGAATCTTGGACAAGTATGAAAGTGATGGAAAACAATCCGCTGTATGCTGATGTCTTAAAACAATATTCAAAAGAAAGGGTGAGTAGGGAAAAAGATAAGTGTAAGGTTCCGGCTACTTTGTGGAATGGCATGATTGCTCCTATGGTAGGGTACACTGTAAAAGGAGATATCTGGTATCAGGGAGAATCCAACTCTGTTCGTTATGAGAAATATCAGGAAGTATTTACTAACCTGATTAATAGTTGGCGGAAAGAATGGAATCAGCCGGATATGCCTTTCTATTTTGTACAGATTGCACCACATTACAAGCAACCGGCAGGTATTCGTGAAGCACAATTAAAAACATGGTTAAGTGGACTTGAAAATATTGGTATGGCAGTAGTGACGGATGCAGCCGATTCTACCGACATACATCCACGAAATAAAGTTGCACCGGGCGAACGGCTGGCAGCTTGGGCATTAGCAAAGCAATATGGTAAAAAGATTGTTTATTCAGGACCTCTCTACAAATCAATGAAAGTGAATGGGAGAGAAATTACATTAGATTTTGAATTTGCGGAAGGTGGCCTGCAGACACCCGGCAATGAACCGGTAAAAGGATTTTTTATTGCCGGCAATGATGCGCGGTTTTATCCGGCTGATGCTGTGATTAATGGAAATTCGATAACACTTTCTTCAACTTATGTCTCTGCACCTGTAGCTGTACGCTACGGTTATGGGACTTTCTTTAGAGTGAATCTGTTTAATAAAGCCGGACTTCCGGCAGTTCCTTTCCGTACGGATACTTTTGCTCCCGACACTTATTATCGTCTGTTTGCCGATTCGGAAATTCGTCGTTTTCCGGAAGCGTGGCAACTGGATCATGGAAAACGCCTGTATTTTGGTTATGCGCAAGGAGTAGGTTGTTGTGCGATGTTACAAGTTTGGAAGAAAACAGGAGACCGTAGGTACTTTGATTATGTAGAGGCATGGGCTGATTCTTTGGTAGACGACAAAGGAGAGATTCATTTATATAAGAAAGAAACCTATAATCTGGATTATATAAATTCCGGAAAAGTTCTGTTTGATTTGTACAAGGAAACCAAAAAGGAGAAATATAAATTGGCTATCGAGAATTTGATAGATCAGCTGAAAAAGCAACCTCGTACAACAGATGGAGGTTTTTGGCATAAAAAAATATATCCCTATCAGATGTGGTTGGATGGATTGTATATGGCTTCTCCTTTTATGGCTAGATATGGAGCTGAATTTAATCGTCCGGAATGGATTGATGAGGCTGTTAAACAGTTCACTCTCTGCCATCAGCATACATACGATACCAAGACGGGACTTTATTATCATGCATGGAATGAGGACCGGAGCCAGCGCTGGGCTGATCCGGAAACTGGCCATTCTCCTAATTTCTGGGGACGTAGTATTGGTTGGTGGTTTATGGCTTTGGTAGATGCTTTGGAATATATTCCCCAAGATCATTCAGGCTATGCTGATATGATTAAATGGACGAAGGAATTAGCGGAGACTCTTTCAAAATACCAAGATAAAAATGGCTTATGGTATCAGGTGATTGATCAACCTTCACGTACCGGTAATTTCCCGGAAGCTTCTGTTACGACACAATGTATGTATGCTTATATGAAAGCAGTGAATAAAGGATATATTGATAGTCAGTATCGTGCCATTGCAGAAAAGGCCTTTAAAGGTCTGTGTGATAAACTACTAATCTCAAATTCGGACGGAACATTGACATTGACAAAATGTTGCCAAGTGGGTGGATTAGGTGGTAAGCCTTACCGTGACGGTAGTTTCGAGTATTATATAGGAGAGAAAATGAGAGATAATGATGCTAAAGCAACAGGACCTTTCATTATGGGATGTATTGAACTGAACAAATAATATAGAAGATAGAAATAATAAGAGATTTTCGACTATTGTTTCAATTAATGAACTAATAAAATGTAATACCATGAAAAAAGAACAAATTATCAAATCGATGTTATTTTTAATTATTCCTTTGTTTGCTATCTCATGTGATGGTAATGGCCTTATGGAATATGAAGAGACTGCATTGGTGCAAGGAGATGTGCAGCAAGGACTGTTAAATGATGGGACAAGTGATAATACATGTATGGTTAATCTGAATTTATTCACAAAACCTTATTTTGATTATCAGTATAATACGGGTGATCATGTAGATGAGTGTTTTGTATATATTGATAATCAGGAAGATTTTACTAGATGCCTTTATCCACAAAGTGGAAAGAATGTAAAAGGTAATTTCTTGATACCTTTCGGAAAACATCGAATTAAATTGAATATAGAAATTGATGATGGTAAATCATATACATATCCGATTGAACTATGCAATGCTTTGGTAACCTTAAAGAACGGTGAAGCAAGTACGGTGCTCTACGATAGAATTATTCTTAAAAGAGCGGATTCTTCTTTCACAAATTCAGCCTTTACTGTTGAATTTGATGTAGATTTTCCTTATACTGAAAACAATGATTACACATTAGATATTACATTAGGATTTTATGATGAAACATACGACGATGGTTCTTCAGGTCCTTATGTAAACGGAAATGTTAGTGTTAATACTTATTATCAATGGAGATCCATTTTTGAACCAGCTAGGCCAACTGATATTGACTTTGTTCTTGGAATTGTATATAATTCTACTCAAAAAGAATATTGTTATAAAGGGTATTGTGAACAAGACTTTTCTATAGATAGGAATGGAATGGCTGTTAATAATGTAAGTTGGCATAAAATGGTAAGATTACCAAATGGTGATGATATTGGCTATAAATTATATTTAATAACAGGTATATGGGCTAAATTACAGTCAAATATTGATACTATGATTGGCGAAACAGAAGTTTCGTGGTATTCAGCTTATTATAGAGTAGAATGGGATGACGGAGAATATTCAGAATGGTATCCCATAGATGAATTAGACGAATCTTCAGTTGGGATAGATGCTACTATTGATTATTATCCCAACATTGAGATTGTATGTTTCAACACCAAAGAAATTCAGGATGCTTATGCATCACAATGGGGCATTGTACCTTAATAACTAAAAAGTCTTGATTTTTACGTATAAAGATGAGGATCAATATTAAAATAGATATTCAACTACTGATTACGTAAATAGCAAAATAATTAAGTATACTTGACAACGGATATACAATTTTTTAGGTTTGAATTTAATTTATTAATCAAATGAGTATTTATTAATTATTTTATATAAAATGAGAAACACAGCAACTTTTCAAAGAAAGGCATATCCAATTGCCGTGAGATGCTTAACAAGCATTTTATATTTCTTTTTGTTTTCACTTTCGTCGTTAGCGGCTTGCGTGGATAAAGAACCTGTAGATGAGGAGGATGCAGATCCTGCCATCAATCCTCACAGTTCATATCTGGAGGAGGAAGAAAGTGGTGGAAATACAAATTCTGGTCCAGCATTTCCTGTCTTTGCTGACAATGCACGGGCATTTCCGGGCGCAGTAGGATATGGTAGAAATTCTGAAGGAGCTCGTGCTAGTAATGCTCGAGAAGTTTATGTTGTAACTAATACGAACAACAGCGGTACAGGTTCGTTGAGAGATGCCGTCAGTCAGCCAGGTAGAATTATCGTATTCAATGTAGCAGGTAAAATTGATTTAAACAAGCAGGTACTTGTGTTCTTAAGTAATCAGACGGTTCTCTGTCAAACAGCTCCTGCTCCTGGCATCGTACTTTATAATGGCAGAGTTTCTTCTAGTGGAGCTAATAACGTGATTATCCGTTATCTACGTATGCGTGCTGGCAGACAAGTTGATGGTGCTGATGAAATAGATGCAGGAGGAGCAGCTCACGGTCATGACCAAATTTATGACCATTGTTCTTTTACATGGGCAACAGATGAAAATTTCTCTTTCAACAATGAGAAGCAATCCAAATCTCTTTATAATTGTACCATACAAAATTCAATCATTGCTCAAGGATGCCAAAATCACTCCTGTGGTGGGTTAATGCAAACTTCTATAGACTGTGGAATTACCTGTTTCCGCAATTTGTTGGCAGACAATAAAACCCGTAACTTCAAAGTCAAAGGATTAAATCAATACATCAACAATGTAGTCTATAATTGGGGAAACGGGGCTGCTTATAATGCGGGAGGTGATTCTTCTGGAGATTCCAATACTGTTATTGAAAATAATTATTTTATTAAAGGGCCGGCTTATACTTGGGTAAATACAGCGTATCCGTCAACAACAGATAGGACTCTGTTTGAGGATGAAACAAAATATCATTTTAACCAAATAAGTAGTAGTGGAGATTACTTAGTAGATACCTATCAACAAGTGAATCCCACCAAACCATTTACGGGTGGAACAGGTACCGGAACATTTTCTTCTTATTGCATCGGTAATTTTTATGATGAAGATAAAGATGGTACATTAAACGAGGAATATTGTAAATGGTGCTATGCAGATGGAACGTACACATATAATGATATGGATGAATTGATTGATGTATGTGTAAAGAATATGGTAAATGAAAACTTTACCGAAGAACAGGCACGCTCTTATCTGAAAGAAATGCTTCCAAAGTTAGATTACTGGAAAAGATATGATGAACTTAGTGACAATGGGCAGTTTGAAGAGTTTAAAAAGCAATTGATGAACGAAATAAATGATCTGCATATAGACGGACTTCCAAGAGTAGACAAACTAAATGCACTTGTGGGGAAATATGTGAATCTTGAATATCAACTGCCAAATGGACAAAAAGTGAAATTTCTGGATGACCAGAAAACTTATCTGGGAAATCAACTGGAGTCTGAATTTGGAGAAGACAGGTGCTTCGGTATTCTGGCAAGCAAGCGAGTATGGTATCCGTTATCATGGATTGCCAGAGGGAGAAGATGCATCATTCTTTCTGTGTAAAGAGCTTGTACCTGGTTATCTTGATGAGATTACTGGTGAGTATGCAACACCGGAAGGCTATCTTGTGGATGAGCAGAACGCAGAAGAATTTGATAAGCAGTTTTCATAATTATGCATCTTGGTACCGTTATTGTGCATGTTAGTTGTCTGTATATAGACAATGAAATCAATTAACGATAGAGTAATTATGGTGGTAAATCACCTAAAACGTATATGGAGTTGCATGAAAAAGGAGATACATATATTATACATGAATATTAAATGAGAAAAATAGACAGATTGCAAGAGTACTCTGTCTGTAAAAATTACCAAACTTCCTGGAGGGATAGATTTCTATGATTATCAGATATGCAGAAGAGAAAAATTT
>ERZ779664.1349-NODE-1349-length-10014-cov-1.669143_pt1 | contig 10014 bp, 12 predicted proteins | sample MGYA00511478_ERZ779664 | MGnify/ENA primary metagenome ERZ779664 (study PRJEB29588, sample SAMEA2160437) | human gut metagenome | biome: human gut; feature: human-associated habitat; material: faeces | place: Denmark | collected 2008/2010 ...
CCTATGGTCGGGGCTATCAGAAGCCCCAGCCATATAGCAAAGATACCGCCGACAGAAGCAAGGATAATTTCGACCGCTTTGTTATCTTTCTTCACGGTCTCTGTCCTTTTTCTTCTTGGGCGGTGCGTCAATGACCTTGAGCAACATGGCGTTGACATCCTCGGTCGGCTTGTTCTGTGCAAGAAATTCGGTGCGGCGGTGATTCAGCGTTTCAATCAGAACACGCTGTTCAAAGTCGTTTACGGTAATCACGCGTTCCATATTATCGTTCCTCCCGATTCTGTTCTTTGCGGTTTTGTTCTTTGGGCGCAGGATTCAGGATCATCTCCATTCGCTGTTTGATCGCTTTCACGCTTGCGTGAATGGCACCGAGATCCTGTCTGACAGCATCTGCCTCCATGCCCGCATATTTGGGCGGCACACTGTTGATCTCCACACGGTCACCAGGAACACCGTACTTCATACACAGAACCTCTGCCACACACCGTGCCTGAAACTCATGATCGCCCGTGCGGTACGGAACAGGTGCCGTCTTGTTTCTTTCCGCTGTTCTTCGCTCGGCAGAGTCCATCTCTGCGTGTGCAATGGCAGTTGCCACCGACTGAAAGATTTCTTCCGGCACCATGCCGCCTTTGGCAATGATTCTTTTTTCACCCGCATCATAGTAAGCCCCCAGCGGTGCATCCGACGGGTATCCGCTTTGAAGTGTGACAATTTTCACCGGGCATTCATTGACCAATGCCCGGATCAGCTGCGGCAGATCATGCGACACCTTCGGTTCCAGTACAGCGCTTACAATATCCGACACATCAAACATCAGCTTGGGATTGTATCCCACATGTTCCTCGTCATCCTCACCCTTGTATTTCTGCGGTTCCAGAATCATCAGACTTTTGCCGCCTTTCCGGATAAATCTTTCCGTGTTCGGAAAATCCTTTTCCCAAGCTTTCCGCTCTTTCAGCTTGGTGGCATCCGGCTTCTGCATATAGATCAGAAAATTGTTATTCAGCGAATAGGCTTCAAAACGGCTCATCACCGAAAGAAACTTCCGCATATTATCTGCTGTGCCGATCACCTCTTTGCTCGCCCGGTCTGCCATGTCATAACAGCTTTTTCTTCTCTCGGCTTGCTGTCTGGCATAGTCGGCTTTCCTTTTTTCTTCGGCAGAGAGTTGCTTTTGCCCCTGCATCAGATCATCAAAATTGCTCATCACCTGACATCCTTTCCCTTGTGTTCTTTTTCTTTGGCTTTCGGAGCTTCCCCGCTCCTTGCGGCATCCTCCCGCTTCTGACGGATTCGTTGCAGTGCCGCCCGAACAGATTCCTTTTTCTCCGTCTGTTTACCGTTACGGTTTGCGATACCGCTGTTGCTGTCGGAGATAGGCTCGTAAGGATTTGATTCTTCCGCTTTCCCGGTCTCGGATTTCAGCGTATCCTCCTGTTCCGGCAGGCTCTTGCTTTCCGCCATTTCCGGCGGCGTTTGCACTTCCGGAGGTATACCCTCCTTTGATGACGGTTCGGACGGACTTGCTTTTGCTTCCGGATTTATTTCTGTTCGGGCTGCCAGAGGGTTTTCGGGTTCTACCGTTCCCATCAGCTCATCGACCACACGGTCGTCGTTGCGTGTTTCTTTTTCGGGAGGCTCTTTGCTTTCCTCCGCTTTGGATTCCTCCGGTTGTTCTTCGGACACCTCATCTGCATCTGCTGACTTTGCTTGCCCGGATTCAGTCTTTGCTTTTTCCTCCGCTTCCCTGATAATCTCCGATTTGATCTCTGTTGCATTCACCTGTACCAGTTTGAAGCGTTCGGAAATACGGTTCAGTTTGGCGGCATCCTCCGCACGGACAAGGACATCAAACACGCCGTCCGTCTTGTCCTTATCTTTCAGAATACAAAAAAGCACGCCATACTCTTTGGCGCACTCTTTGAATTTTTCAAGATCCTGATCCTTGAAGGTATAGACCTTGAGTGGTTTTCCGGATCGCAGCATAGACGAAAGCCTTGCCGCTCCAGATGTTTTGTTTTGCTGCTTCAATGCCGAGTAAAGCAGAACCGCTGTTTGCCTGGCTCCCGCTCCGCTCAACTTCAGCAACACTTCTGTGCCGTTCAGCATCATTCGCATGACCTGATCGGCGGCTTCTCCTGATGTGTTCATTTTCGTTTTTCCTCCATTCTTTGAGTTTGTTTTTCTTTCGGCATCTCAATGGTATTCACGATACATTCCACCACACCGCTCCGCTCGGCGATGTCCTCGCACAGTTTCATATCCCGTCGGAGCTTGCTCATCTGTTCGGACAGCTCGGAGATTTTGTCCTTGATGGGTTGCATTTCCCCACTGTCGTGCATACGGCGTAATGTGTTCCGCAGTTTCTTGCGCTGGGTGGCAAGGCTCTTGAATTTTGCGGAGAGCTGTTCCGTATACGCCGACAGATCGGTGTCGGTTTCAATATGATTCCGACCGAGTAAGTCTGCCTGCTTGGAATACCGCTCCATCTTTTTCAGATCATCTTTCATTACCTCATACATCTCTTTGTTATTCGGGCGGGACTTGGGAAGTTCTCCGAGCAAATAACAGTAGTAAAGATACAAGGCATGAAGTCCCGTTGCTTTCGGTCTTTTCTTCGGAACAAACAGTGCAAAATCTCTCCTTGATGGGTTGAGGAAATTCTCCTGTAATCTGTCCTTGATGTCCTGCTCTGTGTATCCCTCACCGAGTTTATCCAGACGAAAAAACTTCGGACTGCTGTCCGGTCGGATGCGGAGATATTTCCCTCTGTATTCCAGCGTATAGCCAAGACTCTCCAAATCCCGCCAGAAATATTTGAACGTGCAGTTTTTAGAGATAGCATAATCAATATTCCGTCGGATGCTTCCACGCACGGTATATCTTCCTTCCTCTGCCGCTTTTCTCTCGGAAAACGGAATGGAATTTTTTCGTTTCGGATTTTCAATCACCGACAGTCCGTGTGCATAGCAGATCTCATCCGATGCTCTCCGCAACTCCGCATAAGTGGATTGATTGGCATGGTATCTTTTCTGATCGACAAAGGAACAAGCCGCTACAACAAAGTGATTGTGTACCGTCCGGGTATTGACATGGGTGCTGACCAGAACCTCAAAGCGACTGCCCCATACTTTCTTGGCAAGCTCTACGCCGATCCGGTGAGCTTCCTCCGGTGTCACTTCTCCTGTCTTGAAGGACTGATACCCGTGAAAGCAAACATATCCTTCTCTTGCTGCCAGCGACAGACTTTTCTGCATTTGTTCCTGTGCAATCTTGGTATCACTGCTGCAATTGATACCCGTTACCCAAAACTGATTTTCTGTTTTCATTTCATCGGCAGTGTATTGGAGAACAGAACGGATGCCGTTTTCTGTTTTGACATCGGATACATGAAGCTGTGCGGCAGATTCATATTGCCCGTTCCATGTTTTGCTCGGATTGGCGGCGTAACGAATCACGCTGTCAATTCTCCCTTTGATACCCCATATTTTTGTCGTTGCCATTCTTCACCTTTTACAAAAGGCATCGGTGAAATGGGCATCCATCATTTGAATATCCTCTGCCATTTTCCGCACCTCTCTTTCGTCAACAAATCCGTGCGTTCTTGCAATCACAAGAAGCTGATTCAGATTGCTTCCGATGCGGCGCAACTCACGCAGAATTTTTCCATACTCGGCGGGCGGCTTTTCCTTTACCGTCTGTCCTTGAACGGAACGCCGTATAAATTCTTCACGGGAAAGATTGGTGCGGGAAACTTTTTCATCCAGAGCAGACAGATCCTGCTCTGTCATCCGCACTTTTATTTCCTTGTTTTTTCTCACGGTCGAAGTTCCCTTTCCCGGTTGATCCGGAGCAAACTCATAACGATGACGCCAACCATGCCGCCGAACATTGCTCCACCGATAAACAGCAATACACCTGTCATTGTTTTATTCCAATCCTTTCATTGTTTTATGGCGGGGTTTTAGGGGCGCAAAGCCCTCTAACCAGTGATTATTGGGGACAATAATCTATGCTGGCTAATACAGACAGACAGGAAACCCCCGCCTTTGTCATTGGTTTTCCTTACCTTTCGTAGCTGTCCCTTTTCGGCTGATACGGTATCGCTATAATTTCCCCGTTCATGCGGCAAAATCTCTGCGGATCATGAAACTTTTCCGCATATTTCCGGTTCAGTTCGGGCGGTAAACTTTCGTAATTTTCGCTTGTTTCCGGGGCATAGACGACCAGAAAATCTCCTGCCATAATCTCAATCATTTCACCGGAATCTTCATCATAAATTGCCCGATTCAATGGCTTTCCTTTGAGTTTTCCCTCTTCATCGCAGATGATTGCCACCTCGTCATAAAAAGGCGAAAACTGTTCGATATCACCGCCGATAGCCTGCTATAACCCTCTTAATCCACGGTCGATCACCACCGTTTTCGGTAGTTTTCCAACCGGAACCAACAGGACAGAAATTTGGTCTTTATATTGTTCTTGCTCCATAATTTTGATCTCCTTTATCTTCCGGAATCCTCACGGATTTCTTTGGTTCTTTTTACTTCTTCCGCTTCAAATTGAACACCGTCAAAGTAGTCTGCATCCAGCACATAATCCGATCTGCACCAGCCATCCGAAACCATTTTTTCGGCTTCCTCCGGGCTTTCTGCCTCCACTTCCACATCCATTTGCAATGTTTCTGTAATGGTTACTTTATAAGTTTTCATCTTGTTTCCCTTTCATTTTTGATAAGACCTTTGGTCATTTTCAGATAGTCATTGAAGTCTTTCCCCGTAGGTGCGGGAACATAGCGAACGGGCATCTGCTCCCCCAAAACAGCGGTAATTCCATAGGCAGCACGCCTTCCGGTATAATCGTTGTCAAGGTGCAAAAACAGTGCCGGAGTATCCGGATTCCGTTCCAGATAATGCGTGATCGCCACGGGTATTTTGGTCTGCCTGACCTCTGCTTTCGGGAGAAAAATGCCCGATAAAGACAACAAATTTTCCCCGTGGTAATCCCGCCCGGCATTCTTCATCAGCGTGGCAAAGGACAAGAGATCAATGGCGGATTCAAACACCCGCAGGGGCTTTTCAGTATTTCCGGACAATAAAGAAAACGGGTAGGTTTTATCGCTACCCGCTACATCTTTTTTGAATGTTGTCCCGTCTGTTGCCTGTACCGCACAGTGCTTTGCTTTTCCGTTTTCATTCCGTCCGATAAACAGTGCATACCCGTTTCCGGCATCCTCCGCAATAATACCCTTTTCGATACACTCGTCAATGATTTCCCCGTCAATTCCTCTGGACAGCAGATATTCTCTTACCCGTTCACAACGTTTGCCGAAAGGCGGCATATACAATTTCGGATAGCATTTCGGTTTCTCTTTTGGAACTGTTTTCGGTACAAATTCCGCCTGTCCGCTCACAGCTTTGACTGCCGAAACGAAGTCCATGCCACGCACTTTTACAAGAAAATCCAACGCAGAAGCACCGCCGATCCCCCTTGACCACCAAAACCATTTCCCGTGAGATATTTTCAGGGAATCATGCTCCCGCAGACAGTATTCGTCTGCTCCACATGGCACAAGGGAGTTCGGTTCATAGGCGGAAAGATAAGAAAACAGATCAACCGTCCTTGCCTGTTGGATCGCTTCCGGGGTTACATAGGGCATCTCTCACCTTTCATCTCTGCTTTTCTCCGCACGGTTTTGCACCGGCTCGGCGGTCACATCGGTGAGTTCCATGTTGTTCCAAAATACATTACCTTCCGCAATTGCATCCTCTGCTTTCTCCATCGCTTCTTCCTCCGAATCCGCTTCCACTTCTACACTTCCGTATTCCAATACGGAAAGATTCAATCTGTACTTCACTTGTATATTCCTCCGTCAGAATAAAAAAAGCCGACTGACTTTTTTCATCAATCGGCTTTCAGTGCTATTTTATTTTTACTTCATTTCGTGCTTTTCAGGTGTATTCTGCATACCCCGAAATCGTATTTCAATCAATCTGCTCGGCTTTTTACCGGGCTTGTTATGCCGCAAACAAAAGACCATCTCCGGGGTTCTCTCAAAGAATCCAAGATCCTTTTTCCAACTCATACCGCACCAGCAATGCTGCAATCCGATAAACTGCTGTTTCATTTTCCGCCCGCAGTTCGGACAAATTTTGCTGCTCTTTCCCATTACCGTTCGTCTCTATCCTGACGCTCTTTTTTCTTCTGCATGACAGCCGCGATAGTAGGACATGACATTTTCATCTGACTTTCTTTGTGTTTTTAAGGCTCATAAACATTCCTCCCTTCATTCGATATTTCATTTTTGGAGTCCTCCTTTCTTTTTCAGCATAGAAAAAGCCGAGTGACTTTCAAACATAAAAATCACCCGGCTATGGAATTTGTTTTTGGGGTTATCACCGTGCATCTCTATCCGAATTTCTCGCTACCTTCCATCTTGCCATAGGATGATCGCACACTCTTTTCAGTACATCTTCATCCTCAAACAACAACTCCGGTTGATAGTATCCCCGCTTGAATTTTCTCAAAAACTCCCGCTCATTCTCCAACAGGAACAGCGTATTTTCAAGAAAATCCCTCACTATATGCTTGGCTTGATTCAACTCAAATACATCCCTATCACGAATGACAGGTTTCAGATCGGTTGTAATTTTGTATAGCGTGATGGTGTCCATTGCAGCATAGGAAAGTTCTGTCGGTGTCGTTTCCGTTGCGATTGCAAGATAGAAAATTACACATTTCCGATATTGCTCACGCTCTGATTCATCAAACAATCCGTACCGAACCATGTAGTTCAAATCGTACAGATCTCTTGCAGCCGCCCGTGTCATCAAAGCAACTGTTTTGGTGGCATAAATTTCAATGGCAGAAAGCGTATTGACTTCAAAATTTCCGTCAAAGATATCGGATTGCATTTTCCGTCTGACAGTTTGAAATACATGAGTCCGCAAAGAATAGTTGATTTCAATCTTGATATTGTCACGAACACCGGCCGCATTGATATAATCAAAAACAAGGGAATCCAAACTGTGCGGTGTCTTGGATTTCGGATTGATCGAATACCCCTCTGCCGTCATATATTTGAAAATCTGATTTCTGATCTTTTCACGGCGTTTAAGCATTTCTTCTTTGGAAATATTGTCGCAAAAATCCAGATCAATATCAACAGACAGCCTCGGCAGGGTAAAAAACAACAGATTGATCGCTGTTCCGCCTTTCAATGCAAGGCTGTTCCGTAACAATTCCGATGAATCAAAAAAAGCAAGAATATCTCTCAGGCGACACACTTTTTCCAGCGTATCTCTGACAACATGAAGTTCCTTTGCACGCTCTCCGAGCATGGTTTTATTATATGTCGGCATTTTCATTCCCTCCGTTTACAGCCGTGTTTACCCACAGATCCTGAGGAACGATCAGATTCCATTCACGGTCAAAATCCATATTTCCTTTTGTCATTCCATTCATAAAATACCGGGTACTTTTTCCGGTGCGTTCTTTACACACCTCAAAAAAATGATTGCTCAAAGCAAGATCATCCCGGAAGTGTTGCAGGATATAACCGGCTTTCTGATACAGAAAACAGGTATCGTAAGCATTCAGATAATACAACAATTTCTCATCTTTCAAACTTGGAATTGCACCGATGCAGTTTGTCAGTTCCTCAAAGCCCATGCCACTCTCAAAATCATTGATACAATCCAACACTGTTTGTTCCACATCCGAAACTCTGACACCGTCCCGCTGCATCGTAACGCCGATCTCTGTTTTTGGAGTGACATGCCGATAGGTGTAACCTTGAAAAGAAAGAGGGCGAAACTTACTCTTGGAAGAAACGGGAATATCGTAAGACACCTGATTGGCATACCCATAATATTCAAATGCCGCATGATGGGAAACAAAAGCCGTATCCGTCAAATGAGACGCTATGACAAATTTGTTGACCGCAGGTTGATCGTCAAGCAGATTGATCGCAACATACAATCCCCGCTTTACACGGGCAAGATAGCCATTCTTTACATACTGTTGAAGAATAGATTTCGTTGTTGCTTCAGCCCCGACAATTTCAAGTGCTTTCTCATAACCAAAACAACCTTTTTTCAAAAATGCTTCATAGTATTTCATAAAGGTTCCCCTCCTTTCCGATACTTTAATTATACACCGTCAAGGTATGATTGTCAATACTTTCGGGGCAAAATTAAAGTATCAAAAGAAAGCAGATGATCCGGGCGATCTGACGACCAACCTGTTATTATCTCTCATCCCGTTCCGGTGATGTTCTCTCGTTCTCTTCCCCATCCTGTTCAGAAGCATCGTCCGCAAGTTCATTCTCCCGCTTATCCATATTGAGTTCGGAATTGAGTTCATCCAACCGTTTGCACTTGCTTTCAAGCAGTTCCTCATCCGGAAACGGCTTGGCAATCTCCGCCTTGACATTTTCCACCTGTTTATGCAATTCGGCAAGTCGTTCTTCACAATTCCCGATCTGTTTTCCAATACCGTTCAAAGCATTGTCCAGACGGGTAATGATACCGCCAGCATCCTGTCCGAGCCTTACCCGATAGGTCATTTTCCCTTTGAAATCGATAAAAAACTCACGAGCCATGGTGTCATATCCGATCTCGGTTTTCAGTCCCCTGTACTCACCGAGCGGTCGCTCATCGGGATTCGTGATCTTCTTGCAGATCTCCAGAATGGCTTTGCCTGCCTCTGCCCTTTCAGCGTAAGTCTTGCCCATAATTATCATCGGCGTAAAGATTTTTTCCTCACTTTCCCCCTGCAAGGTGGCATTGGCTACGGTTTGCATATCTGCCTTGTATCCTGCAATCCGTTCCTCGGTTTCGGCAATAACTCTTGGAAAATCTCTGGTGAGTTTATCCTCCAAAGCGTATCGCTGACTGAAATGCTCCGCCTTTTGCAGTTTCAGTTTGGCAACATCATTGTCCAGCTGCATCTTCTCCATAATCTTCGGATTTCCGCTTGCCAGAGCCTTGATCTCGGCATAAGAAAGTGCGGTTTCGTCTACATCCTCCGCCACACGAACAGGCGATTTTGATGTCATGATCTGTGAGATAAATTTTTGTTTGGATTCCAGCAATTGGTAGCAGTACGCATCGAAAGTGCCTTCTGTCACATAGCGGTAAATATCCACTTCGGGGTTGCTGTTGCCCTGTCGGATAATTCTTCCGCTTCGCTGCTCCAGATCGCTTGGGCGCCACGGTACATCTAAATCATGCAAGGCGATCAGCCGCTGCTGGACATTGGTTCCTGCCCCCATTTTGAAGGTAGAGCCGAGCAGAACCCGCACCTGCCCCGCGCGGACTTTGGCAAACAGTTCCTGCTTCTTCACATCGGTATCTGCCGAGTGAATGAAGGCAATTTCCCCGGGTGGAATACCACGGGCAACGAGTTTTGTCCTGATGTCATCATAGACATTAAAGGTTCCGTCATTCTTTGGCGTAGACAGATCACAGAACACAAGCTGTGCCGACCTTTTATCCGTATTTCGTTCCCATATCTCATAGATATTCTGGACACAGGCATTGACTTTACTGCCCTCAAAGTCCGGGAGCATCGGGTCAATCAATCTCTGATCAAGGGCGGCTTTCCGTCCGTCATTGGTAACGAGCAGCATGTTGTCCTCCTGTGCTGTTACCATCTTATTATGAATCTTTTCCGCACGCTCGGCAAAGGACTCCACCAACTCTTTCTGAATCTCGCTCGGAGCCGTTTTGACCACATGGAAATTGGCTTTTGGAACGGGAAGATTCAGCATATCTGCCGTTTTAACATCAGCAAAACTGCGATACAATTTAAGAAGTTCCGGTAAATTCGTAAACTTCGCCACTCGCGTTCGTGTTCTGTACCCCTGTCCGCTCGGCGCAAGCTCAAGGCCCGTAACTGTTTCCGTAAACATAGATGCCCAAGCGTCAAAAAACTGCAAATTCAGATTTTTCAGTTCTCTGCGCTGCAGATATGACTGCATCGTGTACATTTCAACAAGCGAATTGCTGATAG
>ERZ779664.1357-NODE-1357-length-9929-cov-2.472959_pt1 | contig 9929 bp, 8 predicted proteins | sample MGYA00511478_ERZ779664 | MGnify/ENA primary metagenome ERZ779664 (study PRJEB29588, sample SAMEA2160437) | human gut metagenome | biome: human gut; feature: human-associated habitat; material: faeces | place: Denmark | collected 2008/2010 ...
CAGCGCGGGAACTCATTGGTCGGGAACTCCCATGCCGTCCACATCAGGTTCTGCGTGTTACGGTGCAGCCATGCACTGTCCGCATTTTTCTCCATCCATGCAAAATATTTGGTCTGGTTCTCTTCATAAACGAGCTTGCTGAGCCATCTTGCCAGAATCCCCTTAAATCCTGGCATGTCGTCTCCATCCGCTTCGTTGTTCATGATGCCGTTTTTATACAGGTATTCCATTGTATAATCCGCTGCCAGAACCGCATTTTTTACATATTTCTCTTCACCGGTAAGCTGATGTAAAAATACACTCGCACCGATAAAGGTTCCCTGGTTGTAGGTCGAACACCACGCATTCAAGCCCTTTTCCAGGTTATAACAATCATACACCGCGCCATCTTCGCCAAAGAGCTTCTTCACTTCCCAGTCATAAATCGCAATCGCACGATCCAGATAGCTCTGATTTTTAGTGATCTGATATAACAGGCTCGCTGCAATTGCTGCAGGGCCGTTGATGCAGGCGTTTTTCGTCGTATTTTCGATTCTCCAGAACAGGCCTCCGCCCAGATCGTCGCTCCATGCGCGGTCAAAAACCAGATTGAAATGCTTCTCTGCCTGCTGCAGATAAATCTCTTCGTGAAATGCCTGATAGGCTCTCGCACAGGCAATCGTCATCCACATGATATCATCATTAAACGGATTGTTCGACCAGTCTTCTCCAAACTCTTTGACAAATCCGCGGTACATTTTACCCATCAGTTCCTGATAATAAGGATCTTTGGTCTTATCCCAGGCATCCATGACAACTTCCATGATCTCCGCCCTCGGCCAGTAAAACTCGCCGGTAATCATGCCGGTTCCATCCTCATCATCCCGGAAATATCTTGCAATAAAGCTCTTCATCGCCTTATCTGCAATCTGCATTCTGCTGTTTGTATCCATTTTGTCTCATCCTCCGCTGTATGTTCCATTCCACCCAACAGGCTTATGCCCTCCTGTCAGACATCCCTTTTAATGTATGCTTTTTGAACCGGTTTGTAAAGACAGATTTTCCAATCCCGTCTCTCGGATTTTAGTCCATGGCAGTCTTTGTCATTTCTCTGATATGATACGGAACCAGGACGGTCTTTACCTCGTCGTCGCCCCGAATTTCGTCTGCCAGAAGCCGCACGCTTAAGCTGCCAATCTCCTTTTCATTCTGTTTGACGTGCGTAAACATCGATTCCTGCACGATATTATCGCTGCCGTCAAAACACACAACCGGACATTTTTCCTGCAAGCCCAGCTTTCTCAGGCAAGTATAGACAATCCGCGCCAGGCTGTATTCCACCGCAAAATAGGAATCAATCTCCGGATGCTTTTGGATAAATTCGATAATCTTCTCCTCGTCTTCTGCAAGCTGCTGTTCTCCCCGATACTGATGGTATGCCGGAAGCGTCGCGCGGATATCCGTAATCCACAGGCTTTCATCTGCAAACAGACCATATTCATTATATGCCTTTTTAAAGCCCTGAATCCGTTCCTGCAGCGTCGAGGTTTCAGCGGCATGCGGTTTGACAAAACAAGTTTTTCGATATCCCCGGTCGAGCAGATAGCGTGCCAGTTCTCTCGAAGCCGCTTCGTTATCCGTTCCGACAAACGAAATCGGCACCCCTTTTAGCCGTCTGTCAATTGTCACGACTGGGAAATGCTGTACCGCCATCTCCAGAATGCTCTCACTGTAATTTTCATCATGGACGCACATAATGATAATTCCACTCACACCCAGCTCGCGCAATCGTTCAATTCCGGTTGTTTCTTCGTCTTTTCTCCCATAGGAGCAAACGAACATCATCCCAAATCCCTGATTTCGGCATTCCATTTCGATGCTTCCCAACATCTGACATCCAAAATCTGCTCCGAAGCCGTCCAGCACGACGCCGATGACCGGCGGATGATCTGGAAGAGGCTTCTTTTCTGTCATGCTATCCGCAGGTATTTCCAGTGCCTTTGGCATTTCCTGATGTTCGATTACGAACGTCCCTTTTCCGGGAATTCTTGTGACCAGCCCTTCCTCTGCAAGGAGCTCTACCGCTTTTTTACTGGTGATCCGGCTCACATGATACTGTTCCGACAGCTCTTTTTCAGATGGAAGCCTATCTCCGACCCGATACCCTCTTTCTTCGATTTTTTCTCTTATTTCCTCGTAAATCTGTTCATAAAGTGGAATCTGTTTCACGATTGCCTCCGTCTCCCGCCGGCACAGTCAAATTGTGCCTATATTGTCATGAAATGTGCGCCGCCGGGCGCAGTCAAAAAGCAGACAGGCTCCATCACAGAGCCTGTCTGTTCTGAACCGACAGTGAATCTTATCTGAATCTGCTTATTTACTGTGCAGCAATCAGGTCGTTTACTTTCTGAGCAAGATCTGTCAGAGTATCAACAGTACCGCTCTTGCCATCCATGAAGTTGTTGAAATCAGGATCCCAAAGCTTGCCAGCATCGCCGGACCAGTCAGCTGCATAACGGATTGCGTTCTTGGTTTCGATTGCCATCATGGTCTTAACTGCTTCTGCTGCGTCTTCATGACCGTTATCTTTTACAGTGTTGTAGAATACGTCTGCGGATGCTGCATGTGCGCAAGCTGCAACAGGTGTCTTGGTCAGAACGGTTTCATACATTTCGCTGCTCATGAATTTCATCAGTTCCCATGTCTCATCGGGATACTTCAGATCTTTCGGGGATACCCAACCAACGGTATCATAGCTCTCAGCTGCTTTTACAGAGCCTTTCGGAATCGGAGCATAACCCCAGTTTAAGTCAGGGCAGTTACGGATCAGGCTGTCAACTTCCCACTGTCCATAGAACAGCATACCCATTTCGCCTGCTTCGAATGCGGACAGCTGGTTTGCGGTTTCATAGGTTCTGCCAGGGATTGTGCCATCTGCGATCAGACCTGCCACCTTTTCTGCGGTTTCTTTTAACTTATCGTCTACCGTAACGGTTGTGGTATGGGTCAAGCTGTCAACGAACGGAGAACCGCCTTCGGATACACTGATATTGGTCAGACCGAAGATATCGGTATTCAGACCATACAGACCAAATTTGTTTGCAGAAGGATCTTTTAATTTTTCCGCATAGTCAAACAGGTCATCCCATGTCCAGTCTGCAGAAGGCTCGTCCAGACCAGCATCTGCCAGGATGTCTTTGTTGTAGAATACGCCGTATACGTTTACAAGTCCGGGAAGTCCGTAGGTCTTGCCATCGTACTGCCAGCCGTCAACAGTTCCTTCATAGAAGCCATCCATGAATTCGGAATCAGCTGCAACCTTATCGGTCCAGTCGGTCAGCAGGTTCTTTTTGTAGAAAGAACACCCCTGGTCGTAACCTAACTGGAATACATCTGGAGCTTCGCCTGCCGTAATCATTGCATTCATCTGCTGGCTGTAATCAGAATAGGAACCCTCTACAATTTCAACCTTGATATTGGGATGCTCTACAGAAAATACGTTATCAAACGCATCCTGCATTGCAGCGTTCATCTCATCGCTTTCCCAGTCTACCACTCTCAGCGTTACAACTTCCCCCGAATCCGCTGATGTGTCTGCCGTTGAATCAGCCCTGGTGTCTGTAGCTGCAGAATCAGCCGCAGGTGTTGCTGCTGTATCCGATGCCGAGCTTCCGCATCCCGCCAGCATTGTCACCGTCATTGCAGCAACCATCACAATTGCCATCGCTTTCTTTCTCTTCATTTGATATACCCTCCTTTTATCTTTGTCGGTATTTTATTTACAAAAACGCACTTTTCAAATAGCCTTTTTGTAAAAAACCTTCTATGAAATGATGTTGGGATCAAAAAGTATTTTGACCCCTTTGATACCAAATTGCTACGTGCTTTGCACTTCCGCAATCTTCAAAAACATTCAGGCTTTTACGCCGGAACTGTTTAAAGAGCCAAGGCCTTCCATGAAATACTTCTGACAGAAGAAGAACAAAATCAGGATCGGGAGCATGTAGACAACGTCTGCTGCCATAAACAGGTTCCACTGTGTTCCATAAGTACTGCTTGTCATTCTGCCGACTGCCAGGGACAGTGTCCACTTTTCCGGTTTGGAAATGACATACAGCAATGGAGTTAAGTAGTCGTTCCAGGCACCCTGGAACGACTGGATTGCAATAACTGCGATCAGCGGTTTACACATCGGTCCAATTACCTTTAACAGAACCTGTAGTCTGCTCGCGCCGTCCATTCTCGCCGCTTCATCATAAGACTTCGGCAGACCGGACATAAACTGTTTTGCCAGGAAAGTCTGGAACGGTGCACCTAGGAAAGCCGGGATAATCATTGGCCACCAGGTTCCGTAAAATCCGCATGCCGCCCATAAACGGAATACCGGGATTACGGTAACCATGCCGGGGATCATCATACTGCCGATGATCAGGTAGAACCAGAGCTTCTTGCCCGGGAATCTCAGTCTTGCCAGCGCGTAACCGACGCTCATACAGCTACACACCTGACCGAAACATACGATCACGGAAATAAATACAGTGTTGCCAAAACGTTTCCAGAATTCAATCTGCTGTAAGCCGATTGTGAAGTTTTCCCAGTGGAATACTTTTGGAATCCACTGAGGCGGCATCGCAAATACTGCCGCATTATCTTTTAAGGCCGTTGTCAGCATCCACAAAAGAGGCATAATCATCGGGACACAAAAGATCAAAATAATCAGATATCGAATCACTGTCGTGACAATGACTTTCTTTTTCTTTCCCACTTTCAATTTTCCTCCTTATTCATTCTCGTAATAAACGTACTGCTCAGATTTTCTGAAAATAATAACAGTAAATACCATAATAATCAGGAACAGAATCCACGCTTCTGCACTCGCACGTCCAAATTTGTTATTGGAAAATGCATTGGTATAAATATCGTAATTGATAAAGTGAGATGCATAGTTCGGGCCGCCGGCTGTCATAATCTGTGCTTCTGCAAAGGACTGCAGGCATCCGATCAGACCGGTAATCAGCTGTAAGAACACGATCGGTGTAATCATCGGTAACGTGATGCTCTTAAACTTCTGCCATCCGCTTGCACCGTCCAAGTCTGCCGCTTCGTAAACATCTACCGGTACAGACTGCAGACCGCTTAAGAAGATAATCATCATACCTCCAACGCCCCACCATTTAATCAGACTCAGGGAAAGCAGCACAACCTTTTCATCTGTCAGCCAGCCAACTGCAGGAAGTCCGATTTGGCGAAGCATTCCGTTTAACAGACCAGTGTCGCTCTTAAACATAAACTGCCACAGAACGATTGCTGCAACGCTCGGTACGATAGTCGGCAGGTAATAAAGAACACGGAAGAACTTGATTCCTTTTAACTGCTTATTTAACAATACCGCCAGTGCAAGACCGAGGATCAGGGAAACCGGAACGTTAATCAGCGCATAAATAAATGTCACAGCTACGGACTTCGGAAATACCGGGTCCAGCGTCAGGATGTATTTGAAGTTCTTCAAACCTGCAAATACCGGATCATTGTATCCGTCCCAGTCACAAAATGCACAGTAGAGGGAATACAACATCGGATATGCACACAAAAGCGGAAATCCGATCAGGGTCGGGATCATGAATAAATATCCCTGTACTCCTTCCCTTTTCCAAAAGCTTTTACCCTTTTGTTTTTCTTTTGTTTTCTCCTTCATTCTTCTTCCTTCCTCTCTTGTTATATTTTATATACCATTTATATCATTTTGCAGTTAATCCACATTTCCATCCACCTTTTTTCAAAGACGAACATAGTTATTGTGCATTATGTTCAGTTTCTTCTATCTTTTCTCTATTTGTTTGTGCTTTATGTTTATAATATATTATATTCATTTTGCACTGTCAAGCAATGTTATACATAATCATATATTTTATATCATATATATCATTTTGCGATGTGATTGTGCACAATTTCAATCGTTTTCGAAACTTGTATTTTTAGTATTTTTGTACTGTTTCCCTCTCTACATCATCTTTTGGATCGGCATTTTCCGTCTATTTTCAATGTACAAAAATTCCCGTCATAATGTACAAATACAAACAGCGGCCATGAAAAAACCGTTTCATTCCGACAGAATATCCGCACCTGCACATACCCTGTCGTTGGTTTTCCATAGCCGCTGTTTCATTTATATTATATATTCTCTTTAACGAGCTCAATTTATTTCGAGGCAAAAGAAAAAAGCCTTGAAAACTCAAGGCTTTTAAAATTTCCTGCGGAAGATGGGACTTGAACCCACACGATATTGCTATCACAAGATCCTTAGTCTTGCTCGTCTGCCAATTCCGACACTTCCGCATAGCGGTTAACCGCTGCAAGAAGTATAATAGCATTATGCCGTCGGAAAGTCAACAACAAATTTTACTTTTTTTCAAGATCTGCCCGAATGGTTTCCCAGATGCAGGATGCCGCCAGATCTGAGCCCGCCGGTGAGGCATGTGCGCCGTCCTCCGCATACATTTCAATTTCCGGGTGATTCTTTTTGTACTGCCACCATTCTTCCCCAACCGGTGCCAGCAGTGCATCAATTTCTTCTGCAATTTCCCGATGCGCTTTCGTCATACGGGGCTGCACCGCTTCCTCTTCCTTCATCGCCCAGGTCATGTAAATGACAGGCGTACTGTTTGCTTCCCGAATCCAGGTGTTCAATTTCCGCGCCGCCTCGAAAAACTTCTCCTCCGGTCCAAACGGATGCGCATGCTCCTGCAAAATAACATAATCATAATTGCCGAACAGAATATCAAACCGCACATCCGGCTCTGCAACATGCTGTGCCAGGAACCAGCCGCCATGGGCGATCATCGTAACTTCGCAGTCATAGCCTGCCGCCCTCGCTTTTTTTGCCGCCATCAAAGGCATATCATTATAATAAGTATGACTGTTTCCAATAAATAACAATCTCAGTTTTTTTCCCATCGCTTTCCTTCCGGCAGATTCTGCCGCCTCCTTCTTTTCGATTGTAGCACAGCCCAAATCAAAACACAAGGTTCGAAGCATCCACAGCGGAAAGCATCCACGATGCGATTCGCGACAATAGAATATTCGCGGAACGTGCATTCTATTGTATTGCGAATGATGCATGGGAACAGTAACATTTTTATTCCTTAAAGCTATTTTTTTACAAAAAAGACTTGCATTTTGTTTTATACTGTGCTAATATTTCATCTTGTCAGCGGCAAGCAGACAATGCAGGAATGGCGGAATTGGCAGACGCGTACGGTTCAGGTCCGTATGATAGCAATATCATGAGAGTTCAAGTCTCTTTTCCTGCACGGTAAGACATATCACAATGTGATGTGTCTTTTTTTGTTTCATAGAACGCAATTTCTTATAAAACAAAAAGGAGACGTCCCTCACGTCTCCTCATCAGCTTCCCGTTCTATGCTTTCTCGCCGCTTTTCCTTATTCAGCCCACCGCTCGTAGGAGACACACTGCTCTTTAAAAAGCTTGCACGCATCACGGCGTTCTCTCCGAACTTCGAGCGGATCTGGTCGATCGCCTGATTCGCTTTTTCCAGCTTTTCGTAATCTACCGAATCAAACAGGCTGTACTGACGATATTCGAACTCCGTCAGCCGCGTTGCCGTCACGTTTAAAAGACGCAGTGGCTTTTTCCCGTCCCACATCCGCATCAGAAGCGTCCATGCTGCCCGGTAAATTTCCTCCGTCACATCCGTCGAAGATTCCAGCTGCATCTGCCTGCTGCTGTTCTCAAATCCTGCCGTGCGCATTCCGACCGACACGCCGCCCGCCTTTTTGTGCTCTGCACGCAGCCGGATTCCGACTGTTTCACATAAAGAGAGCAAAATCTGACGCGCATAGGCAGGGTCTGTCACGTCCTCCGGCGTCGTGACGCTGTTTCCGCATCCTTTATTTTCCGCATCCATATCGAACATTCCGGCGCTTTCATGCCCTCTGGCATACTCCTGCAGCGCAAGCCCATGCTTTTTCATATGCGCAAAAAGCATCCCGGAATCCGCCTGCGCCAGATCCCCAATCGTATAAATTCCCAGACCTTTCAACCGTTTACAGGTCGATTTTCCGGCAAACAAAAGATGATCCACTGGAAGGTTCCACAATTTTCCAGGAACTTCCTCAGGAAACAGGGTGTGCACCAGATCCGGCTTTTTGAAATCCCCAGCCATTTTAGCGAGCAGACGGTTCGTCGAAATCCCGATATTGACCGTAAATCCGAGCGTTTCTTTGATTTCACAGCGCAGCTTATTGGCAAACGCCTCCGGTTCACCGTACATTCTGCCAAAATTCTCAAATTCTGCCCACGCTTCATCGATGCTGTACGGAATCACCGCATCCGTATAGCGCCGCAACAACGCGCGCAGACGGTTCGACTGTTCCACATAAACTGCGAAGTCCGGCTTTACGACAATTAGCCCCGGACATTTCCGGCGTGCGGCTGCCAGAGGCTCTCCTGTTGTAATTCCATATTTTTTGGCAGGCGTACTTTTTGCAAGCACAACGCCATGCCTGGATTCTTCATCGCCACCAACTGCCGATGGCACTGTCCTTAAATCGAGACTGCCCGGCTGACCGCGCAGCCTCTCCAGCGCACTCCAACTCAAAAAGGCGCTGTTGACGTCGATGTGGAAGATCAGCTTTTCCGATCTCATTTTCCTTTTTCTCCCCGCAAGGTATTTCCGTAAATCTCCAACAGGATTTTAATAATTCTGCGGATTCGTTTCCGGGTTTCCGGATCGAGATTTTTCAGACTTTTCAAACAGCTTTTGAGATTTTCCTTCCAGTGTTCTGAAAATTCTGTCAGCGTCGTCACGCCGGTCTGGTCTATTACCTGAAACAGTGTTTCGACAAACAGCTGACGTTCTTCCTCTGGAAGCGTAAAAATCCACTGGTTCAGTGCTTCGTTCATCCGCTTCTGTTTTGCCTCGATATCCACTGCCTTGACAAACTTTCCGTCCTCAATCTGCCAGGTAAACGCATCATGCTGCAAAATGCCGATCCCGGAGCTTTTTACAACCTCATACTGTTCATAATTTTGTAAAAGCATCCCCACCAAAGAGGAATATGGCAAAATCCGGTGCACACGGCTTCTGATCTGCTCATAGGAATCCCCTTCAAACACTTCCGGCAAAAATCCCGGACCGTCCAGGCTATAAATGTCCGTAATCCTGCGCTGCACGCCGGTTTCCGCCCAGGTCGCCGCATAGGCAGCCAGGTTTCCGCCTTTGGAATGTCCGCATACCATAAACGCTCCCGGAAGCTTGCAGCCGACCTGATTTAAGTACACACTGCTCATTTCCTGGGATGCCAGCGGTTTTCGAAATGCCAGTCGAAAATCCTCTTTCCAGCCGACAAGTGTATCATCTGTACCCCTGAATACAACATAAGTATGCTTAGGGCTTATTCTTATGTGAAATGCCCCGAACTGCTTTTCCAAGGTTTCATCTACTGTATCTACATAATTAGATAAAATCAGATTTCCAAATCTTTTGGAAGCTGCCGCTTTTTTCATAAGAAATGGAGCTTCACTAATAAATGATTTATCCTGCTTTAGTTCATTTTCTGTATACATATCAAAAAACATCTGCGATGCTTCTTTTAATGTAATGCTTCTCTTCTCCTCAGGTGATGGTATAATATCCCTGAAATTAACGTATGCAAGCTGTGCAAGAATAACATTATCAACCTCATTAAAAGGTGACTGTTCAAATGTTATATCCCCACGCCAGTCAAGATAATCCATTATATTTCCCATATATACACCCCCAGCAAATGCTTAATAAACCTTATTTGGATAAAGTCTTAAGTTCATTAACAATATCTATATCAGACTGCATAACCTTCATATTAGAAGTTACCGGCTGTTCTCCTGGCTTTGTCACAGTTATCTCTATAACTGTTCCCTCCTGAATTCCACCATTGAGACAGTAATTAAT
>ERZ779664.1360-NODE-1360-length-9912-cov-1.917926_pt1 | contig 9912 bp, 8 predicted proteins | sample MGYA00511478_ERZ779664 | MGnify/ENA primary metagenome ERZ779664 (study PRJEB29588, sample SAMEA2160437) | human gut metagenome | biome: human gut; feature: human-associated habitat; material: faeces | place: Denmark | collected 2008/2010 ...
CCTCCACGAATAAGTACTACAGAGTGTTCCTGCAAGTTATGACCAATACCAGGGATATAAACAGTTCCTTCCATGCCGTTGCTAGCGAGTTTAACCTTTGCGATTTTTCTGAGCGCTGAGTTAGGCTTTTTAGGAGAAGTTGTTGTAACAGACAAACAAACGCCACGTTTTTGAGGACATTCCTCCAAAATTGGTGATTTTGCCTTAACTTCTTGTTTTTCACGTCCCTTACCATGTCTGATCAACTGGTTAATGGTTGGCATAATTCTACCTCCTATAAATTTGTGAACTTCACACTGCCCCAAGAGGAAATTCTTGTCTGTTTAATGCACTTTTCTCGCACACCACTACTTAAAAAGGGCATAAAAATAGCCAAGCATGTTATTCATGCAAGGCTAATTTTAATATATTTATTTTTTAAAGTCAATAGTTTAACGATTTTATTTTATATTTTTTATTTTTTAAACAAAAAAAGCCAGAAAAACTCTGACTTTTATTCTTTTGTTACGCTTTTTTTGATAAAGCCAATTTTATATTCAAGTTTTTTGATTTTCCCAACAGTGGCAGCAAGTTCCATTGGAACCTTTTGCTCGATTTTTGCAATGATTGCCTTTTGGTCTTTTTTGCTGATATTATAGGTGAAATTATAGCCAAGGTCTTCAATGTTCACGCCAAGAAGTTCGCCATATTCTTTGAGTTTGTTATATTCGCATTTTTCGCGATATTGTTGAACCGCAAAAAGCACAAGTTCAAGACATTTTTCATCTTCTGCAACATTTGAATGTTTCACAAGTTTATAGATTCGTTTTTTAAACTTTCTTGGCAAAACATTTACAATGGCATCGAACGTGAGTTGATATCTTTCTGGTGTCATGTTGTCAAGAACTTTGATAATGTAGGAAACGCTTTCAACCCCAGTGAGTTTTTCGTTGAACTCATAGTTGGTGAAACCATCATCCACATTTACAATTTCAAACCCAACCGCAAGGGCAAGGTCATGCAAACTGTTTTTCATGTTTTCTCCTGATAAACTAAAAGCCACAAAACTGTGGTCTTCTAGGAAATTTTATTATTGTTTTTCGTTTTCTTCTGCACTGTTTTGCTTTACAACTGCATTTGCGTTTGCAATTGTTTTTGAATCGGCAAAAAGTTCTGCGACAATTTCTTCGGTTTCTTCAACAGAAATTCCTGCTCTTTGAAGAATGTCGGTGTATTTTTGTGTATATGCAACGCCATCGATAAAGTTTGCACGATTGTGACGTTTTGTTGATTCTTCTTTTGAAAATTTGGAAACGAGTTGACCAGCAAGATTGCTGTATACTTCATCTGAACGGTCTTCTTTGATTCCTGCAACAAGGTTGTCAACAACTTCTTGACCCAAAGCGTTTGCATTACAAATAGACACAATGTTTGCAACTTCTTCGTCACGTGTGAAGTTTCTTTTTTCTGGAACAAAAATTGCTTGAACTCCATTAGAGAACATTATTGCACCTGACTTTCTGCATTGCATTGGATAGAGCCCTGAAAGTGTTGCAAGTCTGATTGTTTTAGAGCGGTTTGAAAGGTTTTGATTTGCCATGTTTTAGTCCTCCGTTTGGCAAACAAACTGAGCAACAAAATTCTTATAATTTTGTTCGTCGGAAGAAAGATTTTTTCCACCCTCGGTTTCGGCATCAACAAGCAAAATGATGCGCTTTGGATTCATTCTTTGAGTGTCATCAAAGGTTGTTGCTGGGCTGATTGGGCTTTCCATTTTTTCTGCGAAATCAAGAAAAGTTTCAAGATAGTCTTCGGCAGAAAGATAGGCTTTTTCAACTGTTTCGCCACTGGCAACAATGTCAAGGTCTGGAATTAAAACTGTATAGTTTTTTTCTTCTTCACTATAAAACAGTATCACTGGATAAACATATTTTTTCATTTTCCATCTCCAAAAGGTTACAACTTTGTAATTATATTGTAACAAAACCATTTGAAAATGTAAAACGATTTTTATCAATTTACTGCTTTCAGTTTTTTGCCGTGCAAACCTTTATGTTTTTGCACAATCATATTCTAGCACATTTGGCAGTTTTTGTAAATACCCCTTTCAAATTTTAACGCTCAAAATGCATAAAAAAAGAACAAACCAAAATTTGATTTGCTCTTTAAAAAATTTATTCACCAGTATTTTCTGCTGGGGTTTCGTCCATGAATGAAAGAACAATTTCACCATATGAGGTTTCAACCTTAATGAGATAGTGTCCTTCTGTCATGGTTGATTTGATGCTTGAAGATTCAACAATTACAGTTTCACCAACTTTAACTTGTGCTTTTGTGCTTTTGGTTGATTTGAGGTCATAGTCAACAGTTCCAATTTTTGCACATGTTGCATCAATTTTAATGTGGTCGGCTCTTGTTCCAGAAGTGATTGTAACATTTCCTGAAATTTCATCGAATACATATTTTCCGTCATTTCTTGAATATGCTTCAACAGTTCCTTTCAATTTCTTTGCAACAATTTTCTTTCCTGAATAAAGAGTGATGTTTTTGCTTGAATCATTTGTGAATGTAACATCGTTGCTTTTTGAATAGAGATTTACAGTTCCGGCAGTGTTATAAACTTCAATAACGCCGGTTGAGGTTTTAACTTCTGGATTCATTATAACCCCACCCTCTCCAAGAGTAACTTTTCCGTTTTTGCCATTTACAACAATTTTTGATGAAATATTTTTCACCGAAACATTGCCGGTTCCAGAGGTGATTTCAAGAGTGTTTGCAACATCAATTGAAATTCTTCCTCTTGTTGATGAAATTTTTCCTTGATAGAGTTTTGCAACTGAAATTGCACCACCCTTTGTGCTGATGATTGTTGGAACTTCTTCGCCAGATGCAAGGCTTGAAATTGATGTGTTCACTTCTCCAAGAGTAACGCTTCCGCCAGTTGAAATGTTCACTGTTCCACGAACAGTGTTTGTTCCCTCTCCATAGGCTTTAACTGCGCCTGACTTTGAAGAAAATTCAAGGTTACGGCAAGAAACAAATTTGAGGTCGCCACCCTTTGTGGTTGCTTTAATGTCGCCAGCAATTGCTTTTCCAATGTTGATGTTGTTTCCCGTTGAAGTAAGGTCGCAAGAAAAGAACGAAACATTTGTGCCAAGGTCAAGAAGTTTTGAAGACTTTACAGTAAGTTTGTCATTAACCAGCAAAGTTGAAGTTTCCAAAACTGAAAAACCACCAGCGGTGTCAACAGTAAGATTTTTTATTGTTGCGTTTCCGCTTATGCTTACTGATGAGGTTTTAGATTTGATATAAAGACTTCTTGTTCCATTGAAAAATGAAGAAGGGAGTGCAAGTTTAAATCTGAAAAACTCGTCTGCTTTTTGAGAATATACAAATTCTTCAATTTCGTTTGCAGTAATGTAAAGGTCGCCATTTTCGGTTGTCATTGAAAGGTTTGCAACTTTATCTTTTGTTCTTGTGAAACCAATAAAGTTTTGGCAAAATTCAACAGAAGAAGCATAGCCATTGTTAAAGTCAATGCTTATTGGAACATTTTTTGTGTCGATATAAATATCTTTATATTCCCCAATCGGCTCGTTGATTTCGCACTTGCTTGTTCCGCTTGCAACATATCTAATTCCGAAAATTTCAGTTCCCGGAGCAAGAAACAAAACAAGAACCGAGCCACAAACAAAAAGCAGTCCACAACACAAAATTGCAATGAACAAACCAAGTAATTTATTTTTCATTTGCACACCTCCGCAAATTTTATTATATATATTATATCATATATTGTTATATATTTCAATATTATTTGTCTTCAAGCACGGCCTTGATTCTTCTTACGCCCGAAGAAGAAGCCTCTTCTTTTTTGATTCTGAAATGTCCCAAAACGCCAGTGTGCTCAACATGAGGTCCTGTGCAAATTTCTTTTGAAACATTTCCAATTGTATAAACCGAAACAACTGCTGGATAGCGTTCGATGAACTGATGTTCTGCGCCCGCTTTTACAGCGTCTTCTTTTTTCATTTCTTCACGAGTTACTGTGAAGTCTGCCTTTATCCAACTGTTTACAAGGTCTTCGGTGCTTTTGATTTCTTCATCTGAAAGTTTATGGTCGCAAGCAAAGTCAAAACGAAGACGTTCAGCATTGATGTTTGAACCCATTTGGTGAGAAGTTTCACCAACAACTTGTTTGAGAGCAGCATTCAAAAGGTGGGTTGCTGTGTGATATTTTGTTTCAATTTCACCAGTTGATGCAAGACCACTTTTTGCTTTTTCCGCACTTGCTTTTGCAAGGTCTTGATGCTCTTTAAGCGCAACTTCATAGCCTTTTTCGTCAACGCTATATCCAAGTTCTTTTGCCATTTCAATTGTCATTTCAATTGGAAAGCCATAGGTTTCATAAAGTCTGAAAGCAGATTTTCCGCTTATGGTTTTGTCTGCCTCGGTTTCTTTATATTCTGGATTGTTCTTTTTCATGAACTCAACTTTTCTTTGAAGTCCTGAAACAAGTTTGTCGAACTCTTTGTTTCCAGTTTCAATGGTTTTAAGGAACTTGTCAACCTCTGCCTTGATTGAAGAAAGAATATATTCTTCTTTTTCAACAAGCAAAGGATAACTATCTTCATAAACTTTTTCAATATAGATTTTTGCAACGTCAAGAAGTTTGTCTGGGTCAAGGTTAATCTTTTTTGCATGGCGGATTGCACGGCGAAGAAGTCTTCTTAAAATATAGCCGGCACCAACATTGCTTGGCAAAATTCCCTTTTCGTCACCAATAAGCATTACGGCAGTTCTCATATGGTCAACAATGATACGCATTGATTTTGTTGTTTCTTGATGTTCACCATATTTTGCACCAATTTGGTTTTCCAAAAATGCAAGAACTTCGGTGAAAAGGTCTGTCTTATAGCCGTCTGTAAGACCATTTACATACATCAAAAGACGTTCAAAACCAAAACCTGTGTCAACGTTTTTGTTTTTAAGTGGAGTAACGCTTCCGTCTGGCAACTTTTTATATTGCATATAAACATCGTTTCCAATTTCAACCCATCTGCCACATTCGCAAGTAACGTCGCACTTGTCGCCTTTCTCGCAAGGTTTGTCATAGCGAGGATAGAACCATTCGTTGTCTGGGCCACAAGGAGTGTTCACAGTTCCTGGCAAATCCCACCAGTTATCTTTCAAGAAATAGATATTTTCTCTTTTAACACCCGCGTTCACCAAACACTCAACAGCCTCATCATCGCGAGCAACAACATCGTTACCAGCAAAAACTGTTGAACAAATTTTGTTTGGATCAAAGCCAAGTTCTTTTGTCAAAAATTCAAAAGACCAAGCGGTTTTTTCTTTTTTGAAATAGTCACCAAGGCTCCAATTTCCCATCATTTCAAAAAATGTGAAATGGCTTTCATCACCAACTTCGTCAATGTCGATTGTTCGAACACAACCTTGGACATTGCAAAGTCTTGTTTTTCCGCTTGGATGCTTTGCTCCAAGAAGATATGGCATGAGTGGTTGCATTCCTGCAACATTGAACATTACGCCAGTTGAACCGTCACCAATAAGTGAAACAGCACCAATGTCAACATGTCCACGAGCCTTATAAAAATTCAGCCATTTTTCCCTTAATTGTTTACTTGTAATTTTCATTTTGTTTCCTTCTTTTATTGTGGTTTATATGAGTCTTTAAGCCCAACAACTTGGTTGAACACAAGGTTTTCCGCAGTCGAATCTTTGTTGTCGAGAGCATAGTATCCATTTCTCATAAATTGATATCTGTCATCAAGATTATAATCAATCAAACTTTCAACAAGCGCTTTTTTGTTGATGTCAACGCTGTGTTCATTGATTTTGATTTCGTCTTGAACTGTTCTTTCGTTTGTTGAAGCACTTTCTTCATCTGCAAGCAAGTTATAGAATGTTCTAACCTCGCATGGCTTTGCATATTTTGCGTTGAGCCAATGGATTGTTCCCTTCACCTTTACTTGGCTTCCAGAACCAGATTTTGTTAATTTGTCATATTCGGCATAAACAGTTTTAACGCTTCCATCTTCGTTCAAATCATAACCAGTGCATTTCACAATATATGCGCCAAACAAACGAACCATGTTTCCAACATACATACGATAATATTTTGGTGGAGGAGTAATTTCAAAGTCGCTTCTTTCAATATAAAGTTCTCTGCCAAAATAATATTTACGTTTGGTTGACTCTTCTTTTTGTGGATAGTCGGTAAGTTCAATTTCTTCATCTTCACCCTCATAGTTGGTGATGACAAGTTTAATTGGATCAAGAACTGCCATAACTCTTTTTGATTTTTCATTGAGAGTGTTGCGGATAAAGTGTTCAAGCATGCTTCTTTCGCAAATTGTTGTTGTTTTTCCAAAACCGGCAGCACGAACGAAGTCGATAAGGCTTTCTGGCAAAACACCACGACGGCGAAGACCACGAAGAGTTATAAGTCTTGGGTCATCAAAGCCCCAAACAACACCATCTTCAACAAGTTTTTTAATGTTTCTTTTTCCTGAAATGGTGTTTTTAATCATAAGGTTTGAATATTCAATTTGTCTTGAATGATTTGGCAAACCGCTGTTTTCAACAACCCAGTTATAAAGTGGACGGTGGTCTTCAAATTCAAGACCACAAATAGAGTGTGTAACCCCTTCCAAACAGTCGTCAAGTGGGTGTGAAAAGTCATATGATGGATAAATGTTCCAACTTCTTCCAATTCTTTGATGATTGAGATATTGGATACGATAAATTACTGGGTCACGCATGTTCATGTTTGGTGAAGCCATGTCAATTTTTGCACGAAGGCAACGAGAACCTTGTTCAAATTCGCCATTTTTCATACGTTCAAAAAGGTCAAGGTTTTCTTCAACCGAACGGTTACGATATGGGCTGTTTTTTCCCGGTTCAGTAAGAGTTCCACGAGTTGCAGAAAGTTCTTCTGGTGAAAGGTCACAAACATATGCCTTTCCCTCTTTGATAAGTTTCACAGCAATTTCATAGTTTTGCTGAAAATATTCAGTTGCATAGTGGATTGCGTTCCACTTATATCCAAGCCAAAGCACATCTTCTTGAAGTGCGTCAACAAACTCTTGTTTTTCTTTGATTGGGTTTGTGTCGTCATAACGAAGATTGCAAATTCCGCCATATTTGAGAGCGGTTCCATAGTTAAGAACAATGTTACGAACATGTCCAATGTGCAAATATCCACTTGGCTCTGGTGGATGACGGGTTTGGATTCCTCCATGAATCTTTCCCGCTAAAATGTCTTTGTTAATTTCATTTTCAATGAAGTTAGTTGCCTCAATAGGCTCTGCTTTTTTAATTTCCATATATATTTTCTCCTGATAAAATGCTTTAAAAAATGTCTGTTAAATCATCAATATTTTCTTTCACTTCAACAATTTCGCCCGTTGGGGCTTGGCTTTCATGCATCTTATCATAGGCATCTTCAATTGATTTTTGGTTTGCATCACTTGCAAGGTTTGCAAAACTTACACGGCTTCCAACCCAAGCAAGTGGAATGGTTGCAAGTTCACCATTACGGTGTTTTGCAATGACAAGTTGAACAGTATAGTCTTTTGGTTTTTCTTGTGGTTCACCCGCTGGTGCGTTTGCTGGGTTTTCTTGGTCTGGGCGGTGAATGAACATTACAATGTCGGCGTCTTGCTCAATCGCACCAGATTCACGAAGGTCTGAAAGCATTGGCATTTTGCCCTGACGTTGTTCAACCGCACGAGAAAGTTGTGACAAAAGGATAACTGGAACGTTGATTTCCTTTGCCAAAATTTTCATTTTACGTGAAATTTCTGAAACTTCGGTTTGACGGTTGTCTGATTTTGAATCGGCAGTCATAAGTTGCAAATAGTCAATCATGATAAGGTCAAGACCCTTTTCACGTTTAAGTTTTCTACACTTTGAAAGAATTTGGTTTGGTGTGTTAAGTGAGTTGTCATCGGCATAGATTTTGCAGTTTGAAAGGCGTTTGTGCGCTTTCCAAAGTTTTGTCCAATCCGCCTCGGTAAGTTCGCCATGAAGCGCTTTTGTCATGTCTACATTTGCAACCGAGCAAAGCATTCTTTGTGCAAGTTGTTGCTTGCTCATTTCAAGAGAGAACACGGCACATTTTGCGCCCGCTTCAAGAGCAGCATTTGAAACAATGTTCATTGCAAGCGAAGTTTTACCAACAGAAGGACGAGCAGCCAAAAGAATAAGGTCAGATTTTTGAAGTCCGTTTGTGATTCGGTCAAGTTGATAGAACCCTGTTGGAACCCCTCGAACTTTTCCGCCGTCTTTGTGGATTTCTTCAAAATTTTCCATAACGTCGGTGAGCGATGCAGCAAGGCTTTCAAGCGCGGTTGTTTGTCCTTTTTCTGCAATTTCAAAAATCGCTTTTTCGGCAAAACCAAGAGCATCATCACTTTCAGAAGAATATGCTTTTTCGGTGATTTTGTTTGCTGCCAAAATGATTTGTCTTAATGTTGAGTTCTTTTTCACAATGTCAACATATGACGAATAGTATGCAGCAGATGGCAAAACATTTGTAAGGCTGGTTAAATATGAAACGCCACCAATTGCACGAAGTTTGTCTTTGGTTTGCAAATAGTCTGAAAGCATGACAAAATCAACTGGCTTGTTTTGTGCATAAAGAGCAAGCATCGCCTTGAAAATTTCTTGGTGTGCCTCAGAATAAAAGTCTTTTTCGTTAAGACGCGCCAAAATGTTCACAGCGGCTTCTTGGTCTATCATTGCAGAACACAAAACGCTTTGTTCTGCCTCCAAGTTGTTTGGCATGATTTTTGCAGTTGTCATTTCTTTATCTTTTGCCATGTTTCCCCACCTTTATATAATAATATATTGTAAGTATAAATTCATTTATCTTTCATGTCAAGTCATGACAAAACATTTTGTGTTTGTTACCATGTGATTTTTTTATTTTGCACCATATCTAAATTAAAAACAACACACAAACCAAAACAGAAACAAAAAACGCCACCCTTTTTAGAGTGGTGTTTTTTTTATTTTCCTGTCAACCAAATCAAACAGTCAAAACCATTACGACTAATATCTTGTCCATTTTTTGTTAATTTGTTTCTGCTTATTATATTGTCAATTACATTTCTATATTTCAAATACACATCTTCGTCTGGATTATAGGTAGTATCATCTTCACAATCTATATCCAAATTTTTAACAAACAGTTCTTTACCATCCACCATTTGATATCCTAATTTCAATTTAATATACTCTTTAACTACACCAGAAACAACATAATCATAGATAGGATAAAAATCTTGTTGCATTCCGTCAAGTAAATATAATGCCATATAATGACAAAACTTTGATGAAAAAGAATATGGTCGCCTACCTTTGAGATGTCTTATCTTCCAAGCAAATTTAAACCCATCATCTTCATTTGATAAAATGTTTATCAATTCGGAAACATTTTTAGCCTCTTGAATTATTTTATCTTTTACAGAATTATATCCATCCGCAACACCTTGATGTGTTCTGTTTTCTCGGTCGATAGAATGGACTACATTTTCAATTAAATTTTCATACGAGAATTTTTTAACATGCCCATTCTCATCCAAATTTTCTTTGTTATGAGATTCAACTTCACCAATATTTTTGTCTTTCATCTCTTTTAATAAACTGCACCAATAAGCAGTAGAGCCAGATTTTGTCTCTTGTTTTGGTTTCTCTACACAATTTACGTCTCTTGCCTTTTTATATTGCGACATATTTGATATTATGGCTTCCGCCAAAGCCACATTTTCTAGTGTTGTCTTTACAAAATATTGTACTTTTTTATTCTTCTCAATATCAAAAGTTTCAAATTTCAATCCAATTTCTTGTGCCCGGTTAATTTCATTTTGAATCTTACAATACATATTATTTCTCCTTTATCAAAATAAA
>ERZ779664.1366-NODE-1366-length-9904-cov-4.444106_pt1 | contig 9904 bp, 5 predicted proteins | sample MGYA00511478_ERZ779664 | MGnify/ENA primary metagenome ERZ779664 (study PRJEB29588, sample SAMEA2160437) | human gut metagenome | biome: human gut; feature: human-associated habitat; material: faeces | place: Denmark | collected 2008/2010 ...
GCTTTTGCAGCATCTGCAAAAGCGCCGGGTAGTCCCATTGGTTGGAAACCGGCCATGCCGCCGCGCCCCTTCGTTCCAGATACCGATCCGTCAGCAGCAAAGTACAGCGCATACGGTCGGACAGCAGGCGCAAGGCGGTGTTGATGTTCCGCTGCTGTGGCTCCAAAAGCGCAATGCTGTTCATCACTTCCGCAGTATAATAATTGCCCTGCATTCGCCGCTTGTGGATATACTCGACTATATCCGTGATCATATCCGAGTATCGGAAGTCCATGCGGCCAAAGGGCATGGCAATCAGCGGGAGGTTGATCTCATCCGCAACGGCAATCAGTGCATCGTCGATCTGAGGAATAAAGACCCCAACGTAAAACAGAACAAGTCCTGCCGCGCCCATGCTTCGCAAATGCCGCAATACACAGCACTGTCGGGCAACATCATCTTTAATGGTCACGAGAGCAGATATAACCAGTTCGTTTCCGACAATTAACTCGTCAGATAATAGATTTGTCTCCGGCCACTCCAGCACACTGACGGAGGACACCGCACGATCCAACCCTTTTGCACCGGCGACTAGCTGCGCTTCACGCAGTGTGGGAAGTCTCAGGCAATCCGCAACGGTCACGTTCATAGGATATCTCCTCTCGGCGGGACACGTACCAACAATCGACACTTTTTCATTCTCATAGTACCAAAGTTTCTGGTGACAGGCAGTGTTTTTTTGCACAATTTCTGACCGCTTTTTGTTGTTTCTGCAACTAAAAAGCGCGTCAAAGGGCATCGTTGCTTCCGGATAATGACTGCCGCAGATGCGAGGCGTTTCTCTCATAGAATCGTGCCGGATACAACGCGGGAGCCGGAATCGCCGATAGGTTCTCCGCATTTTGATAAGAATTGAAGATTTTTAAACGGTGCCGTTTGGGGGTAAGGCTTTTGTATAAAGCATAGAATTTTTCCTTGCAGACCTGCCATTATCTCTGAGCACATGTCCATCACCACACAACTGCTGTAAGAACTGTACAGACATGCCTCCTATATTTTGTGTCGTCAAAATGACAGCCATGAGCTGTGCCGGCAGTATTTTCCTCTTGCGTATATAGAACTTATGTTCTATTATGGTGTTTAAGAAAACTGGGAGGAGGACGGATAGATGGGACGGCATATTCTACACGTAGATATGAACGCATTTTATGCATCTGTGGAATGTCAGCGGCGCCCTGAACTGCGTCAAAAGCCGGTGGCAGTCTGCGGTGATCCGGAGGCCCGTCACGGAATCGTCCTTACTGCCAACTATGTAGCAAAGCCACGAGGCGTCAAAACCGGTATGGCTATCTGGCAGGCGAAGCAGGTCTGTCCTGAACTGGTGGTGCTGCCTGCCGATGACCCTTCCATGCACTCGTCACAGAATGAGCAGGATTCACGTTTTTATGGAAAATTTGCTATGATTCCCATGCTGGAACCGTCTTCCCAACAAGAAGCATACGATATGATGGATTACGCATATACACTCTCGGAAAAACTGAAGTTGCCGGTGCTGATGCGTGTGGTTACCCGTCTGGCACATTCGCGTGCCGGTGTGGAAGTAGCCGATATCCGTGAGGAAAATCAGTTGAATCCTGACCATGAACGTGCCCACTGGGTATTGCTGCCGGGTAATGCGCGTAAACAATATCTGGATCTAGTGAAAAAGCAGGAGAAGCTGGAAGAAGCTTCCTCCAAATCTCCTTATAATTATCTGGAAGGGTTGAATCCCGAATATGATTATGAATTCGGAGTGATAGCCTGTGGTATCGGTTATAATTATGTGAAGGAGGCGGATACGGACAGTTGCCATATTCCGGTATTGAAAGTTTCGCAGTATCCGTTGCCGGCTGAAGAAATCAGGACGATGGCAGACCGCTGCGGATATGTTCTGGTAGTGGAAGATGGCCAGCCGTTTGTGGAAGAGCAGGTAAAAGCGATACTTTCCTCGGACTATGAGGTAAAGGGACGCTTGACGGAAACTTTGCCGCGTACCGGTGAATTGACTCCGGATAATGTGGGCGAGGCGATCGGATGGGGAATCAAACGTCCGTTTGGTAAGTCTCAGGTGGTGATGCCGCGTCCGCCTGCATTGTGTCAGGGATGTGGTCATCGGGATGTGTATGATGCATTGAACAAGGTGGCTGCGGAATATCCGGATGCACGCATTTTCGGTGATATCGGTTGCTATACATTAGGTGCGTTGCCCCCGTTCCGTGCTATCGACAGTTGTGTGGATATGGGTGCTTCCATAACCATGGCCAAAGGTGCTTCCGATGCAGGGGTATTTCCGGCCATTGCTGTTATCGGTGACTCTACTTTCACTCATTCCGGTATGACCGGTCTGCTGGATGCGGTGAATGACCGTGCCAATATTACGGTGGTGATTTCGGATAACCTGACTACCGCCATGACCGGTGGACAGGATTCTGCCGGTACGAACAAATTCGAGGCGATCTGCCTGGGATTAGGGGTAGAACCCGAACATGTGCGTGTGGTGGTTCCATTACCGAAGAATATGGAAGAAATCACCCGTACCATTCGTGAGGAAATAGAATATAAAGGGGTGTCTGTCATTATTCCGCGCAGAGAGTGTATCCAGACATTGAATCGTAAACTAAGACAGAAAAAAGCAGATAAGGCATGAGAAAAGATATCATACTTTCGGGCGTAGGAGGACAGGGTATCCTGACTATCGCTACTATTATAGGAGAAGCTGCTACGGCAGAAGGCATCAATTTGAAGCAGGCCGAGGTACACGGTATGAGCCAGCGCGGAGGAGATGTGCAGTCCAATCTGCGTTTGTCCGACGAAACGATTTATTCGGATCTGATTGCTCAGGGTGAGGCGGATCTGATTATTTCCATGGAACCGATGGAGGCGTTGCGTTATCTGCCTTACTTGCAGGAAGAAGGTTGGGTGATTACTTCCGCTAATCCTTTCAAGAACATTCCCGACTATCCTGAAGAAGTGGATCTGATGAGGGCTTTGGAGAGTCTTCCGCATGTGGTGAAGTTGGAAATAGAGGATATGGCAAAAGAAAACAGTATGCCTAAATGCGCGAATGTGATTCTGCTGGGCATGGCTGCGAAGTATATTGAAATCGTATCACCGGAACAGTTGCGCGAAAGCATAGGGCGTGTGTTTGCTGCAAAAGGTGAGAAGATTGTTGAAATGAATCAGAAGGCTTTTGATATAGGATTGAATGCGGTAAAGAACTGGTAATGCCATGAAGATATTTAGTGAAGAATTAGTGGAGAAGGCGGTGAAGGAACTGCACATCGCCAATCTTGCACAGGCTACTATCGGTGATGTGTTGTTGGTAGCCCAGTATCTGGAAAAGGAAACGGGGATTCCTTTTATCCGCATGGATCAGGGATCTCCTGGTCTTGCCGCCAATCAGATAGGGATTGAAGCGGAGAAAGCTGCTTTGGACAGGGGAGTCGGATCGCAATATCCGGCTGCCGCAGGAGTGCCCGAGTTGAAAAAGGAGGCTTCCCGTTTTGTAAAAGCTTTCTTGAATCTGGATATCTCTCCGCGCGCTTGTGTGCCTACCACCGGGTCGGTGGCGGGTTCATTCGGCTCGTTCATAGCCTGTACGCAGCGTATTCCGGGGAAAGACAAGGTATTGTTCATTGATCCCGGATTTCCTATTCAGAAATCCCAGCTTCGCATTATCGGCGTGGAGTGGGAAGAGTTTGATATCTATCATTATCGTGGACAGGCCTTGCGTGAGAAATTGGAAAGTTTCCTGAGTAAAGGCGATATAGCAGCGATTATCTATTCTAATCCGAATAATCCGGCATGGATTTGTCTGGAAGAGGAGGAACTGCAGATAATCGGTGAACTGGCAACCCGGTATGATGTGATTGTCATGGAAGATCTGGCTTATTTCTGCATGGATTTCCGTCGGGATATGGGGCATCCTTTCGAACCGCCTTATCCGCCCACTGTGGCAAGATATACGGATAATTATATCCTGATGCTTTCTTCTTCCAAGATATTCAGTTATGCCGGACAGCGTATGGCATTGGCATGTATCAGTGACAAACTGTTCGACCGCCAGTTCCCTGCCTTGGCAGAACGGTATAAAGATGCAGGGGTGTTCGGTCCTACGCTGATTGCTTCCATTCTTTATATGATTACTTCGGGATGTACGGCTTCCACTCAGTATGCATACGCTGAAATGCTCCGTCTGTCTACCGAAGGTAAAATCAATTTTGTGGAAGATACCCGCGAATATGCCCGTCGTGCGGAACGCATGAAGAAAATATTTACCGACAATGGTTTCCATATCGTATATGATTATGATGCTACCCAGGTGGTGGGAGATGGTTTCTTCTTTACCATAGGTTACGGAAATATGACAGGGGGTGAATTGCTCCGGGAGTTATTGTATTATGGGGTAAGCAGCATCTCGCTTTCTACTACCGGTAGCGAGCAGGAAGGTGTCCGCGCCTGTACGTCACGGATGCGCGATGAACTTTATCCGGTGATGGAGGAACGCATGAGAGCTTTTCATGAAGATCATTGAAAATAATGTGCTAATAGGATAATGTGCCGATTGCCATACGGTGGGTTTGTGCGCCAGTACATTGGCTGATTAGCACATTGAAAAATTATTTATTATGATTTGGAATAAAAATAAAGAGTGCATGAGTCGGGACGAGATGAGCGCTCTGCAGGGAAAACGCCTGAACAAGTTGGTGAACCTGGTTTATCATAATGTTCCTTTTTATCGTAACAAGATGCAGGAGATGGATTTGTCTCCGGATGATATCCAGACTATCGAAGATATCGTAAAACTTCCTTTTACTACCAAGCAGGATTTACGTGATAATTATCCATACGGTCTTCAGGCTGCTCCTGCTTCGGAAATTGTACGTGTGCACGCTTCTTCGGGGACAACCGGGAATCCTACCATTGTGGGATATACGCGTCGTGACTTGTCTGTATGGTCCGAAGTGATGTCACGTTGTCTTTCAGCATACGGGGTTACCCGTAATGATACCTTTTCTGTCAGTTATGGCTATGGCTTGTTTACAGGCGGGTTGGGCGCACATTATGGGGTGGAGAATCTGGGGGCGACTGTTATCCCGGCTTCTACAGGAAATACGGAAAAGCATGTCCGTCTGATTCGCGACTTGGGTATAACGGGGATTGCCTGTACCCCTTCATACGCTCTTTATCTGGCAGAAGTGGTGGAACGTATGGGATTGACCAAGAATGATATCAATCTCCGTATCGGAGCTTTCGGAGCCGAGCCATGGACGGAAAGTATGCGTAAGGAGATAGAAGAGCGGCTGGGATTGAAAGGGTATAATATTTATGGATTAAGTGAGATTATGGGACCCGGTGTTTCCTACGAATGTCAGGAGCAACATGGTTCGCATATCAATGAGGATCATTTTTATCCTGAAATCATTAATCCTGAAACGCTGGAACGTCTTCCGGATGGAGAAGTGGGAGAATTGGTGTTTACTACCTTGACAAAGGAGGGGATGCCGTTATTGCGTTATCGTACGAAGGACTTGACTTCCCTGATGGAGGGTGAATGTCCGTGTGGAAGAACCAATATCCGTATGTCGGGTATTGTAGGCCGTAGTGACGATATGCTTATTATCCGTGGCATCAATGTTTTCCCTTCTCAGGTGGAAAGTGTTATTTTGGATATGCCTCAGTTTGAACCTCAGTATATGCTGGTGGTGGATAGGAAGAATAATCTCGACTCTTTGCAAGTACAAGTGGAAGTCCGCAAAGACTTCTTCTCGGATGATATGGGAAGTATGCTTGCCATGAAGAAAGCGTTGAGCGACAAACTGAAAAGTGTCCTTTCCATCAGTGCCGAAGTGAAGCTGATGGAACCTAATAGCATTGCCCGTAGTGAAGGTAAGAGTAAACGTGTGATAGACAATCGGATTTTAAAATAAAAAAGTATGCGATATGACAATCAAGCAATTATCTGTTTTTCTGGAAAACAAAACCGGAAGAATAAATGACGTAACCAAGACATTGGCAAAGTATGATATCAATATGCATGCGTTCAGCATGGCGGAATCTACTGATTTCGGTATACTTCGCCTGATTGTTTCGGATGTGGAAAAAGCGGTGGAAGTACTTCGTGCCGAGAATTTTGCCGTGATGCTGACCGATGTGGTATGTATCAGTTGCCCGAATGTGGCAGGTTCTTTGGCTAAAGTTTTGGACTATCTGGCAGCAGAGAATATCTTTATTGAATATATGTATGCTTTTGCTCAGGGAGATACGGCACATGTGGTTATCCGTCCGTCTAATGTGGAGAGATGTGTGGAGATATTGAATAAATTCAATTGTAATGTTTTGACTAAGAACAGTCTGTAATGAATTTGACTTTGTGGGTATGAATGCATCACAAGTCTTTTTACCACAGGTTACTTGGGCTCACACGGGTGTTTAAGCTGAAAACTTTAAGATTGAACCTGTGCGAATCCGGGTAATCTGTGGCTGTTTTGATGGAACAGTCTATCAATAACAAAACCTGTTTGTTGGAGAATGCAGAATGTTATGAGCGTTCTTTGACAATGGGACACTCGAACCGATAAAAAATACCGAAGTATTGTACATGATTACATTGGATAATTTTGAGGACTTTGTTCCCTATAAAATATGGATGCGTGGGGAAGAGTATTATGAAACAGACGCTGTTTCCGAATTGGAAGAAATCTCACCCGGTGAATGGACTGCGACTGTAGAAGGAACAGACGATTATAATGTGGAGATATCTATGGATGGAAACGAGATAGAATCCTGGTACTGTGATTGTCCGTATGATGGAGAAATCTGCAAACATGTTGTAGCGACATTGTTGGCAATTCGCGACAATAGAAAAAAGGCGGGTAATAGTATTTTCTCGAAGATGAAAATCAAAGCGGAGGAAGCCCCTGTTTTAGAGGAAATAAAAGAAGTGGGTAAGCAGCCTTGTCCGTCTTTGGTAGACATACAGCAACTGTTGTCTTTCATTGATCCGCAGGAACTCTCGAAATTTATCTGTGAGTATGCTTCAACGAATCTGGAATTTAAAACGGCACTTTCAAATCATTTCATAGCTAAGGAGTTATCTTTGTCATCAAAGGGAAAAGATTACAGAATTGAAATTCAAAAAGTTTTTAAAGGATCTGGTTACCATAAAAGGTCTCGTTATCACAATCGTTATGATAATTACGACCGTGACTGGAAAACTATTTTCAATCAGATGGACACTTTTTTGGAGAAAGCGGATTTCTTTTTGAATTTGGAAGCTATGGATAATTCTATTGCCATAGCTCTTCAAGTACTTCGTTCCATCGGTGAAAACTATGATGATGAACTTTTGTATGATGATGGTATTTCTTCTTCTGACTATTGTGAACAGGCAGGAGATTTGCTCCTGAAAGTGATTGAACATCCTAAAACCACTCAGGCACAAAAGATGGAGATACTTCAGGGCTTGCGTGAGATTGCTGAAATATCTATTTTTCGTGAATATGATCTTTATGATGTAGACGAATTGATGATGCAGATCAATCTTTCGATTCAACCGGCAGAAAAAGCGTTGGAATTGATTGATGAACTTCTTGAAGTAAGAAAGGGAACCTGTGATATCTATCAGTTAGTCATTCGTAAGGTCAATCTGTTGTTAGAACAGAATGAAGAACAAAAGGCGGATGATACGATTCGTCAATATCTTTATCTGACTGAAATACGAAGAATGGAGGTTGATAAATTGATTGCCCGTTGCCAATATGATGAAGCCATTTGTTTGCTGAATGACGGAATAGAAATAGCGGAAAGAGAAATGCATTCTGGCACTCTGGGTGAATGGCTGAAAATGAAATTGGATATTTATGAAATAACCCATAGGGTTTCTGAGGTAATTGATACATGTCGTCTGTTGTTTGTGGTGGGTAGTGATAAATTGATATATTACAGCAAACTTAAAACTCTGGTACCGAAAGAACAATGGAAAAGTTTTCTGGATAGGATGATGAAAGAAGCCGAGTTAAGTGACTATTTTTCTTTTGTCGGAAATGATAAGGCTGAAATTTATGTGAAAGAAAAGGATAATGACAGCTTGTTCTCTTTGCTGTCGTCAGTCCGATACAATCAGTTGGAAGCATTGATGAAATATGCCCATTATTTGAAGGACACTCATTCTGAGAAATTGATTGCTATATATACTTCTTTATTGAATGATTATGCTGAACGGAATCTGGGACGGGAGCATTATGAATTTATAGCACGGGTATTATCCTGCATACGTAAACTAAACGGTGGACAGGCTGTTGTGAAAAGCTTGGTGGCAGAGTTCCGGATAAAATACAAACGTCGTCCGGCAATGATGGAAGTGTTGGGGAAGTTTTAAAAATAGTTTATCAGAATCTTTTTTAAAATTAGAAAGCCGCCTCCTCCGAAGCGGCTTTCCGTTTTTCTATCAGAACAAACTCCAAGCAACTGTCAGTCCGGCCATTACAATGGCGACCATACTCATCAGTTTAATCAGAATGTTCAAACTGGGTCCGGATGTATCTTTAAACGGGTCACCTACTGTGTCACCGGTAACCGTTGCTTTGTGTACTTCGCTTCCTTTACCTCCGAAATTACCTTCTTCTATAAATTTTTTCGCATTATCCCATGCGCCTCCCGCATTGGCCATAAAAATGGCAAGAACGAAGCCCGAGGACAAACCACCTATCAGCAGACCGATAACACCGGGAACACCAAAAATCAGTCCGGTAGCGATAGGGGCAATGATAGCCAGTAGAGAGGGGAATACCATTTCACGTTGTGCTCCTTTGGTGGATATTTGTACGCAACGGGCATAGTCGGGTTCTGCCTCTCCTGTCAGAATCCCTTTTATTTCACGGAACTGGCGACGCACCTCCTCTACCATGTGAGCGGCTGCTCGGCCTACGGCGTTCATGGTCAGACCGCAGAACAGGAATGCCATCATACTGCCCAAAAACATGCCGCTTAGCACTTTGGGGTTCATCAGGGTTACATCGTAATAAAGCATATAGTCAGTGAAACTGGCGTTATGAACATTTACGGTAATGCCGTTTGGTAATTCCAGAATGGTTTGCCCCAACCGGGTTAATCCGATACGGATTTCTTCTACATAGGATGCCAGCAGGGCCAGGCCGGTCAGAGCTGCGGAGCCGATGGCAAAACCTTTGCCTGTAGCGGCAGTCGTGTTACCTAACGAGTCGAGGGCGTCAGTACGTTTGCGTACTTCTTTGCCCAGTCCGCTCATTTCAGCGTTACCGCCGGCATTGTCTGCAATCGGTCCGTAAGCATCGGTAGCCAAGGTGATTCCTAATGTCGAAAGCATACCTACGGCAGCGATACCGATGCCATACAATCCCATGGAAATATTGGCAAAATCAAATCCTGAAGCGAGCCAGTAGGACAAGATGATACCGGTTACTACTGCCAGTACAGGGATGGTGGTGGAAACCATACCTAGTCCGATACCGGAAATGATAACGGTGGCCGGACCGGTCTTTCCACTTTCGGCCAACCGTTGTGTGGGTTTATACGATTGAGAAGTATAATATTCGGTGGAACGGCCGATAACGATACCTACTATTAATCCCACTACCACAGCAAAGGAAATGTTTACCCAATTTTCCAAACCTAATGCCCAAAGGATAAGGAAAGTGGCAACGACAATCAGTACCGAACTTAAATTGGTTCCTGTGGCCAATGATCCGAGTAATTCCTTCATTCCTGCATTTTCTTTAGTACGGACGGCAAAAATACCGATGATAGAGAGAACGATACCCACTGCCGCAATCAGCATAGGTGCGATAACCGCTTTAAACTGCATCACGGTATCATCCGAGCCAATAAAAGCGGCAGCACCTAAAGC
>ERZ779664.1373-NODE-1373-length-9876-cov-1.946441_pt1 | contig 9876 bp, 10 predicted proteins | sample MGYA00511478_ERZ779664 | MGnify/ENA primary metagenome ERZ779664 (study PRJEB29588, sample SAMEA2160437) | human gut metagenome | biome: human gut; feature: human-associated habitat; material: faeces | place: Denmark | collected 2008/2010 ...
CAGGTATTAGAAAAGTATGGAAAGACTTTGGATTTATAAAGCGATAAGATTCAGAAAGAAATAGCGGGTTATAGGACAAAAAAGAGTTGTACCGGAACGTCCATTAGGACAAATCGGTACAACTCTTTTGGTTTTTTATAGATTATTTCATTACAATTTTACAGAATTTCTTCTTTCCACGTTTCAGAACAAATTCTTCTGCATTTTTGATATCATCCGGAGTATATGTGGTCTTGATGTCGGTTACTTTTTCGCCGTTGACGGTAACACCACCCTGCTCTACGGCACGACGTGCCTCGGAACGGGAAGCGCAAAGTCCGGCAGAAACAAGAAGTCCCATGATATCGATAACGCCATCGCGAAGGTCTGCCTCTGTAATTTCAGCAGCAGGCATATCTGCATGATTGCCGCCGGAGAATAATGCTCTTGCACTCTCCTGTGCTTTTTTGGCTTCCTCTTCGCCGTGAACCAGATTGGTCAGTTCGTAAGCTAAGATTTCTTTTGCCTGGTTCAACTGGCTGCCTTCCCATTTATCCATTTCGTCAATCTGCTCTAATGGCAGGAAGGTTAACATACGCAGACATTTTAATACATCTGCATCGGAAACATTTCTCCAGTACTGATAGAAGTCAAATGGAGAAGTCTTATTCGGGTCAAGCCATACAGCACCGGACTGTGTTTTACCCATTTTCTTACCTTCGGAATTCAGAAGAAGGTTGATGGTCATCGCGTAAGCATCTTTTCCAAGTTTACGACGAATCAGCTCGGTTCCGCCTAACATGTTGCTCCACTGGTCATCGCCACCAAACTGCATATTACAGCCATATTTCTGGTATAAGGTATAGAAGTCGTAGCTCTGCATAATCATGTAGTTAAACTCTAAGAAGCTTAAGCCCTTTTCCATACGCTGTTTGTAGCATTCTGCAGTCAGCATACGGTTTACAGAAAAATGAGCACCAACTTCACGCAATACTTCAATGTAATTTAAGTCCATGAGCCAGTCAGCGTTATTTACCATCAATGCTTTTCCTTCGGAAAAATCGATAAAACGGCTCATCTGCTTTTTGAAGCAATCAACATTGTGCTGAATTGTTTCCTTTGTCATCATCTGACGCATATCTGTTCTGCCTGACGGATCACCGATCATACCTGTGCCGCCGCCTACGAGTGCAATTGGCTTGTTGCCTGCCATCTGAAGTCTTTTCATAAAGCAGAGTGCCATAAAATGTCCTACATGAAGACTGTCTGCTGTTGGATCAAAGCCGATATAGAATGTGGCTTTACCGCTGTTTACAAGCTCTCTGATTTCTTCTTCGTCCGTAACCTGAGCGATAAGTCCTCTGGCTACGAGTTCTTCATATACTCCCATATTTAAAAATTCCTTTCGATTTTTGTCAGTTAAACAATAATATTATAACATTATTTAATTTATAGTCAACCTTTCAGGCATGAGTTTTGGTGCAAATCTCGCCGTTTTCGACTGTTATCATAACGGTTTTATCGCTGTCTGTCCGATAAACATTTTTGCACACGCTGTTAAGCAAGGCTGTTATATAGTAATCGGGAAGTGCCGTATCATCAGCCGAAACGCTTATTACAGCGGTTTCGGGGCTTGCCTTTGCAAGAAAATCTTCACTTGAAGAATACTTACTGCCGTGGTGTGCAACCTTGAGAACATCGCATTTTAATTCTTTATCGGAATTAACCATTGATTCTTCCCTTTTTGACGAAATGTCGCCTGTAAAGAGAAATCGCTTTTCGTCATATTCAAGCATTGTTACAAGCGAATTATCGTTTGTGTTGCCGAAGTCCTTTTCGGGTTGATAAAATTTAAAGGTCATATTTCCAATTTCAATGGGTTTGTCTGAAACGGGAATTATGGTTTTTATATTATTTTCTTTTATATAGTTTATTACTTTTTTTAGTGCTTTTCTTTGTTCCATTCTACGTATTTCACCCAAATTAGTTCTACTATTTAAAACTACAAATGGTGCATCAAAGTGCATATCTGCCATATGTATAAATTTCATTTTATCACTCTCTTTTCTTATAAATTTATATCATAGTTTCTATCTCAAGTCAATAGTTTTTAGAACGTTTGTTTCCTACTAACAGAAATATTTTTATACTATCATAAAAAGTATTCAGTCCTGATATTTCCAAGTACATTACAAAAACCAGCATTTAAATGCTGGTTTGATTTAATTATTATTGTTATTATCTACTGGGCCAAACAGTTCATCAAATTTTGCTTCCAATTCTTTTTGCAAGTCTATTGAAAATAATTCTTCTTGTTGTGGTGTTTCTTCTTCCATTGGAAGTGTTGGAATTTCTTCAACTTGCTTTGCCATTGGTTCTTTTTGCTCAACTATTGAAGTTGGTTTTGAATCAGATTTTGGTTCTTCTTCAAATAAGTCGTCCAATGATTCTATTTTTAAATCTTGATTTTGTGTTTGTCCCTTGTTTTCTACATAAGGGTTCATTGGATTGAATTTTCTCCATTCTCCTCTTACTCCTGAGTCAAAGTTGTTATGGCTTATTGCATATTTTTGGAATTCTTTTATCATAGGTTTTCTAAAATAATAGAATTTCTTTGCCTTTATTGGTTTCAATCCTTTTTCAAAGATTATACATAAGTCATTATCCATTCTTCTTAACTCGTCTGGAGTCATTAAAGCTCTTCCCATTACCTGGTCAGATGTACTGTAACCTTGTTTATAGTAATTCTTATCTCTGTTTGTTGATTTTGTATCTCTTACTATTGTTGTTTCCCCTAATTGTTTAGAGAAATATTCTACTGTTTTAAATGAGTTACTTCCTAAGAATACATGAGTATCACAGTTACCCATGATTGTTTCATATGATTTCTCATATACTGCTTCTAACTGGTCTAGGTTTTGTAATATTACACTAAATGATATTCCTCTACTTCTACTTGTCGATATTTTTTTATCGAAGTCTGGTATTTGTCCAATATTTGCAAACTCGTCTAGTATGAAGTATGTACGTGTTTTTAGCTTTCCGCCGTTTTCGTCTGCATAGTTGTATAGTTGTTGTATCATTTGCGCAAAGAATATTGTTAATAAGAAGTTATATGCCGTGTGTGTATCTGATGATATTACATATAATGCTGTCTTGTGATTTGCTATATCTTCAAAGTTTATCGTGTTTGTTGACGTTACTTCTGCTATCTCTTTAGAATCGAATTTTCCTAGCTTAGATTGCAATGTACTTAGTATTGAGCTGTATGTTTTTTCTGATGCTATTTCGATAGATTTGAAGTTTGTTCTTGCTGGATGGTCAAATGGTAATTCGCTCATTAGTTCTGATAATAAACTAGTTCCATTATTGTTGTTTGCTGCCCTTACAAGTTCTGCACAAGATGCTAAGTTTCTTTCTTCTTCTGGTCTTGTTGCTATTAAGTAGTATATTAATGCTTTTAGTAACATTTCAGCGTTGTCGTCCCAGAATGGGTCTGAACTTTTTCCTTCTGCTTCTTGTCCTTTTACTATTGTGTGTGCAATAACGTCTACGTCTACTTCACTTGTTATATGCATTAATGGGTTATACCCGTCACTGTTAGCTGGATTTACTAAGTTTAGTACTTTTATGTCGTATCCATGCTCTTTTAAATATCCTGCTGTGTCATCATATAATTCGCCTTTTGGATCTGTAAATACGTATGAACCTAGCATTTGATATGCATTTGGTTTTGAATAGCAAGCCGATTTACCAGAACCTGAACCTCCGACTACTAGTACGTTTACGTTACCCATTTTGTCTAATGGCAAGTAATTATTTTCAGCTAATATAATACCTTTGTTTCTACTTAATATTTTGTATTGTTCTCCACCTTGGCTCCAATCACTTGAACCGCTTTCTACATCTTTAAATTTATTTTTTGATTTTGATCTAAATACTCCTATTAAGAAACATAGTGTAAATATGATCGTGAACCATAGTGTTGCTTTTCCAAAAGTTGGTATGATATTTGTTTGTAGTACTTTTGTTATTGATTTCAAGCTAGATATTTCGTTTATTATGTTTGCTATGAATTGGTCCATGTTTTTGCTTTCAGCTACTGTCACTGCTATAGGCGCAATTAATACTATTTCTAGAACTATCCAAAGTACTAGAAATAGTATTACAAACTTTTTATTTTCTCTAAATGCTCTCGCTAATTTATTTCCCATATATAATCACCTTTTCTTGTGTATTATCTTTCGTCTTGTTCTCTTTCTTGTACTAATTTTAATAGTACTGGGTTTTCTCCAACTATTTCATTTTCTTGTGCTAGTGGGTTATTAGCAACATTTATTGTATAAGCTACTTCTCCACCAATAATTTTATTTTCCTCATTAACTTTTAAGTCGCTTGTGTAATTGAATGAACCCCCATTTGTCGGTTCCTTGACCTCATTACTCATTTACCTATCCCCCTTAATTATTATCTTGTCTTATTTCAAACGCGAAATAAGATTTATATGGTTTTAACTTACATTTTCCTTTTACTTCATTTGTTTCTTTATCAAAATATAATATTGGTTTTATTTCTTCTGTTGTTTCTGGATCAATTATCGTTATTGGTCTTTGTAGATTTGGTGTGTAATTAATGTCTTTATATTCTGTTTCTTTTTCTGAATATAATGTATTGTATTTTGCTGGAGTTGGTTTTCTTGAAATTTTAACTTCGTCCTGGCTCAACACACCACTATTTACCACAACCTTGTCCTTTCCAAAAGACAAGATTATTAATTGATTGCCATTTTCTTGTGTTTTATCAACAAAGAATGTTTTTTTCCTATTCTCGCCAACTATTTCTTCTCTGCTTTTTAAGCGTTCTAACGTAAATCTTGGATCAGTATCATTTCTATTGATTTGATAGATTACTGTACTTACGTTTTGTGGGTCCATTATACTAAAATGTTTACCGTATATTTGGTCCATTTTGCACCTCTTTCTAATATGGTTTTCTTTTCCATATTTTTTCTTTCGCATACTCTTATATTATACACCATTTATAAGAATATGTCAACATTTATGTTACCTTGCTTATATATCTCTTGGGTTAAATTTTGATATCTTCTTTATTTCTTTATACAGTTCTTTTTCTTTTTCAGAAATATTTTTTGATATCATAATTCTAACCCTAATTATGAACTTTCCTCTACCGCCTTTTGAATCCCTATACCCTTTGTCAGGTATTTGAATTTCTTCGTCTGTTTGAATTCCTTGTGGTATAAATACTCCTATTGTTTCATCGATTGCATTTACATTTATTTTTGTTCCCAACACAGCTTCCCATGGGCATATGTTTACAGTAGTATATATGTCTGAGCCAACAAGTTTATACTCCTTATCTTCCGACATATTTATCTTTATTAATAAATCTCCGTTTTTTCCTCCATTTTTTCCTGGTCTTCCTTGCCCCATAAGTTTGATTTTCTCGCCGTTTCTAATTCCTGCCGGTATTGTTACTTTGAAGGTTTTCATTTTTCCTTCTACTGTTCTTAAGGAAATAGATTTTGTTAGTCCAAAGAATCCTTCTATTACAGAGATTTGAATTTCTGTTTCTACGTTTTCTCCTTGTTGAGGAGTTTTTTGTTTTCTTTTACTATTTTCCGAATCTTTTTCTTCTTTTTTAGTGTTTAGTCCAAATAGCACGCTTAGTAGTTCTTGGCGTGTAGTTTTTTGTTCCTTGTTTTGCTTTGCTTTGTTTTTGCGTCTTCCTATATGGGCATTCCACATTCTATCGTATTTTCTTTTTGTAGATTGATTTGTTAATGTTTTGTACGCTTCATTTATATCTTTGAATCGCTCTTCCGCATTTTTATTGCCTACGTTTACATCTGGATGGTATTTTTTTGCTTGTTCTCTGTAAGCTGTTTTTATATCGTCTATTGTTGCTTTTGGCGATTCTAGTCCTAGTATTTTGTAATAGTCCTTGAAAATCATTTGACATCCTCCAATATCATGGTGTTTGTATTATATCACATTCTTTTTTGTATTGGAATACAAAAGCTAGATTTTTGTAAAAAATCTAGCCCCGTTTTTATCTATTTAGATTCTTGAGTATTAAGTAGTTTCTTGTGTCAACTTCTTTTTCTATTAATTTACCTTTTTCTACTAGTGATTTGATGCTTGCATCTATTATATATAGTACTGTTTTGTCTAGGTCTTTCTGTGCAAGCTCTCTTTCATATTCCAAGTCATAGCCCTCTGACTTTCTGTTCATTTCTATTTTGTCTGATACATATACTATTTTTGCTAATGTGTCCATTTCTGGGCTTGTTGTTGTATGGTATTTTATTGCATTTTGTATTTGCTCATCTAGTCCATATTTCTTTTTAGCAATGTCTGCTCCTATTTTACCATGTAGTATTTGATAGCTTATTTTTTCTATTTCTGTTATTTCTATATTGTTTTCTTCTACATATTTAAACATTTCTTCTTTTGGCATTTCTTTTGCAATGTCGTGAAGAAGTCCTGCTATTTGTGCTTTTTGCACATCTACTCCATATATTTGTGCAAGTTTAGCACACATTTCCATTACTCCAATCGAGTGGATGTATCTTCTCTCAGATAGAGTTTCTTTTAAGTCTTTTTTTATTGTGTCTATTAGTTCCAAATTATTATTTCCTTTCTATAAAGCTTTTACTATTTCTTCGAAGTTCATGTAATGAGAGGCTTTTACAAGTACTATGTCATTAACTGCAAGTATTTTCTTTATTTTGTCAATGGCGTCTTTTAATTCATCAAATGAATAAATCTTTTCTAATCCGTTTGCTTTTGCCGCTTCTGCTATTTGTTTTGCTTCTGTTCCGACAGTTATCAATATGTCCACATTGTCTTCTGCTGCCACTTTTCCAACTTTTTGATGTAATTCTGTTGCGTATTCTCCTAGCTCTCCCATGTCTCCTAATACTGCTATTTTTCTTCCACCTTGCATTTTGCTTAAGCAATCTAATGCTGCTTTCATAGAATCATAGTTTGCATTGTAGCAATCGTTTATTACTGTATAACCATATTCTGATTTTTGTATATCTAGTCTCATTGCTGATAGCTCAAATTCTTTTATTCCTTTTGCTATGTCTTGTTCTGATACTCCTAAAAGCTTTCCAACGCAAACGGCTGATAGACTATTGTAAACAAAGGCTTCTCCTTTTACAGGCACTTCGATTTTTTCATTATGATTTACTTTGTATTTGCTTCCCGCTTCTGTATATTCTATGTCTGTTGCCATGTAATTACTTGAATTTTCTATTCCATATGTGATTACTTTATAATGGTCGTTTTCCGATTGCCATTTATGTAGTAAGTCATTGTCATTGTTTATGATGACTGTTCCGTCTTTTTGAAGCCCTTCTAGTATTTCTAGTTTTGCTTTTAATATATTTTCTCTTGAGCCCAGATTTCCTATATGCGCAGTTCCTACATTTGTGATTACTGCAACTGTTGGCTGTGCAATGTTTGTTAAATAACTTAGTTCTCCAAAATGGTTCATTCCCATTTCTACAACTAGCGCTTCATGGTCTTTTAACCTTAGCAATGTAAATGGCATACCTATATGGTTGTTTAGATTTCCTTGTGTTTTGAGTGTATGGTATTTTTGCGATACCACACTATATATGATGTCTTTTGTGCTTGTTTTTCCAACACTTCCAGTTATTGCTATTACTGGTATATGATATTTTTCTCTTTTAAATTTTGCGATTTGGCCTATTGCTTTTACTGTGTCTTCTACTTGTATTATGAATTTTCCTGGCATGCGTTTTATTTCTAGTCCTTCTATTTTGTTGATTATACAACCTTTTGCTCCTGCTTTTAGCGCGTCTTCATAGAATTTGCCACCGTCAAATTTGTCGCCTTTAAATCCCACAAATATGTCGTCCTGATTTATTTCTTTAGTATTTCTAGAGAAGTTTTCGCATATTTCATTTTCATCTCCACATATCAACTTTCCCTTTGTAATGTCTATTATATCTTTTACAGTTATTTTTGTGTTCATAATCTGCCCTCCAACTTTTTTATTATTATATTCCTACTGTAAAAATTTTGCAATAAAATTAGGGATAAAATTAAGAGAGGTTTACCCTCTCTTTGTTATTTGTTTGTTGTTCTGTTTGCCATTTCTATTGCTTTTGATACCATATTACCACAAGTTTTTGATGATACATTTCCCCAGCTTCCGTCTTGTTTTACTTGTTCATATACTCCCAATTCTTTTGCAATTTCTTCTTTTAAATTTTCAGACATTAATTTTCTTTTTGTCATTTTTCTGTCCTCCTATAAATTTAATTGTTATTATTTTTTGCTTTTTTTATTTTTTAATTCTAGAAGTTTATTGCATTAATGTGTTAATGTTCCATCTGGAGTATTTACAATTACTAAAATGTCTTCTTCTTTTCCTGTTTGAGCATTTATATAAACTAAGAATTCATTATCTTCTACTTTTCCTTTGAATTCCCAACATAATATTTCTGTTTTCCATTTTGTTGGAATTATTGCCAAATTTTCACTTTGTATTTCTAATTGTTTGTTTAAGACTTTTTTTGCTTCTTCTTTTGTAATTAAGTTTGTTGCTATGTCTCTTGTATGATGAGAGTTTAGATATCCTGTTGTTTCTATTCCAAGCACGCTTCCATCATCTAACGCTACTTTTAATTTTATTAAGTCTGGATATATTACTACTTTTTCGCCATTTTGAGCTGTTTGAGAATATGCGTAGTTAATTGTAACAACTCCATTTTGTTTTAGATAATAAGTTTCTTTCATATCTTTGTAGCCATGCGCATCTAAGAATTGTTTTCCTATTTCGTCTGCTTTTTCTTGTGATATCGTCTCTGCATTTACAGTTTTGTTATAGTTTGCGAATATTACATGTCCACCCTTTTTTGCTATTGATATTGTTGCCGTGATGTCTGACTCTTTCATTTTCACCGAGAAGTCAAATGATGGTATTTCTGCATTCTCCGAATATCCATTTGAGTTAATGTTTTCTATCTTGTCTTCTCCGTAAAATTCTTTTACTATATTCTTAGCCTTTTCTTCGTCAATATCATCCCCTGTTAGTCCTTTCTTTTCTACTGATGTCATGTGTTCCGAAAATGCTCCATCATATATAAGTCCCGAATACTCGTGGAAATTTTCTTCAAGGCTTGAAAAGCTATCTTGCGAGATGTTTGTAACTTGTGTTGCAAATACATTGTTACCTTTTCTAGTTAGTTCTCCCCATTTTATTCTTCCCTCATTCAAGTCTGCTGATAGCTGATTTAATGAATTTTCTAATTCTACACTATATGTGTGTAATTCCTTTATGTTGTCAAAATCTTCTTGTGTTAGGTTCTCTCCCTTTATATTTTTTCTAGACAACGCGTAGCTGTAATCGCTTACTTGGTTTAAAAATTTTGATGTTTTTTCGAGTTCGTTACTGCTTATTGGTAATTGTGATAAATATGTTTGTGCAATTCCCGCTTCTCTCCATACGTTTGTTAATGTCTCTGCTCCATGCTCCGGAGTTGTTGATATTAGTGCTTTTGCCAAGTATGTTTCAACATTTTGCACATAATCAACTAGCTCAAAAAATGACATGTTATAATTATTTTCTGCCGCTATCTTGTATTTACGATTTTGTTGGTATGCATAGTACCCTATTGCCCCTATAATTGCAACTGCTAATATTATTGCAATTATTATTATTGATTTTTTATTGTCTTTCAAAATAAATCCCTCCATTATTTACAAAATCTGTGTTTCCCTATTGTTTTGATGTGTGGTCTTGACCAAATCCACTTGTTTGTTGCTGTGTCCGGATTAAAGTAATATATCGCTCCTCCTGTGGGGTCCCAACCGTTTAGTGCATCTCGCGCCGCTTTTA
>ERZ779664.1374-NODE-1374-length-9875-cov-2.717923_pt1 | contig 9875 bp, 7 predicted proteins | sample MGYA00511478_ERZ779664 | MGnify/ENA primary metagenome ERZ779664 (study PRJEB29588, sample SAMEA2160437) | human gut metagenome | biome: human gut; feature: human-associated habitat; material: faeces | place: Denmark | collected 2008/2010 ...
AATAAGGGGAATAACTGCGGAAAGTAGCTTCACGGGCGGCGTCTATCAGCTCACGGTCGGCTGCATCCAGTTCCTCGTATGGGAAAATACGGATGTCGATGTGGATATTCAGTTCTTTCATAAGACAAGGTTTCTGTAATTAATGTTACAAAGATAAGGAAGTGATTGGAATTTTCAATTCTTTTGCAGACTTTTGTGCCCGAATCAATGACAAAGACATGAAATATACGTTCCGACTGCTGGCCCTTGTGGCTTTTCTTATGATGCTTCTGCCTGCCCATGCACAGCGCAGGAACTCCCGTTACAACGAATATATCAAGCAATATGCTCCCATTGCAGTGGAGCAGATGAGGTTGCACAAAATACCGGCCAGCATTACACTGGCGCAAGGCTTGCTCGAGAGTGGAGCGGGGCAAAGTGTACTGGCTCGGAAAAGTAACAATCACTTCGGCATCAAGTGTCACAATAACTGGCGTGGAGGTCGGGTCTATCACGATGATGATGTTCGTGGCGAATGTTTCCGGGCTTATCGCAATGTGCGCGATTCATACGAGGATCATTCCAAGTTCCTTACCAGTGGCGCGCGTTATGCTTTTCTGTTCAAGTTGAAGATAACCGATTACAAAGGATGGGCCAAAGGACTGAAAAAGGCCGGTTATGCCACCGACCCTTCGTATGCTAACCGTCTGATAACGATTATCGAGGATTACGAACTCTATAAGTACGATAATGAAGGCCTGGGACGTCGTGAAGCCCGCAAATGGGAGAAGGAAATCAAGAAGAAACCTTGGTTGTTGAAACCACACCAGGTATATATAGCCAACGGTTTGGCGTACGTCGTGGCTCGCGACGGTGACAGTTTCGAGTTGTTGGGCGGGGAGTTTGACATTAGTTGGAAAAAACTGGTCAGCTACAACGACCTGCATCGTGAATATACTCTCGAGGCTGGTGACATCATCTATCTGAAGAAGAAGAACAAGAAGGCACAGAAGCCTTACACTGTCCACATTGTGCGCGACGGCGACTCTATGCACAGCATTTCACAGAAGTATGGCATCCGCTTGAAGAATCTCTACAAGATGAATCGCAAGGACGGAGAATATGTACCTGAGGTAGGAGACCGTTTGCGGTTGAGATAGGCTCTATCTTGGCCATTTCAAGGTTTGTCGTCCGTTGTATGGGCGACATGCCTGTCTGCTTCTTTAACGTTCACTTTGAAGATGCTTGTTCTTCTGGGAATATAAATAATGTGTATCTTTGCGGCCGATTATTCCGGTTTTTATACTGTATGTTATTATGATGAATAAAAGAACACCGCTAGTAGGGGAACAGTATATGGTCCCCTTCATTTTGATTATTTCCTTGTTTTTTCTATGGGGATTTGCCCATGCCATACTTGACGTTCTGAACAAACACTTTCAGGAGCTACTGCACATCAATAAATCTGTGTCGGCTTTGATACAGGCTATGATGTATATGGGCTATTTTGTGATGGCTATTCCTGCCGGATTATTTATTTCCCGTTTTGGCTATAGGAGGGGAGTGGTATTTGGATTGGTACTTTATGGAATAGGTTCGTTACTTTTTATTCCCGGGCAGCAGTGGATGTCTTATCAGGTATTTCTGTTTGCCTTGTTCGTTATCGGGTGTGGATTGACGTTTCTGGAAACAGCGGCCAATCCTTATGCTACAGAATTGGGTGCACGTGAAACGGCAGCCAGTCGTCTGAACTTTGCACAATCTTTCAACGGTTTGGGCTGTATCTGTGCTCCTATCGTAACGGGATTATTGTTGTTCTCTGAAGATGGAAATACCGGTTCGGGTAACGTGGCACTTCCCTATGCTTGTATGGGAGTGGTTGTGTTGCTGGTTGCGATTCTTTTTTCACGTGTCCGTCTGCCGGAGATTGTACACGAGGACGAGGTAAATGCCGACGGACATAAAGTAGGATTATGGAAACACAAGCTGTTTGTATTTGGATTGATGGCATTGTTTGCTTATGAAGTCGGAGAGATTTCCATTAACAGCTTCTTTATTAACTATGTGTTGGAGCAGGGATGGATGAATGCACGTACGGCTTCATTGGTACTCTCGTTCGGTGGTCTGAGTCTTTTTATGTTGGGACGTTTCATCGGTAGCTGGATTATGCGGAGGGTTCGTGCCGAAAAGATGCTTTTCGTTTGCGCTTCGGGTGTCGTGGTGACGACGACAGTGGTACTTCTCGATTTAGGATATGTTTCTTTGATAGCTTTGCTGCTAGTCTATGCATTCGAAGCAATCATGTTCCCTACTATTTTCGCTTTGTCTCTTCGCGGATTGGGTAACCATACTAAACGGGCTTCCTCTTTCCTGATGATGTCACCGGTAGGAGGTGTTGTGGGTCCTTTGTTGATGGGACTGGTGGCAGATTATACCACGATGGTGATTGCTTTTGTCGTTCCCTTGCTTGCTTATATTGTGGTTTGGTTGTATGCTTGCAAGTTGTATACTTTGAGTGGAAAAAGTATGGAAAAGGCTGTAGTCTGATGTTTGTGCTTTGACTTTTATGGACGAATCCAGTTTTTTGAGGCATTTATTTTTCCTCTCCAACTATAGTTCCTATCTTTGCACATAAATAATAATCGATTTTATTTTGGATTGGCTATATAGTTTGTTTGTGGAACATTCCGCTCTACAGGCGGTTGTTATCCTATCGTTGATTTCAGCGGTCGGTTTAGGTTTAGGAAAAGTACGTTTCTGGGGCGTTTCTCTGGGTGTTACGTTCGTATTCTTTGCCGGTATATTGGCCGGACATTTGGGATTTACCATTGATCCCCAGATGTTGAATTATGCAGAGAGTTTCGGACTTGTAGTGTTTGTCTACGCATTGGGCTTACAGGTAGGTCCCGGTTTTTTCAGTTCTTTCCGACAAGGAGGTGTCAGGCTGAATATGCTGGCTACAGGAGTCGTCCTGATCGGTACTTTGATGACCGTGCTGGGCAGTCTTGTAACAGATATTTCGCTTCCGGACATGGTGGGTATTTTATGCGGCGCTACGACCAATACACCTGCTTTGGGAGCTGCCCAACAGACGTTGAAACAGTTGGGAATGGAGGCCAGTACTCCAGCATTGGGATGTGCTGTTACGTATCCGTTAGGTGTCGTGGGAGTTATTTTGGCTATTCTGATTATGCGTAAACTGATGGTGACGGACAAGGACCTGGAGGTGAAAGAGAAAGAAAATGATAATAAAACCTATATTGGTGCTTTTCAAGTTCATAATCCTGGAATCTTTGGTAAAAGTGTGAAGGAAATAGCAGACTTGAGTCATTCTAAATTTGTGATTTCTCGTTTGTGGAGAGAGGGTAAGGTGACGATTCCTACTTCGGACAAGATCGTGGAGGAAGGCGACCGTTTGCTGGTGATTACTTCGGAGAAGGAAGCTGCGGCAATGACGGTGCTTTTCGGTGAACAGGAACATACGAATTGGAATAAGGAAGATATTGATTGGGATGCTATTGACAGTAAACTTATCTCGCAACGTATCGTTGTAACCCGTCCGGAATTGAACGGAAGAAAACTTGGATCACTTCATTTACGTAATCATTATGGTATCAATATAACTCGTGTTTATCGAAGTGGAGTACAGCTGTTGGCTACGGCCGATTTAACATTGCAGTTAGGAGACCGGTTGACCATTGTTGGTGAAGCGGCATCCGTGCATAATGTTGAGAAGGTGTTGGGTAATGCAATTAAGAGTCTAAAAGAACCTAATCTGGTAGCTGTATTTATCGGCATTATTTTGGGACTTATATTGGGAGCTATTCCTATTTCAATACCGGGTATCAGTGCGCCGGTGAAACTTGGTTTGGCAGGTGGTCCTATTATTGTCGGTATTCTGATAGGTACATTTGGTCCGAGGTTACATATGGTAACTTATACGACACGTAGTGCCAATTTGATGTTGCGTGCATTGGGATTGGCATTGTATTTGGCTTGCCTTGGATTGGATGCAGGTGCTCATTTCTTTGAGACCGTGTTCCGCCCTGAAGGACTTCTTTGGATTGGTGTCGGTTTTGTTTTGACGCTGGTACCAGTATTGATAATGGGAGTTGTTGCTTTTAAATGGATGAAAGTTGATTTCGGCTCCGTGACCGGTATGTTATGTGGCAGTATGGCTAATCCAATGGCATTGAACTATGCTAACGATACCATTCCCGGTGATAATCCATCGGTGTCTTATGCCACAGTATATCCGCTTTGCATGTTCCTTCGAGTCATCATAGCTCAGGTGCTACTGATGTTTTTGTTGGGATGATTAATTTGAATAGGAATAAAAATATAAAGATAGAATCATGGGAAATATTACTTCTGAAAGTATCATCAGCGATTTGCGTTATCTGCAATTATTGTCCCATAGCTTTCCGACGATAGCTGATGCCAGTACCGAGATTATCAATCTGGAGGCAATTCTGAATCTGCCTAAAGGAACGGAACATTTTTTGACCGACATACATGGAGAATATGAAGCTTTTCAGCACGTGCTGAAGAATGCATCGGGAGCAGTGAAGCGTAAGGTGAATGAAATATTCGGTCATACCTTGCGTGAGAGTGAGAAGAAGGAACTTTGTACGCTGATTTACTATCCGGAGGAAAAACTGCAACTGATCAAAGCGTCCGAGAAGGACTTGGATGACTGGTATTTGATTACGCTGAACCAGTTGGTTAAGGTTTGCCAGAATGTGTCGTCCAAATATACGCGTTCTAAAGTTCGGAAGGCTTTGCCTGAAGACTTCTCTTATATCATTCAAGAGTTGTTGCACGAGTCTACTATCGATCCCAACAAGCATGCTTATATCAATGTTATCATCAGTACCATTATCTCTACCAAGCGTGCCGATGATTTTATTATAGCTATGTGTAACCTGATACAGCGGCTTACTATCGATTTGCTGCATATCGTGGGTGACATATATGATCGTGGACCGGGAGCGCACATCATAATGGATACGCTTTGTGATTATCATAACTTTGATATTCAATGGGGAAACCATGATCTTCTTTGGATGGGAGCAGCCTCGGGAAATGATGCTTGTATGGCAAATGTAATCCGTATGTCTATGCGTTATGCCAATTTGGCTACATTGGAAGATGGATATGGTATCAATCTACTGCCGTTGGCTACGTTTGCCATGGATGTCTATGGAGATGATCCTTGTGAAATCTTTGCGCCGAAATTGAATTTTTCCGATTCTCGTTACAATGAAAAGACATTGCGTCTCATTACACAGATGCATAAAGCCATTACCATTATTCAGCTGAAACTGGAAGCTGCCATCATTGATCGTCGGCCGGAGTTAGGTATGGGCAACCGGAAGCTGTTGCATCTGATAGATTTCGAACGAGGAGTCTTTATGTACGATGGAAAGGAATATGCTTTACGTGACACAAACTTCCCGACAATCGATCCGGCAGACCCCTATAGGCTTACGGAAGAAGAGCATGATTTGATGGAGAAGATACATGCTTCTTTCATGAATAGTGAGAAATTGAAAAAACACATGCGCTGTCTGTTTACCTACGGTGGCATGTATCTGGTATGCAACAGTAACTTACTTTATCATGCGTCGGTTCCTTTGAATGCTGACGGAAGCTTCAAGCATGTAGTAATCAATGGAAAGGAGTATTGGGGAGAGAAACTGTTGAAAAAGGTGGACCAATTGGTACGTACCGCCTACTTTGGTGAAGATGGTTCGGATGAAAAGGCGTTTGCGCTTGACTATATGTGGTATATGTGGTGTGGTCCGGATGCTCCCTCGTTCGACAAAGACAAAATGGCTACGTTTGAACGCTATTTTGTAGAAGACAAATCGTTGCATAAGGAGACGAAGGGATATTATTATACACTGCGGAATGAAGTGGAAGTATGTAACAGAATTTTGCGGGAGTTTGGCATAGATCCCGAAGCTCATGCCCATATCATCAACGGGCATGTGCCGGTCAAAACTATCAAGGGAGAACAACCCATTAAGGCTGAGGGAAAAATGCTTGTAATTGACGGAGGATTCTCCAAAGCCTATCAGCCGGAAACGGGTATAGCCGGATATACATTGGTCTATCATTCGCATGGTTTGCAGCTGGTACAGCACGAACCTTTCCAAAGTCGGCAGAAAGCTATTGAAGAGGGGCAGGACATCAAGTCGACCACATTCCTGGTGGAATTCAATTCGCAACGTATGATGGTAAAGGATACGGATAAAGGACGTGAACTGCGTACTCAAATTGAAGATTTAAAGAAACTCCTTGTGGCCTATCGTACCGGTCTGATAAAAGAGCATGTATGATTGGGCAATTAGCAGGAGATTGAATTATTGAATCCGGAGGGCGGCATTTAGTATTTGAACAGTACAATGCCGCCCTCTATGATTATTCCTTTGTCATAGGTCGCATTACGGTCGTAGTGGCGGTCCCAGCCATAGCCTCCACTGACAAATAGGCCCACATTTTCGGTCAGTCTGTATTCCATATTGATACGTGTCTGCAGAGAATATAGACGGGCTGGACAGTTTACCTCGTTCTTGCGGAATGTTTCAATATGACTGTATCCCAGGTCTCCACTGACAAATAGACGTTTGTAGAGAGGCAATTCTGCTCCGGCACGATAGAAAACCGCACCGGAAAACTTATCGTTAAAGTCAAAATAGGGAGCACCAACTCCTAGAATAGTGTAAAGCTTGTTGTTTTTGAAACGGGCGCCCAGATTCAATTTAGTCGTATTGCTTCCTGAAACCAGGAGTTGTATGTGGGTGTGCGGATTGGCATTGACTAAGCCCAGTTGTAAGCCATCGAATTTCTCCTTGTAATAATTGAACAAGCCGATTTGCATTCCCTTGGCACGAGAAGCCATATTAAGCAAGCCGATTTGTACTCCTTTGAGTTCGCGTCCCGCTACATTCCCTATTCCCGACAGTTGGAGTCCCTGCATATCTTCACCTGTAATGTTAAGTAGCCCGCCTAGTTGTACTCCCGCTGAAGAACCTCCGGCCACGTTCATCAGTCCAGATAATGTCAGTCCGTGATAGTTGTTGCCTGTAATGTTGGCTATACCAGTCAGTAGTAGACCGCTACCATTATCGCCAATGAAGTTCATCAATCCGGCAGCAGTAATTCCCCGGTTGTTCTCACCTGTGATGCTGACTAAGCCTGAGGCCAACATTCCTACCCCTTCATTCCCATTGATACTGACCATTCCGGCGGCGGACAGCCCTCGATAGCCATGTTTGTTGATGTTGGTGATTCCTGACAGTTGGATGCCTTGCATACGATGGCCTACACTGTTTGAAAATCCTGCCAATTGGATGCCTTTTACATTCTGTCGTGTGTTGCTTCCCAATATATTAATTCCCAGTCCGGTCAGATTGTTCTGTGAAGAAAAAAAGCCCAGGTTGAAGATTGTAGTACCTATGCTGTCAGCTGTTTGTGTAGAGATGCCTTTCCATAATGACAGATTGATACCGACGGGTTTCAGTGAGCTGGAAGCCGACTGTTGGGTAGGGGATTGGGCAAAAAGAGTCCCTGCCATGAGCAGGGACATCAGAAGTATTATAGAGTTTTGTTTTCTCATCCTTTGGCCTCTTGATACAGGAAACGCTTGATGGACTTCTTGGGAGTCTTTTCAAACTCTTCCGGATAGATTTTCATTTTATAAAGCTGGCTGTAGGCTGGAAGTTCGGCATTCAGGGCTACCCGATTTTCTTCCATAACCCGTTCGATGTCTTCGTTGGTCAGGCCATGGGCAAAGGCATCGTCAAAGTCTGGATAGACCAGGCCGACCAGTCGTTCGTTCTGCTGTACAATGATGCTTTCGGCCACATACGGCATATTGTTCAGTTTGTCTTCAATTTCCTCCGGATAAATGTTCTGTCCGCTGGGGCCAAGGAGCATATTCTTGCTGCGTCCCTTGATCGTAACGTTTCCTTCACGGTCCATCAGAGCTAAGTCACCTGTATGCAGCCAGCCGTCCGGTTCCAGTACTTCTTGGGTAGCTTCTTCATTTTTGTAGTAGCCAAGCATCACGTTGGGACCGCGGCAGATGATTTCCCCTGGGATATTTTCCGGGTCTGGTGAGGCTATTTTGATTTCCATACGTGGGGCAGCTTTTCCGCATGATCCCGGTTTGAAGAGTTTCCAGTCTTCGTAGCAGATAATAGGACCGCATTCGGTCATGCCGTAACCTACGGTATAGGGGAAATCTATCATTTTGAGGAACTGTTCTACATCGTGATTGAAGGCTGCTCCACCGATAATGACCTCTTCGAAGTTTCCGCCGAATGCCTGTACCACTTGTTCGCGTACGGTAGCCTTGATCTTATCGTTGACAAAAGGTACTTTCAGCAATAGTTTCATAGTCGGTGTTTCCAGTTTGGGCAATACATTCTTTTTGATAATCTTTTCGATGATGAGCGGCACGGCGACAACGATGCGTGGCTTCACTTCGGCAAATGCCTGGAAAATAATCTTCGGACTTGGCATGCGGGTCAGGTAATAGATGTGGCAACCCACAGCAATTTCATACAGGAATTCAAAGGCCAGTCCGTACATGTGGGCCATAGGAAGCATGGATACAACTTTGTCACCACACTTCAGCGGCAGAACTTGGAAGGCGAAGGCTGTATTCGACCAAAGGCTGCGGTAGGGCAGCATTACTCCCTTGGAGTAGCTGGTGGTTCCCGAAGTGTAGTTGATGACGGCCAGTTCCTCCGGCTGATCTTTGTGATAAAAAACGTGTTCCTTGCGGAAGTTCTTAGGATATTTCTTGCCAAAGAGTTCGTTGAGGTGTTCGCGGGCATAATCCACCTTTTCGCTTCGGGAAACGAGAATCGAAAAGTCTGTCATCATGAAAATGCCTTCCAGCAGTGGCATGGCGTTTTCATTTAGATTTTCCCATACCATATCGCCCACAAAAAGCAGTTTGGCTTCAGAGTGATTTACAATGTTGTGTATGTTGTCAGCTTTGAATTCGTGCAGGATGGGTACAATGACTGCTCCGTAGGTCAGTGTAGCCAGGAAGGTGACTCCCCAGTGCGGGCTGTTACGACCGCAGACGGCAATTTTGTCTCCTTTCTTAATGCCGCTTGCTTCAAAGATAATGTGAAGCTTTTCTATTTTTCGTGCAACGTCTTTGTATTGTAGGGTTGCTCCCTTGTAGTCGGTCAGGGCGTCCAGATCCCAGTTTTCTTTAATACTCTTCTCAATGTATGCGATAAAACTTTGTTCCATAATTATTGCACATTTTTGTTAGATTTGTGCAAATATAGCTTTTTCTCTATATAACACAAATGAATTAGTATAAATTTTGTTGTTTAGGCAACAAGTTCCTGTTTGTTTCTTCTTGCTTGCCGTTTGGTATAAATTTTGTCGATAACCAGTGCGATGGCTCCGTCTCCTGTGACGTTGCAGGCTGTTCCGAAACTGTCCATGGCAATGTACAGAGCTATCATCAGTGCTTGTTCCGATTCGCCGAAACCCAAAATGGACTGAAGGATGCCGAGTGATGCCATGATGGCTCCTCCGGGGACTCCCGGTGCCGCAACCATTGTGATTCCCAGCATGAAGATGAAACCGGCAAACAATTGGAAGTCATAGTGTATGCCTTGCATTATCATCAGTGCCAGGGCGCATGCCACAATCTTCAATGTGCTGCCCGACAGATGGATGGTGGCGCAAAGTGGGATGACGAATCCGGCAATATCGGCAGAGACGCCGTTCTTCCGACTTTGCTCTTTTCAGATGAGCCAGGCCCAGCCCCAGTGTGAAGGCAAGTACGAGTGCGGTCATAACATTCATCAAGGGCGGGATACCCACGGAAAAATAGGGACGAATGCCTTGAGACTCAC
>ERZ779664.1379-NODE-1379-length-9840-cov-4.208278_pt1 | contig 9840 bp, 9 predicted proteins | sample MGYA00511478_ERZ779664 | MGnify/ENA primary metagenome ERZ779664 (study PRJEB29588, sample SAMEA2160437) | human gut metagenome | biome: human gut; feature: human-associated habitat; material: faeces | place: Denmark | collected 2008/2010 ...
CTTTAGCCACGACGCTGACATCATTTCTCATATCCTTGGGGAACAGAGGACGGATGGGTCTGTCGATAACTCTCGATGCAAGAGTTGCCTTCTCGCTCGCTCTGCCCTCACGGCGCTGGAACGAACCGGGAATCTTGCCAACGGAATAGAGCTTCTCTTCAAAATCAACTGAAAGCGGGAAGAAATCCACGCCCTCTCTCGGCTTTGCAGCCATGGTTGCGGTGCAGAGCACGTCGGTCTCGCCGTAACGGACGAGGCACGAACCGCCTGCGAGCTGAGCCATCTTGCCGACTTCAACAACGAAGGGTCTGCCGGCGATTTCAGTTTCAAACTTTTTGAAATCCTCGAACATAGTTTTACCTCTTTGTATTTATTTCCACAGACCCCCGGACTTAGCAATAAATCCGTTCCCCGGCTTCCCGGAGCCCCGATTCACTGCTAAAACCGTTGCAGTCTGTCGATTGTAAGTTCAGAAAAGCAGGCAGAAATAAACTCCTGCCTGCTCGTCGTGCAATTATTTACGGATACCGAGTCTGGCAATGATCGCACGGTAGCGCTCAATGTCAACCTTCTGAAGGTATGCCAGGAGATTGCGTCTGTGACCGACCATCTTGAGAAGGCCGCGGCGCGAATGATGATCCTTCGGATGCTCCTTAAGATGCTCTGTCAGGTCGCGGATTCTCTTGGTGAGAACAGCGATCTGGACCTCCGGAGAACCGGTGTCGCCCTCATGGATAGCGTACTCCTGCATAATTGCGGTTTTTTCTGCCTGAGTCATTTCTTTTCACCTCATTTTAATATTTGCTCCGTAACCCAGCAAAAGGCCGGTGAAAACCTCTTTGAGGTTTAATCCATAAGCCGAGTAGCGGACGCATACAACGGTATTATATCAGTTATAGAGCGGTTTGTAAAGAAGTTTTTAAAGTTTTCCGAATTTCCTCCGAGAGATTTAAAAATATTGCTCCGACGGCGGCAAAGGGACAAAACAAAAGCAGGGAAAAAATCCCTGCTTATTTTATATTTTCATCATTTTCATCGTCTATATATTGCATAATATCTTCGACATTGCATTTCAAAATTTTACAAAATATTTCTATTGTATGTGTGCTGACACTTTCATTTCGTTTTAATCGTGTGATTTGACCGGGACTGATATTGTATTTTTTAATAAGAGCATACTGTGTAACACCTTTTTCTTTCATAGTTTGCCATAATTTATCATAGGAAATCATAAATTCTTCAATCCTCCCTATTGACATATTAACCGACTGCGGTATATAATCATATTAACCAATATCGGTTATTGCTCAGAAGGAGAGTTGAAATATGCAGTATCTGTCTGTAAAAGAAGCTGCAAAAAAGTGGGGTTATTCCGAATCAACCATTCGGAAATGGTGTAAAGACGGCATAATAAAAGTTACATTTGGCGCTGAAAAGAAAAACGGGCATTGGCAAATACCGATTGATGCACAATGTCCGAAGAAAACTAAAGCATAATTACAAAATATCAGGAGTTGATCAAAATGAAGATTAAAATGAAAAAAGCGTTATGCGTGTTGTTTGCCATTATTCTTGTTTGTGCGGGATTATCTGCGTGTGGAAAATCGCCATGTTATGCTAAGATTACATATTCTGACGGTAGTAGTGAAACGTTAGATACGAAAGATATAAAAGAACTTCGTGATTTGTGTTTTGAAAATGAACATGCATATAAGCAAAAATATAGTGGAAATAAAATTGAGGTGGTTGATAGAGTAGGACTAATCAATAGAAGCAGTATTGACACATCTGAGGGCTGGACGTTATACTTAGACGACGATAATCCTATTCTTGTTGACTTGCGTAAAGGAACTTTAATAAAAGTTACTGGGGAATTATATGGTAATGGATTAAAAATTTTTGTTGACACTATTGAGATAATTGAAGAAAAATAGTTTTCTTTTTAGATGTATTCAATTCAGATGACAAGGTTTTAATTTCATATACTCGAATGTTTTGTCAACAAGTAAAATCACGGCAGGAACAGCCATCATACTTTTGTCATACCATCAAAAAACAGAGTTATCCCGTAAATTCGGGGTAACTCGGTTTGAGCGTGTCGACAAACCTATTTTTGGTGGTTTCGCAAAAACCAAAGCCTCCCTTGTGTAAAGGGAGGTGGCGCGAAGCGCCGGAGGGATTGTTCTGAATAAGGGAAAAATTTTCAAAATGCTGAGTATTTTGAACTTTCATTACAACAACCCCTCAGTCACGGCTTAGCCGTGACAGCTCCCCTTACACAGGGGAGCCTTGAGTCCGTGCAATGACAGACTTTTTCTACAGACTAAAACAGAGTTATCCCGTAAATTCGGGGTAACTCTGTTTGTATATAACTTGAAAGTTTTCATTAAAAATGTTATATTAAGTTAAAGAAAAAGCTTGTTGTAAAAGCAGCCTTTCTCTGATGAGGGAGGCGGCGAAACGAAGTTTTGACGGAGAGCGAGAACTATGAAGGAATATAATAAAGCCAACATTCCTCATGCAAAAGCTTAAAGAAAAAATATGACACCTTGGGAACGGAAACTTGATATGAGTTTTCAAGATATTACCCTATTTATACGGAGGTAAAGCATGTCAAGAGGAATTGACGGAACTTTTTTTGAAATTCATCATCACAACACCGCGGAGGGCAAATACTGGAACCCCGCTCTCGACTCCTTTACCGCCGAAAACTGGCGCGAAAAGGTGCGCGAGATATCGGCGCTCGGCATGGAATATATAGTCGTCATGGCAACGGCACTCTATGACCGCTGCTATTTTGAGTCGTCTGTTTTTCCTTTGGCGGATATTCCCTGCGCCGACCCTATCGAGGCGGTGCTCGACGAAGCGGACAAATGCGGCATAAAGGTTTTCCTCGGCAACGGCTTTTACGGCGACTGGACGAAGCCCGGAGTCAACATAACTTCCGGTGAGGTAATAGACCGCTCGTTTAAAGCCATGGATGAGCTGACGGAAAAATACGCGCATCACAGCAGCTTCTACGGCTGGTATTTCCCGGACGAGACTTGTATACTCCTGCGCTTTTCGGGGAATTTCATGAAATATGTCAATCTCTGCTCCGCCCGCTGCCGCGAGATAACGCCCAACAAAAAGACGCTCATCGCGCCCTACGGCACAAATCTTACACTCACAAACTCAAAATATATCGACGCGCTCGCCTCGCTCGATGTCGATTTCATAGCGTATCAGGACGAAATCGGGGTCAAGAAGACGCGCGTGTGGCAGAGCGAAAAAATATTTGCACGCCTGAAAAAAGCCCATGATAAAGCCGGTCGCGCCGCGCTCTGGGCTGATATCGAGCTGTTCGATTTCGAGGGCATGGTGTATAAGAGCGCATTGCTCCCCGCCGATTTCAAGCGAATCGAGCGGCAGATAGCGAACGTCGCGCCGTATGCGGACAAGATAATCGGATATCAGTATATCGGGCTGATGAATCCCGAGGATTCCGGCTCGTTCGCCGGGCATGAAAGCTCGGCGGAGCTTTACAGGCAGTATGCGGAGTATCTGAAAAAATAATCATGCCATGTGAATGCACATTCTGAATATACGGTGACTTTATGAGCAACTTGAGGTTCCGCTGTCTTGTTGACAGCGATTTCTGCGACATTGCGCCTTTCGAGCCCTATATTGAAAAAGGCTCGTCGGATATGGGCTTGGCTCTCATAGCCTTCGATGAAAGCGAGCTTGATACAATTAAAAGCCTTTTAAATGAAACTCAGCTCGAGGGCAGCGACGGATATTTATATACACTGTCGCAAGGCTCCGTCGAGAAAAAAGGCAAAATGCCCAATTCGATCACGAAGGCATACAGATACTATAAGCGCCACAAGAAAAAGCAAAACAGAGCAGCCGCGAATATTGAGAAAAAACTCAGCCGCAACGGCGACGGCATAAGGAAAGTATCCGGCGGCAAATTTTCAGCCTATAAATACATCGACCGAGAGAATAAAATATGCTTCCCTTTTCGACTTCGTGCAAGCAAGGATAAAAACAAGCCTTTGTTTGTTCTCTTACACGGCGCGGGCGCAATGGGCAATGATAATTTCAAGCAGCTGTTTGACAACATACCGTTGTACAAGCAGCTAATAAAAACAGATTGCAATATTCTTTTGCCGCAGGCACCTTTCGGCTCAAACAGAGGCAAAGCGATGCAGAATTACATAAAATCAATAAAGAGGCTTGTGGATGAGCTGCCCATAGATTTCGACAGAAAGCGCATATATATTATAGGCACTTCATTCGGCGGCTGCTGCGTCTGGCAGCTTATCTATCTTTTTCCCGAATATTTTGCGGCGGCAGTGCCCGTGATGGGCGGCTTGTGCCTGGATCACCGCTATGAAAAATATGACATTCGGCGATTAGTCAAAACGCCGATCTGGGCGGCGCATTCGTCGGACGACACAAATGTAAAAATAGACAGCGACGATTACTACGCCGCCGAACTCAAAAAACTCGGAGCAGACATAAAATACACCCGCTGGGACAAGTATGGGCATACAATGTCCGGCAAATTCTACAGAACAGAAAATTGGGCAGAGTGGTGTCTGAGTAAGAAATTGAGATAGTTGAATTGGGATTCTGCGACAAAACCCCATTTATATACCCACCCCCACAAATAAATTATAAACCGAGCCGCAACAGATTGAACTGCTGCGGCTCGGTTATTTTATCCGTTCTTTTGCAAATAATTTTTACTGCGTTCTGAGTATCTCCTCGAGCTCGTCGGCGGTGATATCGCCGCCCGCGCTCTCCTCTTTGAGCAGACCGTTGTAGCGGCCTATCCAATAGGGCATGATGAGATTGTATGAACCGTTGACGCCGATGCTATTGTCCCATCTACCCTGGCGGGCATGGAAGAAATCAGTACCCGTGCCGCCGCGCTCATCCATTGCAACGGCATAGGGTATCGGCTTCTCGGTATCCTTATACCAGAGCATACCGTCCTCTTCGCGGGCATCGGGGCGTGTGGTGTTGTCGATAAATATCTCGCGGGAGCTGACGGGATAGCGGGAAGCCTGCCATGCAAGAACATCTTTGCAGGGTCTGTCGAATGCGTCATATTTCTCCTCGTCGGGGTACATCAGCTGATAGACGAGCGACCACTCTATATCGCGCCCGTATTTTTCGAGCCTCCACCAGCAGTCCGCGCCGCGCCTGAACTTTTCGAGCAGTATCAGATCATCCTCGAGCTGCGACATGGTGTAATAGACTATCGCCGCCATGCGCGTGTCGGAATAATTCATCGTCTTGACGACCATCGGGAACAGCGTCTCGGAGTCAAGCTCCTCGTTGTGCAGAAATTCTTTTATCTTGTTTTCATATCGCTCGTAGTGCTCGCAGGCGAGGTCGGCGTAACGATAGGGCTCTTCGAGCGCGAGCTTGCGGTATTCTTTATTCCAGCGCTCGTTGCCTGTGACATGGTGCGCTACTTTAAACAGCTGGAGCAGGATCATCGTGCCGAGCGGTCCGTCCTCGTAGCCCTCGCAGTCGCGGTTGAGATAATATTCCCTTGTCATACGCGCCCATGAGGTCGGCTGACCGCCCGCGTCGGTGTGGGCGTAGTCGTTGTCCGCAAAGTGGCGGGCGTGGCGCTCGGCTATCGTCGCGATTATCTCGCGGAGCTCCGGGTCGTCCTCGCCGAGTATGTCATAGGCGAGCTGCCATATCGCATAGTGTCCGGTAAGCTCATCGTTCGAGGTGTCGCATTTATAGACTATATCGTCGTCGCCCCAGTGCTTGCCTGTCGCGGGGTCAATCTCGTCCGCATAGAGGCGGCGCAGGCGCTCGGGTATTTCCAGCGAGCTGTCAACGGTCAGCAGTCCGGGCAGATCGTCGCCCTTATCGCTGCTCGTGGGCACGCGCACGCTGACTAGCTTTCCGTCGGGGTCATAGACTTTTTTGAAGAAGACGCCGTCATGGAACGGTATCGGGTCGTTGACGGGATCGGTGACATGATACGAGCGCGCTATATAACCCTCAACGTTGCGGAAAACTATCTCCGGCACCGCGTCGCGCTCCGCCCAGTCATCTTCATCGACGGGGCCGAGCTCGGCGTGGATAAAACCTGCGGGGCCGAAATCGGGGATGTTCAATTTTCCCTCTCTGCCGCGCTTGAGGTAGCCTTTTGAGGCTCGGTTCGTGCCCGGCTCGTTGTAGCGGACAAATGCCGCGACTTTGCCCTTCCATGCGGGAATGTATTCAAGCAGGAGCACGGCCTCCGTCCAGCGGGTCGCAACTTTGCGCGCGTGCTCTATCTGCTCGGAGGTATACTTCGGGTCGTTCTTCATCACGCCGTAGCGGCAGATGTCTCCCATGGCGACAAGAGCAGTCCAGAGTCCGTCGTTGTCAGACTCATGGGGCACCCAGCGGTTTCTCTCGGCGCTCCAATCAGTGCCGCTGAGCATTCCGCGGCGCTGAACTATCCTCTCGTCCATGGCGGAATGAAGATTCGCCTTGTGCTCGACCGAGAGCATGCGCATTTCAATATGCGAAACGCCGGTTTCGGTCAGCACCCATACGCCGTCTTTGCCGTCCGGTTCAACGGCTTTGACGCTGTTATCAAGCATACAGGCGTTGGCTCTGAAACATTGCACGCGGTCGAGCTCATCCTTTTCGCTCTCGTCCACGCGCCAAAGTCCCTCGTTTGTGCCTATCCACAGCACATTTTTATCGTCAATGCAAAAGCAGGTGACATCGCCGGGAGCTATAAACTCCGGCAGGCGTTTCTTTTCATTTTCGCCGAGCTCTCTCTTAGGCAGAGCCGCAAGCTCCGCCGCCTTTTCGGGTCTGTCTTCTCTTTTGTACCGTCTCGCGACGCGCATAAGACGCGCTGAAAGCGAAGCCGGTTTTCCGTGGTAATCGTGTTTCATCGGCGTCCCTCCTGAGATAAATTTACACATTGTATATTATATCAGAGTTAAGCCCCATGAGTAAAGCTTTTTTCCGATTCTCCGCAAAAGTATCAATCCCAAATCCATTTGGAAAAATACGAGTTTTGATAATAAATGACTCTCTCTGTCCTCTCTCCGTCAGAAAAAATATGCTGCGAGCCGAACTGCTCGACTTCGCTGAAGCCGCGATTTTTCATATATTCCGCGAACAGCTCGTAGTCCGGTCGGGCGACAACTACTCTCGGAGAGCGTTGTATTTCAACATATTCCCTGTCGGCAGCCGTCACCTGCACAAATCCGTTGGCGGCAGCAAAGAAATTCGCCGTGCCAAATTTTGCGGATGATATCAGACTGCCGCCGAGCAAAAAGATGATCAACAGAACTGCCGCAAATGCGGATATCACAATATGTCTTTTCCTGTTAATCTTCCCTGCAAAAGCTTTGAGCCGCTTTTCGTCATCATTTTCCGCATCCGAAACGGCAGCCTCAATAACATCGGCGACTTTCAGCTTTTCGAGCTCCGCGCGGCACTCGGCGCACCCGATAAGATGCTCTTCAACGAAAGATGCCGTGTCCGCGCTCACCATTTTATCAGCATACAGCGGCAGAATATCGCGAATGATATTGCACTCATTTCTCATTTTCGTTCTCCTCCAATCCTGTTCTTATCATGCCGCGCGCCCGATGATAAGTGACACACGCCCAGTTTTCGGTTTTGCCGAACAGCTCGCCTATCTGCTTATAGCTGAGCTGCGCAAATACGCGCCACATAAACACCTCTCTGTACGGGTCGGGAATAGAGCGCAGGATTTTCCGCGCCCTCATTGCCTCATCGCGCTTCAATATCTGCTCTTCGGCGTTTCCTTCAAAGGCAGGCAGATTGAAGAGAACGGAATCATCGACGCTATCCGTCCGAGCGGATTTTTTGAGATAAGTATAATAGCAGTTTTTTGCTATCTGACACAGCCAAACGCGGATGTCGCACTCGCCGCGAAAGCCTTTTATCGAACGCATGGCCCTATAGAAAGCTTCGCTCGTGATATCATCGGCTATATCCTCGCTGCCCGAAAGTCGTTTGATATAAAGAAACACATCGTCGAAATAATCGCGGTATATTTTTTCAAACTCCGTCACTTTGCCGCCTCCTTTCATATATAAGACTGCGCTAAACTCAAAATCTTACAAAATTTTTAAAGCGGCAATTAAATTTTTAACCGCCGCTTTTGCTTTTATTTGAAATTTAAACAATCACGCGGCCATGAAAACGTATTCGTATATCACATAGGCGTGTATCATGCTGCCCGCGACCATGAATATATGAAACGGCACATGGCACCACGGGTGTTTTCTGCCTATGGCGCAGAATATCGAACCGAAGAGATAGACCGCACATCCGAACACGAGAAGCAGGAGCGCATGGACATTTATCTCGTCTATAACCGCGAGCGAGCACGAGAGCATCACCGCGCCTGCGATTATATAGACCGCGACGCACGCGGCTTTCGTCTTTTGGAAGAAGAAAAGCTTCGCGACAAGCCCGAATATCACGCTTCCCCAGCCGAGCAGGAGCACGGCGGCACAGCAGATTTTGTTGTGATTATAGAGCGTGATAAGCGCGCACGGGGTCGCCGTGCCGGCGAGCAAAATCGGTATAACGGAGTGATCGACAAGACGGGCTGTCCGCTTCGCTTCGCCCTGCGGAAAGCCGTGATAGACTGCCGACGAGCTGTAGAGCAGGATAAGCGAAAGTCCGTAGACTATCGCCGAAGCCATATATCTCGCGCTGCTAAACGGCGCTGCCTTTTTGATCAGCAGAATGAGCACCGCCGCGCCGAGCACTGCACCGAGCGCGTGGGTGACGCAGTTGAGCGCATCCTGCGTCTTTGTGTATTCTATAAGCTCCACGCTGTCTTTGTTTTTCATGTTCAGACCTCCGAAGCACTGATAGATAAAGTTTACTCTCTATAGCATGATAAAGTCAACAGGGTTTTTAGCGCAAAAAAATTATCCGCCGCACAAATTGCAGCGGATAATTGAATTTGAGTCTATCAGATGTTCTTGAGCAGGTTCGGGAGTCCCTTGACAACGGCGGGGATCGCCTTGCCTATAAGGACGAGTATGCCGCGTCCCATAGGCTTCTTGTCGTTGAGGATATCCAGAAGCTGACGTCCGAGTTCCTCGCTGAACACGCCCATGCTCATGGAGACGAAGTTCTTGACGGGAGTCTGGAGCGCGATGGAGCACGCCATGCCCTCGCTGCCGACGAACTTGCGCAGCATCTTGCAGAGCTTCGCGCCGTTCTTGCCGCAGGCGGAGTCCTCAAGAGTGTTGGCAAAGGTCAGATTCGGATAGTCGTGGATCTCGCTCTCGGGAATCTCGTGGCCGAGAAGAGCCTTGAACTGATCGTCCGGGACGTTCATGATATCCGCCGAATAGTAAGCGGGCATAACATCTCTGAGATCCTTGACGGGGGCGTCAACGGTGCTCTTGACCTTCACACTGCCCTCAAGACGGATATCGCGGCTCGATGCGCCGACGAGAATCTTATAATTATCCGTCTCAACATGCCAGTCGCCGAGGTCGACATCGTAGAATGCAAACGCACGCTTGCTGAGCTCGATTTCGACTTCTTTCTCTTCTCCGGCCTTGAGGAAGACTTTCTTGAAGCCCTTGAGTTCCTTCTCGGGACGGAAGATGGTGCTGTTTTCCTGGGCAACATAGAGCTCGGCAACCTCTGCGCCGTCTCTGTCGCCGGTGTTCTTTATCTTGAAGGAGACCTTGAGAGTGTCGGTATCCTTGATGCTGTCCGCAGAGACCTTGAGGTCGCTGTACTCGAAAGTGGTGTAGGACAGACCGAAGCCGAACGGGAACAGGACGTTCTTTTTTGCGGTGTCATAGTAGCGGTAGCCGA
>ERZ779664.1386-NODE-1386-length-9807-cov-2.194319_pt1 | contig 9807 bp, 10 predicted proteins | sample MGYA00511478_ERZ779664 | MGnify/ENA primary metagenome ERZ779664 (study PRJEB29588, sample SAMEA2160437) | human gut metagenome | biome: human gut; feature: human-associated habitat; material: faeces | place: Denmark | collected 2008/2010 ...
CGGCCTGCAATTCCGGATTGAACCCCTGTATTTCGGCGGTTTTGCTCGCGCGGCGGTTGATGACCGTAATGTCCTGTGGTCGGAACAGGTCGCAGGTGGATAGTCCGCGAGCGATTGCTCCGCCCATATTGCCTCCTCCGACGATCGATATTTTCATGGGTCGCATGGTTTTTTATTTATAAAAATGCTCCGTCCGGCAGGTGCGGAATCGGAGCTGTATTGTCTATTCGGGCAAAGGTTCGGCAGCGGTGCACACCTGTCGAAAGGGAGCACCGGCGAATCTTTATGCTTCCTGCTCTGCGGGCAGTTTGAATTCGGTGAACCCGGCACCCACGAGGGTATTGAACCAGGAGAAAACCTTCTTCATGTCCGATACGTGGACTCGGTCGCGGTCGTATTCGGGCAATACTTCTGCGAAATATGCTTTGAGTTTTTCCGGAGCCTCCTTGTGGCTGATGGCCGGCTGTCCCTGCGTATGTTCGTAAATTTTGGTGAAAACCTCTGCGAGCGGGATGTCCTCGCCCTCGGTGAAGATGGATATTTCGGTCAGTGCGCTCACTTTGGAGTTGCTTGCGGCATTCATGCGTTTGCCGTCCGACAACGACTCGACGATGACGCCGCGCGACGATTGTGCGACGTATTTGTACAAACCGGGTTGGCCGGAAATGGCCAGAATCTCTTTCAATTCCATAATTTTTTCTGTTCGATGATATGTTTGAGTTTGGTTCTTCACTGTCCGTTCGGGCCGTGCGGGGTGAATCCGCTCCGGCTCGTACCGTTCGAAAATGCGGTTTCAGATGGCATATACGCTGTATTGCTGGGCTTCGGTTACGGAAGAAAGGCCGTTCTCGTTGGTCACGACGATCAGCCAATATACCGTACTGCCGGCTTTCTGTGCAGGGATGATTGCTTCGTAAAAGACCGTGTCGGAAGTCGCCTTGAAATAGTAGGCATTGGTCGATTTCTGCTCCGTGTGCTCTACTCCGTTCTTATCGGTCCATTTGACGTCGTATTTCACCTGAGCGTAGAATGCACCGTACTGGTTCGATATATTGGCCTGCACATAAACTTTCTGAACCGAAGATACCCGGCCTCCGTCTTCGATGGTGGCTCCTTCGTCCGTGATGACCGGGAACGTCGTTTGTTCGGGTCCTACTTCTTTCAGTTCGCACGAAGGAATCGCGCAGGCGATGAAAATCAGAAATAAAAACCACTTTTTCATAATGGATGCGGATTGGCTGTGTGTGGTTACTCTTTGGTCAGGTGAACGTCCATCTGCGGGAACGGGAAGTTGATTCCCTTTTCAGGTAATGTTTTGTAATACAGCTCGTTCATTGCGAAGAAAACGTCCCAGTAATCTTCGTTTTTCGTCCAGGCCCGAACGGTCAGATTGACCGAATTATCGGCCAGGGCAGCGATATATACCGCAGGCGCCGGATCCTGAAGCACCCGTGCGTCTTTGGACAGCAGTTCCAGGATAGCCTCCCGTGCCGTTGCGAAATCGTCGCCGTAAGAGATGCCGATCACCCACTCCACGCGACGTGTTTCGGAGGTGGAATAGTTGTTGATGATCGCGGTAGCGATCGAGCTGTTCGGGATATAGATGGTCTGCTTGTCGGCTGTGGTGATCTTGGTCGAGAAGAGCATGATCTCCTGCACGGTACCCGACTGTCCCTGGGCCGAGATGTAATCGCCTATGCGGTAGGGCTTGAGCAGCAGGATCATCACGCCACCGGCGAAATTCTGCAATGTGCCGCTCAGGGCCATACCGATAGCCAGACCGGCCGAAGCGAGCAGCGCGACGATCGAAGTGGTGTTGATACCCATGACTTGAATGATCAGGAGAATCAGCACGATGTAGGAGATGGTCTTGATCAGGTTGCGCAGGAAGATTTGCAGCGAACGATCCACCTTGCGCTTTTCGAAAGCCGTCGAAAGCAGTTTTATGAGGCGGCCGATAAGCCAACGCCCCGCCATGTATATCGCCAGGGCGAGGACGATTTTCAGGCCGACCCAGATACTTTCCGAAACCAGATTCGTCAGGACTTTTTCCAAATCCATATTAGCGATTTTTTCGACCGTTTCCGCGAATTTGGCTTTTTGTATGCTGTCCGGAACGATGAGTTTTTCGGTTTGCTGTGCTGTGATGAAAAGAAATCCCATGAAAGAATTAAATTTGATAGGTTAGAGTTGCAAATTTAATCAAAAAAACCGGAAATAATAGTAACTTTGCTCTATAATGTGTTTAACGGATTTTGCTATGGAAAGTAAGATAGAGATAATCCAAATCAATATTTCGGGCGAAGACAAGCCCGGCATGACCTCTTCGCTGACCGATATTCTGGCCCGGTACGACGCGTTCATCCTCGATATCGGCCAGGCGAATATCCACCAGTCGCTGACTTTGGGCATCCTGTTCATGACCACCTCCGACAAATCGGGCGCCATCCTCAAGGAGTTGCTTTTCAAGGCCTCGGAACTGGGCGTGATGATCCGCTTCACCCCCATCACCGAGGAACATTACCAGGCCTGGGTCGGTCGTCAGGGCAAGAACCGCTATATTATCACTCTTTTGGGACGTCAGGTTACGGCGCGCCATATCGCAGGGGTCACCAAAGCGGTCGCCGAACAGGGACTCAACATCGACGCGATCAAGCGACTTACGGGCCGTATGCCGCTCGAGGAGGAGAACCGTGCCACCCGCGCCTGCATCGAGCTTTCGGTGCGCGGTACGCTCGGCGATAAGGCCGTATTGCAGAAACGCTTCATGGAGCTGTCCAACGAGGGGGTCGATATTTCGTTCCAGAAGGACGACATCTACCGCCGCAGCCGCCGTGAATCCGAAGCCGTACTGAAGGAGTTGCGCTCCATGAAGGCTGACTTCGATACGAAGCGCCTGGAGCAGGCGGCAGAGGAAGCGCGCAAGAAGCTCAACAAAACATTGAGCGAGGACGCACCGCTGCCGGAGGGCGCACCGTTATCTGCCAAGACGGCCAAGAAGGGCCTGAATGTCTTTGTTGTTTCCTTAGGGAAGAACGGTATTATCACCGATGTCAACGGCAACGATGTAACAGTGCAGGTTGGTATTCTGAAAATGACGGTGCCGGCAAAAAAATGCCTGCTGACCAAGGCACAGCCTGCGCATACCGATGCTGCGCCTAAAAAGCGTAAGGGCTTCAGCAAGAATGCTGCTGCCAATTACGCACACCAGATGTTCATTGCCAAATCAGGCAGTGCCAAACAGGAAATTGATTTGCGCGGGATGACGCTGGATGAAGCAATTCCCGTTGTAGATAAAGCTATTGATGATGCGCTGATTGCCGGTATCGGCCAGCTGCGCCTCATCCATGGCAAGGGAACCGGTGCCTTGCGCGCCGGCCTGACAGCATATCTGTCGACCAACCGCTTTGTCAAAAAACTGGAAACGGCGGCGCTGGAGGCCGGTGGCAGCGGCGCTACGGTTATTGATTTGTAATTTTGAAAGGAGTATTTAACTATGACTATGAGTATTGCTGCAAAACACGCTAAGGGTAAATCTGCCCAAGATAAAATTTTCGGTGCTAACGCTGCTGCAGTGGCAGCTGCTGCCAAATACGGCAAGGATGCCGTTACCAACGCTACTATCGGCGCTATTTTGGACGAGGATGAAAAGCTCGTCTGCCTGCCGACTGTAGAAGAGGTTTTCCGCGGTCTTTCCACTAACGAAATGATTGCTTACGCACCTATCAGCGGTCTGCCTGAATATCTGGACTGCGTACTGACTGCTGCCTTCGGCAACTCCCGTCCGGAAGGCTACATGGCCGCAGTTGCAACCGCAGGCGGCACCGGTGCTATCCACCATGCTATCTGGAACTACACCGACAACGGTGATACCGTGCTCTGCTCCGACTGGTACTGGGGTGCTTACAAGGTGCTGTGCCAGGATATGGGCCGCAATTTCACCACCTATAAAATGCTGGACGAAAACAACAAATTCAACCTGCCTGCTTTAAAGGAAAAGGTTGACGAGCTGCTTGCTAAGCAGGATAACCTGCTGTATCTGCTGAACACTCCGGCGCACAATCCTACCGGCTACAGCCTGAGCGGCGAGGAGATGGACGGCGTGCTGGCAATTCTGAAGGAAGCTGCCGTACCGGGCAAAAACATCGTTTTCTTCCTGGACGTTGCATACATTGATTATGCCGGCGAAAAAGAAGAAGTACGCAAAATCTTTAAAAAGCTTTCCGGCTTGCCTGCCAACATTCTCTGTATTGTAGGCTACAGCATGTCCAAAGGCTTCACTATGTACGGTCAGCGTACCGGCGCTATGATCGGCGTTTCCTCCGACAAGAGCGTTATTGACGAGTTCGCCGCTATCAACCAATACACCAGCCGTGCAACCTGGTCCAACATCAACCGTCCGGCTATGCGCACTCTGGCAACCATTTACAGCGATCCCGAGCTGCTGGCAAAGGTTTGCGCTGAGCGTGATTACTATTATCAGATGATTAAGGCACGTGCCGATCTGTTCGCTAAGGAAGCGGAAGAATGCGGTTTGCCGATGCTGCCGTATGTAGCAGGCTTCTTCCTGTCTATCCCCGCTAAAAACCCGGATGCAATCTGCGAAAAGCTGCATGAGGACAACATTTTTGCAGTTCCTCTGGCTGCAGGCGTGCGTATCGCTGTCTGCGCCGTACCTCTGAAGAAAATCAAGGGTATGGCTGTCAAGGTCAACGCTGCAATGCAAGCCGTTGGCGAATAAAATGCTTAAGCTGCAGTTGTCCAATGGACAAATTATCGAAGTAGAGGAGGGCAGCACTCTGCTGCCTTTAGCTCAAAGATTGAGTGATAAATATGCTTCTCCCATCGTTATGGGACTTTATAACGTTGAGGAATGTGCCCTGCAGCGTCCGCTTACTGCCGACGGCACTGTTGATTTCGTGGAAGTCAACAATTCCGTAGGCATGCGTGTTTATGTGCGCACGCTGCTGTTTATGCTGATTGCGGCAACCAAAAAGCTTTATCCCGATGTACATCTGGAGGTGCGCAACTCTCTGGGAAGCGCACTCTACTGTAAGGATAACAGCGAGCGTAAGCTTACCGCTGAGGATATCCGCAGCATTGAAGAATATATGCACAAAATGGCAGAACGCAAAGAGTCTATTAAGCTGCTGCGTCTGCCTAAATCCGAGGCTATTGATATGGCCTGCGCCATCTGCAGCGATGATAACCTGGCGCTGCTGGCTCAGGTGCCGGATGACACCGTGCTGACGATTAACCTTCTGGAGGGCGTACCCGGTTATCTTTTCGGCCCCATGTGCCCGGATGCCGGTTATGTGCCTTGCTTTGAGCTGCTGCCGTATGCTGACGGCGTGATTATCAATTACCCTGACAACGGTAACTGGCAGGTGCTGCCGCCCTTTGTAGACCAGCCGCGCCTTAACGATGCCTATCAGGAGGCAGAAGAATGGTCGGCCATGATTAACTGCAATACTGTGGGCAAGCTCAATAAAATTATTGATTTAGGCTATGCCGAAAAGATTATTCAGGTAGCGGAAGCGCTGCATGAAAAGAAGCTGGCTAATATTGCCGATATTTTGGCAAGTCACCATGAGCTGAAGCTGGTGCTGATTGCAGGTCCGTCCTCCTCCGGCAAGACCTCTACGGCACAGCGTTTGAGCATTCAGATGGCAGTTAACGGCCTGCGCCCGATTGCCGTTTCTATGGATGACTATTATAAAAACCGTGTCGATTCGCCGCGTAAGGCTGACGGCAGCTATGACTTTGAATGTCTGGAGGCTATCGACCTGGAGCTGTTCAACGATCATCTGCAGCGTCTGCTGGCTGGTGAAAAGGTCAAAATGCCCAAGTACAATTTCCGCACCGGCTGCCGTGAATATCGCGGTAACGAGCTGCAGCTGCAGGAAAATTCCGTGCTGGTTATCGAAGGCATCCACGGCCTGAATGAGAAGCTGACACCGTCCGTACCGGCGGAACATAAAATAAAAATTTATGTCAGTGCGCTCACACCGATGTCCTTTGACGAGTATAACCGTATCCGTACTACCGATATGCGTCTGCTGCGCCGTATGGTGCGCGACAGCCAGTTCCGTTCGCATGATGCGGAAACTACGCTGAGAACCTGGTCCGACGTGCGTGATGGTGAAGAAAAATACATCTTCCCGTATCAGAGCAGTGCCGATATCATTTTCAACACCACGCTGATTTACGAATTAGCTGTGCTGAAAAAATATGCGGAGCCGCTGCTGCGTGCTGTACCGCAGTCCGCAGGCATGGCCTACACTACTGCGCACCGTCTGCTGAACATTTTAAGCTACGTTAAGCCGTTGGAGGATAATGTTATTCCTAATAACTCTATCCTGCGCGAATTTATCGGCGGCAGTGTGTTTAAGGACGCACTGTAATTGAAAGAATGCATTAAGTATAATTTATGCTATACTCAATTCGATAAGAAAAGTGCTTGAATTGAAAAAATAATATTAAAGCTTTTACTTATTCTTAGCTTCCAAGGCGTTCTGCCAAAAGTAGGGCAGGACGCCTTATTTTTAACCACAACAGTAAGAATTTTCACACTTTTCTTGACATTATCACAATTATCTGATAATATAAATCCGTAAGATTTTTGCACGCCTACCAGGAGTAGGCCACTGCAGCGTTACGAACGCCTTATGTATTATTTGAAGTAGTACATAAGGCGTTTTTTACCAAGAAAGGAGTTGAAGGAATGGTAGCACTGAAAGAAGATACCAGAAAATCTATTGCCGAACTAACCCTGATGGATGATATTTTTATGAACAAGGTCTTTGATAATGACATCGGGCGTACCGCGCTGCTGTTGCGAATTATCCTAAAGAATGATAAGATAAAGGTGATAAAGGCTACGACACAGCAGAAGCTGAAAAATTTGCTCGGACATGATCTGCAGCTGGACATTTTGGCACAAAACGAAAACGGTACGCTCTTTAACGTAGAAATACAAAACCAAAGCAGCGGTGCAGCGGCACGCAGAGCACGCTATCATCTGAGTCTGCTTGATTCACTGAGCTTGCCTAAGGGCAAGACATATAAGCAGCTGCCGGATAACTATGTTGTTTTTATCACTCAAAATGATGTACTCAAGGGCGGTTTGCCTTTATATCACATCAACAGGAAAATCGAAGAAAACGATAAAGCTTTTGCTGACGGCTCGCATATCATCTATGTAAATAATAAAATTAAAGATGAAACGCCGTTAGGCAGGCTGATGCATGATTTCACCTGCAAAAATCCTGACGATATGTATTATCCCGAGTTGGCAGAAAAAGCAAGATATTTTAAGGAAACGGAAAAGGGGTTGACGAACATGGGCGATGTATTTGAAAAATTTGCAGCAAAAAGAGCTAAGGAAGCAGCAAAAGAAGCAGCAGAAGCAACTACTAAAGAAAATAAGATTGAATTTGCCAAGGGACTCTTGGCTGATGGTATGAGCATTGAGTTTACCGTGCGTCATTCCAAGCTGTCGGAAGCAGAGGTGCGCGAGCTGGCCTCTAAGCTGAGCGCATAATTGAAAAAGTCGCTTGTGCATGCTGCCAAGTCTTTTGGGAAGGTAAGCATATATCTGAAGGCTGTTACTTGGAGAAACTGCTGATATAAGCATACCGGGTGCCGGAATTTACAAAATAAAAAAGCTGTTGTACGTTTGCTTGCGTACAACAGCTTTTGTGTTAGCGGTAAAAAATTATTTGCGGAACATTTTGTCGAAGCGCTCCAGCAGACCGGCCTTGAAGCAGAGCACCAGGCCGCCGACAGCGCCGACTGCTGCCTGCAGAATCTGGTAGGGCAGCTTGATGTAAGCGTAGTGCGGTGTGCTGTAAATAAAGGCACGTCCCAGAGAATAGCCTACAACCATAATAACAGCGCCAAGAATTACGCCGAGAGCAGCGCCCTTGAAGCTGACCTTGCCGCCGCGGTGTGCCAAGAGGCAGATAACAACAGCCTGAATGCCGTGAGTAACCAGAGAAACGAACATCGGTGTTGGGTAGAAGAATAAATCGCCCAAGAAAGCACCCACGCCGTCAACGATGAAGGCTGCTTTAGGATCGTCCAGCAGAATTGCTGCCGTGCAGATGATAACATCATTGAGATATAAATGACCGCCCGGTACCGGCAGACCGAAGGAGCTCATCATAATATTGAGCGACATAAACAGTGCGGTGATACAGATTGCCAGGGTGGCATTGCTTTTTTGTGCTTTGTGTTCTATATGTTCCATATAAACATTCCCCTCTTTATAAGATGATAAAGACTATTATATCGCTGTTTGGTTATAATAATATTGCCAGAACAGAAAAATTATCTATGGTCAGATTAGCCGGGGAATTTCTTTCGCTAATTCTTCATAAAATTTTTGGTAGAATAAAGCAGGTATTTTTGGTATAATTATTGAATAGAGTATAGGAATAAGTAAAAAAATGGGAGGTCGCTATCGTGACAGAACTTAAGAAATTCAAACGTGTAGTTTTAAAGCTTAGTGGTGAAGCCCTGGCCGGTGAAAAAGGCTTTGGCATTGATCCGACAGTAGTATATGCTATGGCCAAGCAAATCAAGGCTGTAGTTGAGACAGGGGTAGAGGTTGCTATCGTTAACGGCGGCGGTAACTTCTGGCGCGGACTCAGCGGCAGCAACAAAGGCATGGACCGTGCTACTGCTGACTACATGGGAATGCTGGCAACCGTTATCAACTCTTTGGCGTTGCAGGATGCTTTGGAAAACTTAGAGGTTCCGACCCGTGTGCAGACCGCTATTGAAATGCGTCAGATTGCAGAACCCTACATTCGTCGCCGTGCTATCCGCCATATGGAAAAAGCAAGAGTCGTTATTTTTGCCGCAGGTACCGGTAACCCCTATTTCTCCACCGATACCACCGCTGCTCTGCGTGCTGCGGAAATCGAAGCAGATGCTATCCTGATGGCTAAAAAAGGCGTAGATGGTGTTTATGACAGCGACCCGGCAGTTAATCCGGATGCGAAGAAATTTGATGAGCTGCCTTACATCGAGGTTATCAAACGTCATCTCAGCGTAATGGATTCCACTGCAATCAGCCTGTGCATGGATAACAACATTCCTATTGTAGTATTTAATATTGATGAACCGGGTAACATTCTGCGTGCTGCTGCAGGCGAAAAAATTGGTACCCTGGTAGGAGGTAAGGAATAATGGCAACAGTTAATGAAATTATCAGCGGTATCGAGAGCAAGATGGAAAAATCCGTTGCTGCTCTGCGTGTGGATCTGGCAAGCCTGCGTGCTGGCCGTGCAACTCCCTCTCTGCTGGAGAAGGTTATGGTTGATTATTACGGTTCCCCGACACCTGTAACTCAGGTGGCAAGCGTAACCGTACCGGAACCGCGTATGATTGTTATTCAACCTTGGGAGAAAAACATTCTGAAGGATATCGAAAAAGCAATTATGAAATCCGACCTCGGTCTGAACCCGAACAGCGACGGTATCTGCATTCGTCTGAACCTGCCGCAGCTGACCGAAGAGCGTCGAAAGGACCTGGTTAAGGTTGTACATAAAAAAGCTGAGGAATACCGTGTTGTAGTCCGCAACCTGCGCCGTGATGCCAACGATGCTATCAAAAAGACCGAAAAGGCTAAGGAAATCACTGAGGACGAGGCTAAGAAGGGTACTGAAAAGGTACAGAAGCTGACAGATAAGGTTATGAAAGAAATCGACGCTGCAGCTGCTAACAAAGAAAAAGAAGTAATGGAAGTATAATGGAAATTCCACAGGTTTTGGCACTGCCTCTCAAGGAGGCTGCCCGTCG
>ERZ779664.1387-NODE-1387-length-9800-cov-2.113905_pt1 | contig 9800 bp, 8 predicted proteins | sample MGYA00511478_ERZ779664 | MGnify/ENA primary metagenome ERZ779664 (study PRJEB29588, sample SAMEA2160437) | human gut metagenome | biome: human gut; feature: human-associated habitat; material: faeces | place: Denmark | collected 2008/2010 ...
CTATAGCCATGTGGCGGTCTACGGCAGCAATGATTGATACTTTACTCATCTTTTTTACACGGCTACTGCTCCTGCAATATGCGGATGCGGATCATAGTTTACTAACTCGAAGTCCTCAAATTTAAAATCGAAGATGCTTTTCACGTCCGGATTGATTCTCATTTGTGGCAATGGGCGAGGTTCGCGTGATAATTGGAGCTTCACTTGTTCCAGATGGTTCAGGTAGATATGCGCATCACCAAAGGTGTGGACAAAATCTCCGGCTTTCAATCCCGTCACTTGTGCCATCATTTGCAGCAATAATGCGTATGAAGCAATATTAAAAGGAACACCAAGAAAAATATCAGCACTGCGTTGATACAGTTGCAGACTCAATCGTCCGTCTGCTACATAAAACTGAAAAAAAGCATGGCAGGGAGGCAAATTCATATTATTCAAATCTGCTACGTTCCAGGCGCTTACAATGATACGGCGTGAATCCGGATTATGTTTGATTGTTTCCACCACTTCACTGATCTGGTCGATAAATCCACCGTTATAGTCAGGCCATGAACGCCATTGATAACCATAAACATGTCCTAAGTCGCCGTTCTCATCCGCCCATTCGTTCCAGATGCGCACTCCATGTTCCTGAAGATATTTCACATTAGTATCACCTTGCAGAAACCAAAGTAATTCGTATATGATTGATTTCAGATGTAGTTTCTTGGTTGTCAGGCACGGGAAACCGTCATCAAGATTAAAACGCATTTGATGACCGAAAACGCTGATGGTTCCGGTTCCGGTACGGTCACTTTTTTCTGTACCTTCGGTTTGTAAAAGATTGAGTAAATCCAGGTATTGTTTCATAATGAATAAGTTGTGGTGAAAATGATTCTCCGCACAAAATTACAAAAATGGAGTGAATAAATTAGCAAACCAGCCGACGAACTTCTTCCACGGGGAGCGCTTTTTCCAGAATTCAGGCGTTAGTTGAGTGCAATGCTCGATATCGTTCCGGAACATTGTATTTAATTCACCCGTTATTTTGGTATCAAAGATAAAGGCATTTGTTTCGTAATCATAGCGCAAGCTGCGGCTGTTCAGGTTGGCAGTGCCAACTGTACAGAACAAATCATCCACCATCATTATTTTAGAGTGATGAAATCCACCGTTATACATATAGACAGTAGCTCCTCTTTTCATCAGTTTGTGCAACTTATAAAGTGCGGCATCCGGAGTAAACGGGATATCGGAGGCAGAAGAAACCATGATTGTAACATTTACGCCTCGGTCGATTGTCCGATTCAACGCCTTTTTGATAGAAGAAGTCGGTACAAAATAAGGATTGACGATATGAACATTCTTTTGGGCCGAATAGATGCTCATGGCATAAGCGTGGCTTAACATACGGCTATTCTTTTTCGGGGTACGGTCTACGATTGCTACCACAATATTCGTACTGTCCGTTTGTTCCTCATGTTGGGGGAAATAAGCGGCTCCACCTACATTCTGCTTGGTTTCCTTATTCCAGATCGTTAGGAATATCTCCTGCAGATCATTGACGGCATCCCCTTCAATGCGTGTGTGCATATCACGCCAGGTTCCGATTTTGGGTAGTCCGTTGATATAATAATCCGCGATATTCATTCCGCCTGTATATGCTACTTTTCCATCGATAACAGCTATTTTACGATGATCCCGGTGAGCGGCGTGATTGATATAAGGGAAGGTGAACGGGTCGAACTTGACAATCTCGATTCCTTGTTCACGTATTTTCTTGAGATGTTTCTTTTTAAGTGGTTTGTTGTTCGACCAGTTTCCGAATGCATCGAACATAGCTCGTACTTCGACCCCTTCTTTCACTTTTTCGGCCAGCAGAGCAAATAAAGCATTGGCGATGGAGTCATTTCGGAAGTTGAAATATTCCAGATGGACGTGGTGTTTAGCTTCCCGGATGGCTTCAAACAAATCGATAAACTTCTCCCGTCCGCTTTTTAGCAGTTTTACCTTATTATTATCAGATATAGGGATTCCCGATTCTTGTAAATAGCGTAGCACAAGGGAATCGCTGGTTAATCCGATTGAGTCCCTGGGATGTATCATCAGACTGTCGATGATACCTGCCTGAACACTCAATATAGGCAGGAACAGAAATAAAATAAATATACGTAATTTCAAAACTCTTCTCACTCTTTTAGTTTACAGAAGAACAAAGATACGATATCTAAGTTTGGGCTCCTTTGCTAACAAGGGCAAATTTATCATTCTTTAACGAAATAACTTCTTTCCAGGAGTTAATTATGCCATCGAAGCAACCTTTCGTGTAGCCATGAATAATAGTACAACAGCTGCGATAATAATTGACTTCGGATCAAGGCTTGAAGTGCCATGATTAATCATACCGATAAATACTTCTCTTATGGTTCCCCAAGTTGCTTCCAATCCACCTAACCATCCAAAAAGTGCGGCCGCCACAGTCATCACGAAAGCGCTCCAGATACGAGCCAGGCGATTACTACGATCGGGTAAGTGGTGCATGACACGGCGACTGAATCCGTTATCTGCTATTTCCTGCTTGTTTTCTGCGAAGAAATCGCGCAAGAGCTTATCATTGTCTATTTCTGTCATAACCGTTTTGTTTTAAATACGTTGCTAATTTTTCTTTCCCGCGTGACAGATGGCTTTTCACTGTCCCTGACGGTACTCCTACAATCCCTGCAATTTTGTCGATACTAATGTCCTCCATGTAGAACAACGTGATGCAGGTTCTTTCCACTTCTTTAAGCATTTTGAGCGACTGGTAGACATCCATTTTTTGCCCGATATTCTCCTGTTCGGTGCTGTTGATGGCGTCTATTTCTCTTGTATCCAAGTCGGCTGTCTCTTTCCGGCTGCGAATATAATCATAAAAAACATTATAAGCAATACGATACAGCCACGTAGAGAAACTTGACAAGTTCCGGAAAGAGGCAATGTTCGTATACGCTTTAATAAATGTATCTTGCGCAAGGTCGTCACTCAATTCGCTGTCGCCGCAAGTCAGGTTCAGGAAGAATCGTCGGATGGGCGACTGATACTCCTTCACCAACTGGTCAAAGGCCCTGGTGTTCTTGAACACCACGACCTGTGCGACTAACGATATATCATTGAGTTGGCTCATTTATTCTCGTCGTTCTTTTCTTCGTTTACTCCTTTGTCTTTCTCTTCGGATTCGGAAGGGATGATTTCGAAACTATCGGTTCTAACGTTATTCGGGTTCTTTTTTTCATCCTTATTACCCGTATGCATCCGGGTAGCATTTGTGTCTTGAGTCTGTTGTTTGCTACCGATAATCCATTGTCCGATACCCATGAATGTAACGAGTAAGCCGATAGCTCCAATTCCGAATTCGCCGGTGATTGCCCAGAGGAAGATGAAAAGACCGATACCCGTAAAGGTGTTCTTGATGCCTTGTGAACGCGAATCGACTGTTTTGTTTTCGCGGATAAACTCTGCCGGAAGCGGTTGGCCGGCAGCAAGTGCCTGTTCGGCAAGGCGATAACGTGCTTTCCGGTTTTTATAACGGAAGAAGAAGATTACAAATAGAATGAATACCGGAAATCCGAATACAGCAATGATTGCAATGATTGCTACCAGAATACCTCCGCCGGCACTAACATTGTGGAAGGGGAAATCGCTGTCATCCGAATCGAATGTGAAGCTGGCTTTGCCATGAGTGGTGCTAACATTACTTGAGTTTGCATTTACGTCTGCAGAATCAGCATCTGCTGTGTCTACACCAATCACTGTGACAGCAGTATTGTTCGTATTTGCTTTATTGTCTTTGGTCACAGTTACTTTTACTTTCCCGATGGAATCACGAACAACGGTGGTCTGGGCAACAGCCAGCCAGTGTGCAAGTGGTCAGTACAACCATCAATGCTAATAGAAAATTTTTCATATCAATAGTTTTTTAATTTATTTCTTTATCTGTTAGACGTAGTTAATATCATAGAAAGTTGCAAAGAGACGAAATATTTTTGATATTTGCGGAAATTAATAAACGAAAGATGGAATTACCTGCTTCTTTTATAGACTACACCCGCGCTCTATTGGGCGATGAAGAATACAACAAACTGGCTGTTGCCCTCCAACAGGAACCACCGGTTAGCATCCGGTTGAATCAATTGAAAATCAATCATTCTTTATCGGATAAAGTACCTTGGTCTTCCGAAGGATTCTATTTGGAGGAGCGTCTCACTTTCACGTTCGATCCCTTATTCCATGCAGGCTGTTATTATGTTCAGGAAGCTTCTTCCATGTTTGTGGAGCAGGTACTCCGGCAATATATCACGGGACCGGTGAAGATGTTGGATCTTTGTGCGGCTCCCGGTGGAAAATCGACTCATGCCCGTAGTGTACTTCCCGAAGGGAGCCTGTTGGTAGCCAATGAGGTAATCCGGAATCGTTCGCAGATTCTTGCTGAAAACCTGACGAAGTGGGGACATCCGGATGTGGTAGTGACCAATAATGATCCGGCAGATTTTTCGGCTTTACTCTCTTTCTTTGATGTGATTCTTACAGATGTTCCCTGTTCCGGTGAAGGTATGTTCCGTAAAGACCCGGTAGCTGTGGAAGAGTGGAGCCCCGAGAATGTGGAAATCTGTTGGCAGCGCCAGCGACGGATTATTGCAGATATCTGGGATGCGTTGAAGCCCGGAGGTATTCTTATATATAGTACGTGTACATTTAATACAAAAGAGGATGAAGAGAATGCACGTTGGATTCAACAAGAGTATGGGGGCGAACCATTAACTGTGCAGGTGCAGGAGAATTGGAATATAACAGGAGATCTTTTGTCAGATAAAGGGGATCATTCTAAATCTTCTATTCCCGTCTATCATTTTTTCCCTCATAAGACGAAAGGTGAAGGCTTTTTTCTGGTGGCTTTTCGTAAGCCGGAGACGGAAGAAGAGATTCCGGTATCTTCTTTCGCGAAAGAGAAAGTTTTCAAGAAGAAGGATAAGAAAGGAACAGCAGCATCTTCTCCTGTATCGAAAGAATATCTGAATATGGCTAAAAGTTGGTTGAATGATGAAAATTCGGACAAGTATATTTTATTGGCGGAAGGAACAAATATCCGAGCTTTCTCACAGTACTATACTAATGAATTGGCGACGATGAAACAAAGCCTGAAAATTGTGTCGGCAGGGATTGAGATAGGCGAGGTGAAAGGAAAGGATTTGATCCCTAACCATGCGTTGGCAATGTGTACCTCACTTTTATGCCGGGAAGCATTCGCTACGGAAGAAATAAGTTATGAACAGGCCATCACATATTTACGAAAAGAGGCCATTACCTTACCGGTAACAGCCCCTCGTGGATATGTTTTGCTTACTTATCGGCATATTCCTCTCGGATTTGTGAAGAACATCGGCAATCGTGCCAATAATCTTTATCCGCAAGAATGGCGCATCCGTAGTGGATACTTACCGGAAAATATACGCATCTTATCAGAATACGTTACTGATTAAGGCAGTATTCCCGCAGGTATTTCCTGTTGGGAAAGACTAAAGCTAAGCTGTCTGCCTTTTCCGATTTCTGTGCCTTCAGCTATTTCTTCCAGCGTGTAGGAAGGAGGAGGTGCAGGTGATGTCCGCGTTTCTCCAATGGGCGGAGTGTTCCAGTTCAGATTTAGGCTTTTATCCAACCGATGAAATAAGTACGAGTTTCCCCATATTATGAATTTATGATCGGAAACAGGTGTTGCCATATCTTCCGAAAAAGTGAGGGTTAGTGTCATTTTCTTATCGTCTCCTTCTTCTTTTTCCAGTTTGTAACTTCCTTGGGTTATTAATTCAAGTCCGGATGAAAAGGCGGTCTGTTCTCCTTGTTTGAAAAAATAAGCATCCCGTGCGTGGTTGTTAATCAGAAAAATGTCGGAAATACCGGGTAGAAGATTCGCATCTCCGTTGGGTAAGTTAGACAAGTAGCTGCGTAGCAACTCCATATTTTCGTAATTATCGACCACCTTGATTGGTAAAGTGCAGGTTTCTTGTGTGGCGTTGTCTGTTACTGTCAGATAAGTCGTTCCGGTGAGGATACCGGTTACATAAATCATACGTCCGGCAGGTACTCCACTCCAGCCAGTTTCAGTTCCGGCACTTGCGATGCGTGTGTCTTTCACTGCAAGTGAGTAGTCACCATTTCCGCTTTCCAGGCCGAGGTAACGTCTGCCACCCATAGGTACTTCGTATTCACTGTTGTAAAAACGCAGTGGATTGTCGTCATCATCTTTACAGCCACTTAGTAGCGTAAGGATGCAGCATAACATGAATAAATAGAAATGTTTAGGTCTCATAATTCAGATTTTATGTTCGTTGCAAATGTAATGTATTGTTTTGAAATATCCAGTCGGAATTTGAAGAAAAAGAGAGGAGATATATTTAGGCACGAATTACACGGATTAACACTGTTGCTTTATAGTTATGACAATACTAAAGACCGTGAATTCTGTGTAATCCGTGCCTAATTTATTATATAAATATACTTATATAACTTAAAAATAGAAATTAGTATGTTCAGCGTAACCCATACCTAAAGGGTTTTTATGTACTATTTATAGCTTGCTTTTGTAAATCCGTGCCATTGCCTTTTGGTACTGATTTTCCAATTGCAGATAATTTTGATGACTTTGATAGATCACCGATACTTCAACGAAGTACTCGATCATACTAATTTGTCCACCTGTCAAAGCTTGTTTCAGCAATGCCAAATCTTGTTGAGACTGGAAAGTCTTGCTATATTCTTCCATTGAAGCATGCAGCGTTTTCGCTTCCCGGTAAAGTTGTGCCAATTCAGATTCCACTTGTAGTGTAGCATTATCCTTTTGCAAGTCGATGTTGAGTGCCTGCGCTTTAGCAATTTTCACCTTATTCCGATTTTCGAAAAGCGGGAAGGAAAAGCCCACCACTACACCGTTGAAAGGCACACCAGTCTCTGTATTCCGACGGTAGCCGAGTTCTAGCTTTGGCAGCCATTGGGATTTATTGACAGCAATCTGTTTATGGGCAACGAGGCTCTCGTTGCCTAGTGCCATTAAGGTACGGTCTGTAGCCATGACTTCTGATTTCAACATTTGGTAATCGCTTGGGAACGGTATAGTCGGATATTGATTTTCTTCGAAAACCACTGGAATATTACCATTCAGCGTATTCAGTTCCTGCTGCTTATTGCGAAGTGCCGTTTCGTTCAGAGACGCTTCCGTTTTGACATTCAACAGTTCCAAGTTGATTTTATTGGTTTCGAGAGCATTTGCATCCCCTGTTTGGAGACGCTTGGCGTACATTTTAGCAAGTTCTTCCGCATTGCGGAGACGTTCCTCCAAAATATGCTTTTGCTGACGAAGCATGATAATGTCCAGGCAAAGTTCTTTTGCCTGTAACAGTTTCTCCTGACGAAAAACATCCGACTGACTGTCAAGAGTTCCGGCTTTCAGACGGTTTAACTTGTTACGTGTGGCGTATAAACTAGGGAAATCAAAGCTTTGTGAAACAACCAGCTCACCGATTGTTTCGCTTTTATCTTTTGCTCCCCATAGATGCGCGTAAGAGAGAGTAGGGTCAGGCAAGTTATTATCCGTTTTGGCTTCCAGCTTCTGCGAGGTAATCAGTTGCTCGTTTGCCTGCAACTCCTTATTGTTCGTTTCGATATTCTTCAATACCTGTTCAATTCCGTTTTGGGCTTGCACTTCACCTATGGTTAAGAAAAGAAGTGCAGCGCTTATGGTCATGATTTGTTTCATTTCTAATTTCTTTATTTATTACAAGCTATTGTTGATAGATACTTTATGATAAGGCATCTATTTGTTTGACACCGAGGAACGACCCGTTCCTCACCGAGAAACACTTGTTTCCTCACCGGGGAACGATGGTTTTCTCACCGAGGAAAAATATCCCTCTCTACAGGCTTTTCTGGGCCTTTTTCCGATGCATCATCAGATAAACAATCGGAACGATAAAACCGTTCAAAAAAGTAGACGTTAATAATCCTCCTAGAATCACTTTTGCCATCGGACTTTGAATTTCGTTACCGGGCAAGTCGCCGGCAAGTGCCAATGGAATCAGTGCCAGTGCAGAAGACAATGCCGTCATTAAAATCGGATTCAGGCGGTCGAGAGAACCTTGAATCACACTATCATATACATTCAAACCTTCTTCCTTTTGCAAATGATTGTAGTGACTGATGAGCAACATACCGTTACGCGTTGCAATACCGAACAAGGAAATGAAACCGATGATAGCCGGAATACTGACTTCTCCTGTTGTAATCACCAAAGCAAATACACCACCGATCAGTGCCAGCGGAAGATTCAGCAAGATAACCCCGGATTCTTTCACACTGCGGAACTCATTGTACAGCAACAGGAAGATAACCACGATACTGATAAATGAAGTCAACGCTAATGTCCGGCTGGCAGCCTGCTCGCTTTCAAACTGTCCACCATACTCGATATGATAACCTTCGGGTAATTGTACCGATGTGTCGATACGTTTCTGAATATCATTCACAACACTGCGCAAGTCACGATCGGCCACATTGGCGGAAATGACAATTTTACGTTTCACATTCTCGCGGTTGATCGTATTCGGACCCATGGCCGATACCACTTCCGCTACATAGCTCAAAGGAACTTTGCGGCCGTCGTTCGTGTCTACCATCAGGTTACGGATTTTCTCTATTTCATCCCGGGCATCATCCTTCACTTTTACGATCAGGTCAAAACTCTTGCCCTGTTCATACACTTGTGAGATCACTTTTCCAGCCAAAGCTACATTCACATATTCCGAAAATTCCGGCAGGGTAATACCGAACTTAGCCAGCATTTCCCGTTTAGGCTGTATTTTCAGCTGCGGACGTTCAATCTGTTGTTCCACGTTCAGGTCGGCAACACCGGGAATGTCACTGATCGCTCCTTTGATTTGATTACCGAGTGAAAACATTTTATTCAGGTCATCACCGAATAATTTGATAGCAATATTCGCTTTCGTACCCGATAGCATTGCGTCGATACGGTGGCTGATCGGTTGTCCGATTTCTATGTTTGCTCCGGTGATCGTACCTAATTTTTCACGTACATCAGCTACCAGTTCACTGCGCGAGCGGTCTTTCAATTCGAACGGAGCTTCTATTTCAGAAACATTGACTCCTAACGCATGTTCATCCAATTCGGCACGTCCCGTTTTCCGGGCTACCGTTTGTATTTCGGGAATTGTCATCAATAACTCTTCGGCACGATGTCCCATTTTGTTGCTTTCTTCCAGCGAAATACCTGGCAGAGAACTGATATTGATAGTAAACGATCCTTCATTGAACGAAGGAAGGAAGCTGCGTCCAAGTGTGAAAAACACTCCGAGGGCAACTACAAAAAGTCCGATTGTACTTCCGAGAGTCACACGTTTATGTGCCAGTACCCAAGTCAGTGCTTTTTCATAAATCCCTTTCATCCAGCGGGCAACAGGAGCTTCTTTCAGTTCCTTGTTCGTCTTATTGCTTCCTAATAGATAAGAGCAGAGTACCGGAGTTAGTGTCAGGGCAACTATCGTAGACGCAAACAGGGCCACGATAAAAGCAACACCTAGTGGAACCAACATTCTGCCTTCCATGCCGCTCAAGAAAAATAACGGAACAAAGCTGACTACGATAATCAACGTTGAATTAAGGATAGGCATGCGCACCTCTTTCGACGCATTGAATACCACTTCGAGCGTACTTAGTCTTTCTGCTTCCACTTTCAGGCGGTTCTCCCGCAGTCGTTTATATACGTTTTTCACATCGAC
>ERZ779664.1392-NODE-1392-length-9774-cov-1.926021_pt1 | contig 9774 bp, 7 predicted proteins | sample MGYA00511478_ERZ779664 | MGnify/ENA primary metagenome ERZ779664 (study PRJEB29588, sample SAMEA2160437) | human gut metagenome | biome: human gut; feature: human-associated habitat; material: faeces | place: Denmark | collected 2008/2010 ...
AACGAAATTGCTAATAAAATTGAAAACGCGGTTTCTACCCCAAAAGAAGAAGAGCTTTCTTCTTTTTCTACTGATTTAGGATCAAGTCCAGAAGGTAGACTTACTAATATTAGAATTACTTGCTCCAAGCTAAATGGTTGTACTGTTGCAAAAGGAGAAACTTTTTCATTCTGTGGAACTATCGGTCCTTCAACCGCAGAAGATGGATATAAAGAAGCTAGCGTCTTTGTAAATGGTGAAACGGTTCAAGCTCTTGGAGGTGGTAACTGTCAAGTTAGTAGCACTTTGTATAATGCAGTTTTGGCAGTTCCTGATTTAGAAGTAAAGGAAAGACATGCTCATGGAAAAAAAGTATCTTATGTTCCTGAAGGAAAGGATGCCGCTGTTTCTTATGGTTCTGTTGATTTAAAGTTCAAAAATAATACTGCAAATGATATCAAAATGTATTTTAGTACAGATGATAAAACTGTTACTGTTAAAATTGTAAAATTGGTTTAATTTGCATATTTTTCTCTTATATGAATATTATTTATTAATATTTCATTAGGAGGATTTTTTATGCATTCTTTTCATAAAAAAAGTTTAATAGTTATTTCTCTTTGCATTATTTTATTACTTAGTAATTGTTTTATATATGTTCAGTTTGCTGTTGAAAATACGCAATATGTCTGGTGCAATCAGTCAAAGCCTGTCGAGTCAAAAGAAACAAGTGCTGGCTTAATTTCGGATTCTGCGACAGTTACTGATAATCCTTTAAATTTAGATTGTGAATCCGCTTGTCTTATTGAACAATCTTCCGGATTGATTATATATGACCATAATATGCATGAAAAGCTACGTCCTGCAAGTGTTACAAAAATAATGAGTCTTCTTTTAATCATGGAAGCACTCGATAGTGGTAGGATTAGTTTAACAGATACAGTTCCTTGTACAGAAGATGCCGCTGCAATGGGTGGCTCGCAAATTTGGCTTGATGTTCGTGAGACTTTAACTGTTGATGAGATGTTAAAAGCTATTTGTATTGTGTCTGCAAATGATTGTGTTGTTGCCATGGCAAATTATCTAGAAGGAAGTCAAGAAGCCTTTGTTGCTAAGATGAATGAAAAAGCTCAAGCACTTGGTATGAATGATACCACTTTTAAAAACTGTCATGGAATCGATGAAGATGGTCATTTAACTTCTGCTTATGACATTGCAATCATGTCCAGAGAACTTTTAGAAAATCATCCTTCTATTACAAAATATACGACAATTTGGATGGATTCTCTTAGAGATGGAAAGTCTAGCCTAGTTAATACAAATAAACTTGTTCGTAACTATAATGGATGCACAGGTTTAAAGACTGGTTCAACTTCTCTCGCCTTATATAATTTGTCAGCTTCTGCAACCAGAAACGGCTTATCTCTAATTAGTGTAGTTTTAAAGGCTCCTAATCCTAAAACAAGATTTGCAAGTGCTCAAAAGCTTTTAGACTATGGTTTTAATAATTATTCTGTTACTGAGTTTGGAAAGCAAGGTGATGTTGTTAGAGAATTAAAAGTCAATAAAGGTTCTTCAAATAGTGTAAATGCAGTTTTAGAAAATGACGCAAAAGTTCTTGTTTCTAAGTCTAACAAAGGAGAAATATCTCAGGAAGTTACTCTAGACGAGAGTGTTAATGCTCCGATTTTAAAAGGTCAAAAGCTAGGCGAAGTTTCTTATAGTATTAATGGAAGTATTGTATCTACTGTTAATATTATTGCTGACAAAGAAGTCGGAAAGTTGAATTTTGCTAGTATCACAAAATCCACATTTGCTAAGTGGTTTAATCTTTTTAGAGTTTAAATATAAGACATCTGTTTAGTCAGATGTCTTATTTTAAATATATCTCTAAAAATTTGCAATTTGCATATTCTTTATTGTTTTTTACTATATCTAGGAGTTCGTCTACCATTTCTTTTGTTATTTTACTATTGTGCTTTTCATAAAACTTTTTCAATGGCTTTTGTAAATCCATCATAACTTTAGTCGCTTTATTTACATTTTGCTCTTTTAATAATCGATTCATTTTTTCCATTTCTGAGTTATATATCACTTGTCCTATATCGGTTTCTTTTATTTGTTCTAGTGTATTTTCCTCTGTGATTTCATCTATTTTTAAGTGTCTTTCTGGTATTTTTCTTCCTAATACTTCTTCAAACTCTTTGTCTGTAATTTCTTGTATTTCTGCATTATAATACTTGTCTGAGTACTTTGCTTTTATATCTGCATCTTGTGATTTTATTGTTATTCTATCCTTTAAAACTATATCCTCACTAGATTTTCCCACTTGTATTTCATATGTGCCTTCTTCTATTGCCCATTTTCTTGATTCAGTATTGTAATATTCAAAACTATCTTTTGCCAATTCTATTTTTATAATTTTTTCTTCTCCAGGCTTTAATTCCACCTTTTTAAATTCTTTTAGTTCTCTTAAAGGTTTATAGATTTTAGGATTTGATTGTGATACATATATTTGTGCAATCTCTTTTCCTTTTACTGTTCCTATGTTTTTAATTTTGAATAGAATTTTTACCTTATAATTTTCCTGTTCTATTTTTAGGTCCGAATATTTAAATTGAGTATAACTTAGTCCATATCCAAATGGGAAAAGGACCTTTTTCTTTGCTGTATTGTAATATCTATATCCTACATATATAGTTTCTTTATATTCTACTGTTAGCTCTGTTCCTGGATAGTTGTTATAGCATGGGGTATCTTCTAGTTTTATTGGATACGTTTCTGCCAATTTCCCACTAGGATTTACTTTTCCTATTACGCAATTTATCATTGCACTTGCCCCTGCTTCTCCACCTAAGTAGCCTGTTATTATTGCTTTTGCTTTGTCTTGCCATCGCATTTCGATTGGTGCGCCATTTGATAATATAATTATTATATTTTGGTTTACTTTGCTTATCTCTTCTATCAAGTTTATCTGATTTGTTGGTATTTGTAGCGTTTCTCTGTCTACTCCTTCTGATTCATAGTTTTCTGTAAGTCCTACAAATATCAATACTTTGTCATGTCTTTTTGCTACATTAACCGCTTCTTTCAATAGTTGTCCATCATTGCCAGATTCAACTCTCTCATATCCTTGTGCATACTCAAATTCTATATTATTTTTTCTTAAACATTCTAGTGCGTTTTCTACATTATATGGATTTATGGTAGAACTTCCTGCCCCCTGATATCTAGGCTCTTTTGCCATATCTCCGATTACTGCTATTTTTGATTTTTGGATTGGTAATATGTTATCTTTGTTTTTTAATAATACTACTGATTCTTCTGCTATTTTTAAAGCAATCTCATGATGCTTTTTTTGATTATAAGAATATTCTTGAGTTTTATCATATGTTTTTTGAGCTGTTTGAATAATTCTTTCAACTATTTTGTCTAATTCTTTTTCGCTTATTATATTTGCTTTCACTGCTTTGATTATTTCTTCTTTGCCGTTTCCTCTACCACCTGGCATCTCTAAATCATTAGTTGCCTTAATTCCTTCTACTCTATTATTTTCTGCTCCCCAATCCGAAATTACTATTCCATTATATTTCCATTCTTTTCTTAGTATTTCTTTTAGCAAGTGTTTGTTTTCTGTACAATATTCTCCATTAACTTTATTGTATGCACTCATAACTGCCCATGGTTTTGATTTTTTGATAATCATTTGAAATGCTTTTAAATAGATTTCTCTTAACGTTCTTTCATCTATAATTGCATCAATAGTTCTTCTTCTGTTTTCTTGATTATTTACTGCAAAATGTTTTACACATGCTCCAACGTTTTGACTTTGCATCCCTTTTACATATTCACTACCAAGTATTCCTGTTAAAAATGGATCTTCTGATATATATTCGAAGTTTCTGCCACACAGCGGACTTCTTTTTATATTTATTGCTGGTCCTAACACTATATTGACTTTCTCTTTTTTGGCTTCTTCTGCTAAAGCTTTGCCTAAAAGATATGCCATTTTTCTATTCCAGCTGTTTCCTAAAGTTGCTAGTGTTGGAAAGCATGTCGCCTTTTCGCTCTCATTTATCCCTAAATTATCTTGCTTATCTTTTTGTACCCTTAATCCATTTGGTCCGTCTGACATCGTTATTTTAGGAATATTATATTTTTTTATTTCTTTACTATTCCAGTAGTCTTCTCCCACACAAAGTGACGCTTTTTCTTCTAATGTCATATTTTTTATATCCACAACTTTTTTCTCCATCATAAATTTTTCTTATTTATATCACATTATTCTCATATATTCAAGAATAATGCTTGACTTTTCTTAAATCCCGCCTTATAATAGTTAAGGTTAACTGTAACTTTTAGAAAAAGCAAGACTTCACGGAGGTCTTGTGCGTTTTTGAAAGAGGAGGTTAGTTCAAATGAAATTCTCGATCATCCTGCCTTGTTTCAACAGTAAGTCGTACATCAACAAGTGTGTTGATAGCATTCTCTCTCAGTCCTTCTCGGATTATGAGTTGATTGTTATTGACGATGGTTCTACTGACGGAACTTCTCAGATTTTGGACGAATACGCATCGACCTATCCTCACATTCATGTCCACCATTTTAGCAATGCTGGTGTTTCTATCGCTCGGAAGCGTGGCATCTCCCTTGCTACTGGTGAGTACTCTATCTTTGTAGACTCTGACGACACCATTTAACCTAATCATCTGGAGAATCTCAATGCGGGTATCATTAAGCACAACCATCCTGATATCATTCGGTGTCAGGTCAATCTGATTAATGACTCTCCTCACAAAGATTCTCAGCGGTACAATTTCACGTCGGGTATTGACATTCTTAATTCTGGAATCGACTCTCTGAAAATGTGGTCCATTCCCGGTAAGAAGTATGCAGTTTACTGGCTCTTTGCTTTTAAGACCAGTATTTTCTCGAAGGTTACGTTTCATCGTACCTTGAGATGTTACGAAGATGTGGCACTGATTCCCATTCTGATTGCCAGCTCTCCTCGCGTCGTTACTATTAATCATGCTGGTTATAACTATCTTTGCAATAACTCTGATAGTTTGACCAATACTATTAGTCTCGAGGCTGAGTGTCAGCGAGCTGACGCTTTCTATGAGGCCTGTCAGTTTGCCATCGAAAATTTTTCTAATCTTGAGCAGGTGTCGGAGGCCGATATTTCCTTCTTTGTTGACGACTACAATCGTCGACTCTTGAACAAATACGAGTCTCTGCCTGAGGTTCTGAAACCTCAGTTTATTCACTGGTTCAAGTAATTAAACGCAAATTCCCTATTTCTTAATTAGAAATAGGGAATTATTTTTATAAAAAAAGACATATATAAAAATATATATGCTTTTCTATATTTATTTTAATCTAAATTTATGACTTATTTTATAATAATATGGTTTAATATCTGTTAATATATCTTTTACCCATATAATGTTTCCGTCATTATCTTTATATTTTATGTTTGGAAATGTTCTTAACATTTTTTCGTCCGTAAATATTGTGTTTGACAATTTTTGTACAAATTTGTTTTCTAAAACTTCCTGACTTACCATGAGATTTTTGTCTTCTACAAGATTTAAGTCATATTTTTTTGTAAATCTTGTATAAAATACTTGAAGTCCAAAAGCTGTTATTAGCAAATCTAAAATTAATAATATTGTTCCACCTATTGTTAGTACACTAAATAGTTTTTTAGGAATTTTGTCTATAAATTTTTCTATATATGGATTTATTAACCTCATTAATACTAGTGCTAATATTCCCCAGAATATTGTAAATAACAAACATATTCTGCCATTTATATCAAATGGCATGTTTGAATAATCCCACCATTTAATATGAAATACTATTTCTCCTAGCCAGCTTATCACATATTCTACTATTGAGCCTTCTATTGCTCCTGCTAAGAATAATGTCCAGTTTTTCTTTTTAAATTTTTGAAGTCCTGGTATCATTACTGCCGCACCAAGTCCATATATACAGCAGAATGGTCCGTACAAACAGCTTTGTCTGCTCTCAATTACTCCTTTTGTAAGCATTCCAAATATAGTTTCTATTATAAATCCTAGAAAACTATATATTATAAAGTAGGCTAGTATTCTTTTAAATGTAATTTTTACGACTGGATCTTCTATTACTATTTTGCTTTGTATTTTTTCTTTTATTTTTTCTTCTAGTTTTATTTCATCTATCATATTCTTTCTCCAAGTTAATATCCAAAATATGCATTTACTAAATACAAATCATATCTAGCTCTTGCCAAGGCAGTTAGATAATATTTTTGTAGGTTTACTCCATTTAAGTTTGTAATATTTACTTCATCTCCATTTAAGTCTGTTATATTTCCATATGATTCTCCATATTCGTCATGGTCTCTTCCGAATTTGTCAATTACTTTTCCTGCTATAATGTCATCTGTTGAGTATGCATCTGATGCTGCAACTATACAGTCATAGCATGCTTCATATGGTTGAGGATAGAAATAAGCATATTTTCCTTCGTTTATGTTTACTTCATTACTCTCTAATATTTGAGCAAGAGCATTTACATCTTCTCCTGTTAGAGATATAGATTTTCTCTTAAAATCTATTGTTGAATATGCTCCCTCTAATGTCATTCTTCCATAATTTAAAGCTGTAATTAAAGCTTTACATCCTGGCTTATGATATTCTATTTTTCCTTCATCATCTTTTGATAATATATATATTGCATCATTTGATACTGTTTCTTTGTTTGCATTGTTTGAAACAACACAGTAATTATTATATATTTTTCCTCCTATTGGGAATCCTTGTAAAAATACCAATTCACATATGTTGTTTTCAATGTTGTCCCAATCTCCTTCTGTTAATTCTGGCATCGAGAATTCATATCCTGCTGACGAATGATCTGTATATGTTTTCATAGCTTGGATTAAATTTGTTTCTATTGAATATCTTATTACATTTCTTCTTTGTTCATTAAATGGTGAGCTTGAAAGCAATGGATTGTTCTGTGTTCCTTTTGTATCAAATATTCTAGCATTGTCTAATTGTGTTGCAAATCTCTCTGGTATCTTATATCCTTCTGCATCACATGCCCATTGTTGAGTTACATTTCTTAGATTTTCATTTACCCATATTGTGAATTCAGCTGCTTCTTGATAAAATTTCTTTGCACTGTCTGAACTTAGTTGCTTTGTTGTTGCATCATAGTAAATGTTCAATGCATTTACTGTTTCTGATGAACTTATATAATCTTTTCTATATTGAGAACTATATTTAAAATATTTTCTACTTTCGTTTGTAGGATTTTTTTCTAAATATATTTTTTGGTTATTATATACCACATATTGGTATCTTCCTTGATATTTTGCTTGGTTGATTGTTTCTGCACTTGCATCATCATCTAATATTACTAAGTTTTCTTCTAGCACTTCACTTAAATTAACGTAATCAGCTATTCTTGCTGGGTCCTGAGCTATTTGCTCTGCCTCATCATATGATATTAAATGTCCTGTTTTTGTAACATAATTTCCTTCTACTGTTCCTATGATTGTTATAGTATTGTCAAGTGTATAATTTACTATAAAATCATTGTGTCTACTATTTACATCAATATATCTGCATGAATATGATGTAAATGGTTTTAGCCCGTATTTAAAAGCTTGTAATTCTGTGTCATAGTAATTTGTGTATATATGGTAGCCATCATACAAAGTGAACACAATAGCTGGTGTGTATTCTTTTAGTTCCTCTTTTGTATATCCCTTTACTTCTAGGTTTGTTGCAAGAGAAGAATAGAATACGTTAATAGATGCTTCTATGTCTCTTATTTTCGAGTTTGCTATATCTGAAAACTCGTTGTTTTGAGTGTTTATTTGAAACGCTCTAATAGAGTCATGTGCAGCATTTACTAAATTTGCATCATATATGGTTTGTGTTTTTATTGTTTCCAAATGTGAGCTTACATAATTTGATAATACTAACGATATTGGAAGTATTATTATTATAAAAATTATCGCTATGTGTTGTAATTTCATATGTTTACCTTTCTATAAAAAAACAGCTCTTGGACTTTTCTACATATTACAGTCCATAAGCTGTTACATTATACATTATTAGTTTTTACCATTTACAGTAACAATTCCTGCATATTGTACAGCAATTTGATACGTGTCATTTCCTGCAATTCTATAAAAGAAGTTTCTTAATGTCTGTGCTATTGTTGTATTTGTATTTTTAACAGTTACAGAGACTCTATCTCCTTCTTTTAACGTTATTTTATGTTTTTTATTGTCTTTTAAAACGCTTTCTAATTGACTTGTGTATAGGTTATAATAAATGTTTTCACCTATTTTAGTTGTTTCTGCTTGTGTTGTTTTTACTCCTATATTTTCATCCATTATTTGTACCATTAACTCTACATCAAAAGCATTTCCTGTTGATGTAATTGTTTGAATGTACTTATCATAATCGTCTAATGTTAATTCTCCAGTCGTTCTAACTTTATCTACAAAATCAGTAGTAGCTGTTTGTACTGTTAATTGTGAGATGTTATCTGATTTTTCAGATACAGACATCAAAGGGAAAACAAACATTAGCATTGCTGCTAAAAATATAGCTATAATTGTTACAAAACTATCTCCCATTTTCTTTGTTTCCTTTCTTTTTTATAGTATTTGCTGTTTAAAATCATTTGTTACTAATTTATCATCACATAGGTGATTACTTTTTTAGTAGTAGTCTTATTTCCTCTGATACCCGAGTTTTCGTTATCTTCTGCTTTTACAGTTACAACTTCTCCAACCATTTCAACAAATTTAGCCTGGTTAAATCTTTTTGCAAATCCTATTGAAGTGTAATCCATATTTTCATATATTTCTCCTGCTAGAATCGCATCAAGATTCTTTTTGAGCTCTGATATTGCTCCAGTCCAAGGTTCTCTTCTAGATTGTTCTTCTTTTAAATCAAAAGAGCAAATGCTTGTACTTGTACCAGTATCATCAAAATCGTTTTTATACCCAGTGCTCCATAGTTCTGGATCTGTTTGGGTTTTGTATATTTCTATTGGCCTTCCTATTGAAACGTTAGTTATTTTTCCCTCTGAGTCATAAGAAGCACTTCCTGACCTAAATGTAATTTTTATGTCTTCTTTACTATATCGATAGAGAGTAGGGATTACTGTTTCCATCCCTACTATTCTATTTCCTAAATTATCTACTTCTATCCCATTAGCCTCTACATAAGAATAATATTTTTTTGGGTCTGTTAGATGTAGCATTAAATCTGATGTTTGTCTAGCTTGAGAGAACATAAACAAAGTAACGCTTAGTGCAATTATTAGCACTGCAACAGCAAATGCCAACATAAAAGCTTCTACTGCATTTTCCATAGTTTAAGTTTCCTTTAATTTTTATTATTTAGCAACTATTCCTACTGCAACAATGTATCCTGTACTAGCATCATATCCAAAATCAACTGTGTATGATTTTCCATTTTGTATTTTTGCTCTAATTGTGTTAACGCTGTAACAGCTGCTGTTGGAGGTGTTGTTGTAGCAGCTTGACTTGCTTCTTTAACATCTATATTTAAAGATGCATCACTTGCGTTTGCAAGATTATGAGATCTTACTTCATCTAATAATGCTTTTACATTTATACCTGTTTGTGTTCCTACATATTGTTCAAAAACACTGTTATATGCTTTTACCTTTTGTGAACTTAAATCTGCTCCTTCTGTTGCGCTATTTGCTTTTTGGAATATGAACATTCCTAAACCTATAATTAAAATTGATAATATT
>ERZ779664.1393-NODE-1393-length-9766-cov-2.298836_pt1 | contig 9766 bp, 7 predicted proteins | sample MGYA00511478_ERZ779664 | MGnify/ENA primary metagenome ERZ779664 (study PRJEB29588, sample SAMEA2160437) | human gut metagenome | biome: human gut; feature: human-associated habitat; material: faeces | place: Denmark | collected 2008/2010 ...
GTTCCCACGCGCAAGGCAGCCGCCGAAGTAGTGAAGGCATTGAAGGCCGGAAAGACTACGGTAGACCTGACGGGCAATTCTTCTGCCGTCGGCATTGCCGCTGACGACGCTGACGCCTCCCGCATTCCAGCCGCCTCCGGCGAACCGGCAGACGAAAATAGCTGACCGGCTTGTTCCGCTCCACAGAGATAGCATGATGTGATTATGGAACACGGGCGACACGGACTCTTCTTTCACTCCCCCGTGTCCGTCCGCCAGTTCCGTAACCTCCTTTTGTTCCATTCGCATTTTAAACTGACAAAAAACAGATATTTCCATGAATGAATCCAACCACGAATCCAAGAAAATCACCTGGACACAAATCCTCCGGGCAGTTATCCAGGCAGCCATCGCGGCACTCACCGCTTTGGGCATTACCAGTTGCGCATCCCTCATCTAAAGAACAAACACAACATTTTCCAATTCTCAATTTATTATGATACAAGAAACATTCCCAATGATAATCGGTGAGGAAGAAATGAAAAACGAACGCCAACTCCTCACCGTAGAGGACGGACCGCTGATGCAAGGACGCGAATCAGTGCGATACCTCATCCTCCACTGTAGCGCCACACGTTGTGACAAAGACTATACTGCCGAGCAATTACTTCGTGACCATAAGACCCGTGGTTTCCGGACTGTAGGTTACCACTTCTATATCCGTCGCGACGGCACCATCACCCAGCACCGCAAACTGCTGGAAGTGGGGGCACACTGCCGTCCCTGGAACCGTTGCAGCATCGGCATCTGCTACGAAGGCGGGCTGGACGCGGAGGGCCGTGCAAAGGACACGCGGACGGAGGCGCAGAAGGTCAGTCTGTCGGCCCTGGTCGGGGAGCTGAAGGAGCGGTTTCCGCAGGCGCTGGTTGTAGGCCATCGGGAACTGGATCCGGGGAAGGAGTGCCCTTGTTTTGAGATGAATAAATTGAGAAAATGTTTGGAATTTTATAAGAAAGATTTATCTTTGCAGACAGTAAAAACCTGTAAAACTTAAATCGTTATGAAACATGTGTTATGTCTGTGTGCAGTGGCTGCATTATTGCTGGGCTGTACGGCAAAATCGGGTAAGTTCCAGCGCCCGGAGGAACTGAAGTTTACGGCTGTTCAAGGGTATGGCCTGGTCGGTGACGTGAGAAGCGTCGAATATGAGGATTATACCATTAATTTTGACACCATCGGGAACCTGACAAGCGTGGTTTGGAAGGATGGTGGGAGTAACATGTATGAGTATGAGAGTCCGACCCGCTATAAGATAAACGGCATCGGTCCTTTTCAGATCAGCTGTGAGGACAATCTCCGCAGGGAGGAAGACGAACAGGGTATTGAACTTCCTTTTGAATATGAATTTGATAATCAGGGAAGGGTCATACGATATGCTTATCAGGAATATATGTCGAGAGTGACAGAAGTATATACGTACGAAGGAAAAGAAAACGGACCGGTAACTATGTCCAAGGAGTATGGATATGAAACGGGAATGGAGAAACAGGAAAATGTTTATACGTACCGTGAATGGGATGAGCAAGGTAATTGGATCCAAAGAGACGTAGAGCGTAAGACTACAAGCACATTATACAACGAGGGAGGGGAAGGAGAGAACAAGACAGTGGTGGAAACGGAACATTTGACGGAAAAGAGAATAATCAGTTATTATTGATGATAGAATGTAAAAAACAGGTACGGATGAATCATTGCGGAGCGGCTGTATGAGAAAATAAATGTCGTCCGTACCTGAAAAAATGATTTGTAAAGTATATAAATTTTAATTCTGCTCTCTGTATTGAGGAGGGGCGAATCGGAGATTATCTGCTTCGGTTTGCTCCTCTTTTTCTTTTTCGGGATCATGACCACAATAGGGACAAACTTTCCAGGAAGAATCTAACGGCTTGCCACACTGGGGGCAGGTTCGTGTCGGATTGGGAGAAGATATTTCTTGGGATTCGGTTGGCGGAGTCGCTTCTTCTGCTGCTATTTGGGCAAGCTGTCGCTTACGCGTCAGGGCTACGATGATCCATGCGTAGGGTACAAAGAGAATGTGAAGGAAGAATGCTAAAGACAGAAGGTATTGTATAATGGAAAAGAAAGCTATAGTAGATGTCATAGCAATGTTATCGATTGGAATTTCATAGAGTAATTGACAGAGAGTTATCCATGCTATGAAGATGAGCAGAATCCAGGTCAATGTCTTCAGGTATCTTTTATATGTCTTATAGTAGTTCAAGCCAATACTGGTCCAAGCTATAAATACTGACAGAATGGAAGCTAGTATTGCCAAATAAAATCCAACTCCTAATAGATTGTCGGGTTTTACATGATATTTACTTGCAAAAGCAAGGATTGTCATACCGATGAGAAATGGGAAGATGTTAAGATAGAAAGCAACGCGTGGCGCTTTAGGTCCCCACTGGAAAATGGTGTTGAAGAAGGTTAGAATAGGTGTAAGATAGATTGCTATAATTAAGACGGTTATCTTTGTGTCTTGGGCACTCATGTGCATTGTAAAGTCTGAAGACATCTCAGAAATTCTGTTCAGTAGTTTACCGGATTGGACAATTGCTTCCAGATAGGATATAGACTGGGTGGTGTCAAAGAAAGAAACTGTGATCCACGGTAACAGATAGGAAATCAGGATGAGAGTAGTGAGAACTCCCTGAACGATGGAGATGGAAGATGTTTTTGTTTTCATAATATTGATAATAGTATTAGATGTAATGCTGCAAAAATAGTCAAAAAAATAAAATATCAAAATAAGAATGGTTATATATTCTGTTTTTATTTTGGAATGGTTCGTTTCGTTTCGAATAATTCAGAATGTATATTGGATTTTGAGGTGTATTTGATTAACAGATGAATGGAACTCTTTTATATGGTAATCTGGTAATTTACGGATGAAAAAATCAAGATATGCGTTGAATTTCTGTAAAAATCGGATTATATTTGCAACACGTAGGGTATGAAAACTCTTGGAACTCTTTTACAGAGCTTAATCTGTGAAAGTCAGAACAAGAGGATGACCTTGCATGCAAAATTGGGATAATCTTATAATTCAGTCGTTATGAAATACGCATTGTTTCTTTTATTCAGTTTATGCGCGTGCTTACAGGGAAGTGCACAGCAGGTAGAGTTCAAGACATTTATTTATACAAGCAATGACCTGGGGGAAGAAATAGCCAGGCATAGTGAGTTGGTGAACAGAAAGGACAGAGGGTATCTGGGAGATTTGTTCAATGCAAGTAAAGAATCGTTGAAAGGAATCGCTTCGGGATATGTGACATCTTTTATCGATCTGGGCGTAAATGCTATCGGCAGTCTGCTGACCCGGAACGCACGGCTGAAGGAAGAGTGGGAAGAAACGGTGAAAGCCGAAAATATATACAAAACAAAGATCAGCACGGTGTCTGAAATCAATGATTTCTATAAGGAAGCTTCGTTCGAAGGGGCGATGGACCCGAAAGGTATGCGCTTTGACGGTATCGGTTGCCTGAGGCTGGAGGATAACGATACGGTCTTCTACCTGTCGTGCCATATCGATCGGAGTAAGATTGACCGGATTGTAAAGCATTCGAAATTTGAACTGGTACTGGATACGCTGATCGTGAGTCCGACTCATTCGAACCTGCCCAACACGTATCTGGATCTGCCATATTCCTTTGCCGAACGCGACAACTTTACCTTGTCGATGAATATCAAGCTGATATCATCGTGGATGAATGAAATCGTACAACTGCAGAAGAACCAGGAACTGGGCGCATTTGTGCTGAACGTGCCGGTAGATCCGGAGGAGCTGGATGAGAAGGGCTTCCTGAGGTATGTGCGGAATCGGAATGATGAACCGGTCTACAAGATTGTGGGAGAGAGTTTTATCGTGCCACGTTCGTACATGGGGTATCGCGACAAAGACGACAATTATAAGAATATCTGGGGAACCGGCGAATACAAACTGGAAATCGAACTGAAGGAGACATGCGACGTGACCGAACAGTATCGGGAAAACTGGAAGAAGGACCGGAAACGCCGCAAGAAACTGATGGAGAAGGAAAGTATCTGGGAAAACGGCTGGCAGACGATTTCCAACCAACGCTGGGACGAACTGGCACAGTCGTGGGTAATCACTACCCTGCAGGCACCGGCCGGAATTATCACCAAGGACGTGATTGACAAGCTGGGACTGGCACCGGAATAACGGATCGGAAAAAAGATAAGCTATGAAAAGAACCGCCTTGCAATGGATTATGGTAGCCGTCCTGCTTGTACTGGGGCAGGCGGTGCAGGCACAATCGGCCTATGACTGGATAGAAACCCATCGGAAGTGGATGAACGAGCACTATCCGAAAGGGGAAGAACTGAGTAAGGAAGCGCTGCTGAAAGAAGCGGCTTTTGCCGTGCTGGACGGCCTGCGAGAACCGGAAGCCAAGGCTTTGTTGCGGGTGGCAGAGAAGTGGGTACCACAACTGGGAGCTTACCTGGACTGGCTGGAGAGCGGACAGGTAGACGAAAAGTATGCTATCTTACTGGGTACGTTGAAGGGGGTGGCTGATGCGGCGGAAGAGCAGTTGGGACGGGAACACGTCGTGACCGGCTGGTGCAGGTATTTGTATCTCAGCCAGCTGGTGAATATGGAAGACGTAGTGAAGCCGACGGACGAACTGATCGGGGTGTTGCAACAGGCCGTGAAGCGGAAGCCGGACCGTGAGACGAAGGCTTTGCTCTGCATCGTGAAATTGTCCCAGTTTACCAATAGGATGCGTAATAATCTGGTGGACGATCCGCGTGACTACGAGGACGTGCTGCGTACAGAACAGGAAGCGCTGGCCCTGTATCCGGCAGATGACAAGACGGTGGACCATACGCGGGCATTTCTTTATTTTACGTTGGCTCAGGTGAAATCGTCCATGTCGCAGGTGGACGAACTGAAGCTGGCACAAGAACGTGTGGGAGGTATAGGGAATACTCCCTACAAGTCTCTGGCAAACGGAACGATAAGTAGTGTGGGCTTCTATTTTGAAAAGGCTGTCTTGCTGTACAGGCAGCTTTATTCGGAGGGGCATCCGGAGCTCGTCATGATACGCAGGTGTCAATTGAATTTTGAGATAAACAGTCAGTTGTTGAATGGGGAGTTGGAGGAGGCGTGTCGGACAGCCAAACTGTATGCGGATACTTATTATTCTTCGGAATCGTCTGAGAGCCTGTTGGCGCGGTTAGATTGGTGGATGGCCCGGTGGAAGAGTGGCATGAAGAACCACGATGCCATTTTCTGTTCGCAGATGGTTGAGGGATTCAAGCGGTATCTGGGAGAGGATAATTCGTATTACTTCAATATGCTGACGAATGTTGTTCTGATTGCGGTGTATGATTATCCGTTCGGAGCGGACCGACTGCTGGATGAATGGGACCAGACGATGGAACGGATTTATTCCGGCCAGCCCTTGAAAAAAGCCTATATGCTGTATTGGCTGTATTCTTCGGTTAGAGATCGGCAGCCGGAAAAGGCGAAAGCCCGGTTGGAAGAAGCCTATGCCTTGTATAGGGAATATTATGACGGCAGTCTGTTGTCGATGATTTTTGGGAGGTTGATTGTCTGGGAAAGCTATACGGTGATAGGGGACATGAATCTTACTCAAGAGATACAGGCTTATGTCTGTGAAGCTGCGCGAGCTTGTTTTGGAAAAGAATCACCTGTCAGCTTGAATGAAGAACTGTTCCAGTTGATCGTATGTCAGAATGAGGTAGAGAAAGAAGAACAGGTGCGGGCTGCCTATCCGCAGTTGATTGAACGGATGAGAAAACAGGGGGCGGATTATCAAGTGGCTATGGCAAATTATGCGGAATTTCTGTTTGGCATCCGGGATTACAGGCTAGCAGAAGAACAGTATGCGCTGCTGGTGGAGAACGCTACGGAGGAGGATCCTTGTGCCCAACGGGCCAATTTCCTGTTGAGACTGGCCTATATCCGAGAGTTGATGAACAAAGATAGCAGGGACTGTGACCGCCTCTTTGAGGAGGGAAAGAAATTACTGGTCCGGGGAAAAGAAGAACCGGATGTCTGGATGGAGAATTATCAGACGGCTGCGCAGTACCTGATCGAAAGGGGGCGGTATCAGGAAGCGGTCACTATACTGGATGAAGGCATCGACTTGTGTTTGGAACGGAATGGGGATAATATATATGACATGCAGTATCTGGGAATGTTCACCTTGAAAATTCAACTGATGTATAGTGGTTTGAACGAAATGGTCGAGGCCAAGCAGTTGATGGTGGAGCAGATGGAAAAAATGTTTCGGAATAAAGATGTGCCAGGATCGCTTCCTCTGTTGGATTATTTGTGGGGGTGCTATTATTTGGTAAAGGGAGAAAATGCTTACAACATGGTACAGAGAAACGAGTTCCTGATGCCTCTTTTGCAGGTATCTCAGATGCTATATGCACAGAATGGACAGGATCCTTTGTTCATGATGAATTATGTCACTCCATTGTTGATTGAATTTCTTGATATAGCAACGCAGTCCATGGTATGGACAAAGAATATGGACGTGGATGCTTTGCATGAAAATGATAGAGCTGTGTATGAAAAACAAATGAAGTACCTGAAAGGGATGTTTCCCAATGTGAAGGAGATATTCGGGCAATTGGAACAGATTTTTAGGGAACAGGATAAGAATTTCAGTAAGAACGTTACTTACAGAAATCTGGTGAGATCTCAGATTTTGTATTATCAGCATATGGAATACAACGAAGCGGAGAGAGACCGTTGCCTATTGGCATACCGGGAACTGGTGGAGCAACAGGAAACGGATGATTGGGATGCCTGGTTTGACTTAGGGGACTTGTATTGGGGAATGGACAAGAAACAGGAGGCAGTTCCTTTCTATGAAAAGGCGTATGAACAGTTGACTTCTTCGCCCAGAGTAACTGTGAATGATAAATTGAAAGGAATTGTGAGACTCTGTAACACGTATGTGGAAGAGCGGAAATGGAAAGAAATGGTGGCACCGGCTCGGGCTTTTTATGCCAACGTGAAGGAGATGATGGACGGGAATTTCCAGCTGATGACAGAGAGCGAACAGAACAATTTTATGGATACTTATCGGGATCCGGCCATGTGGTTGACCTGTCTGTTGGAGCAGATGCCGGAAGAGTTGGCAGCGGAAGTATATGACGCCGTGCTGTATAGGACGGGAATGCAGCTGCGTTCGCAACGGCAAACGCGTATGGCCATCTTGGCTTCGAAGGACACGGCACTGATCCGGCTGGTAGAGCAGATGAACCGGCTGCAGCTGGAACGGAAGAATTTCAAGGTGGACTACGGAGTCTTGGGACTTGCATTCAATGAACAGATGCGGAGTATGGGACAGCTGAATTATGAGATAGACGCATTGGAGCGTCAGCTCATCGAACGGTCCGAGCCTTATCGCAGGCGATATGCAACGGAGGCCAGCTGGCACCAGATCAGGGAGAAACTGAAGAACGACGAGGCGGCCATTGAATTTGTCTTTTCGCGGGAATACATCATGGCGCTTGTCCTGAAGAAGAACAGCCGGAAACCGATTCCTGTACGGTTGGGGAAAAACGAAGAACTGATGAAGGGATTGCAGGCATTGGATGCCAAGACGTCGGCACGGATGGCTGTCAAGCTGTATAACGAACGGGCATTGGACTTGTATGCCTTGCTGTGGGCGCCGTTGGAGCCGTGTCTGAAGGGAGTCAGAACGGTGTACTATGCTACGCCGGGAATCCTGAACAACCTGTCGTTTGCTGCTTTTGCCACACCGGACGGGGGATACTTGATAGACAAGTATGATTTGTGTCCGCTGACGACGACTGCCATGCTGCTGAGACCCCAAAGCGAAGAACGGCCGCAGAGTGCACTGTTGATGGGAAATATCTTCTATTCGGAGAAACAACGGTTGCTGGCAGGGACGACGAATGCAGAACAGGTGAGGGGAACAGTAGACGATTTCGGTATCGATGATTTTGAGGAGCGGGGAGTGAGCAAGGATCACTTCAAGTATCTGCCCTTTACGAACCGGGAGGTGGAAGACATAACGGCCGAATTGGGACGGAACAACTGGAACATGGAAGACATCACCGTAAAGAAAGGAATGGAGGCTAGCGAACAGGCATTGAAGGAACTTGCAGCAACCGGCCCGGCGGTAATCCACCTGGCTACACACGGATTTTTTGTGGCAAACCGCAAGCAGGCACTGGATATTCCTTTCTTCCAGAACCGGGAACCGGATTATGCGATGTATCGGGCCGGAGTGGCGCTGGCCAATGCGGAAACAGCCTGGTGTGGAAAGGGAACGGATACCGGAGAAAATGACGGGATTCTGACTGCTGACGAGGTTTCCAGACTGAATCTGCAACATACGCAGCTGGTGGTGCTTTCGGCCTGTGAGACGGCACTGGGGAACTATTCGTATGAGGGTGTGTTCGGTTTGCCGCGTGGGTTCAAACAAGCTGGTGTCCGGTCACTGCTGGTGAGTCTGTGGAGTGTCAATGATCATTCTACCTCGTTGCTGATGTCGGCGTTCTACCGCTACTGGTTGGAAGGCCTTTCGAAACGGGAGGCTTTGCGGAAGGCGACAGACGAAGTGCGGAAGGTATATCCGCAGCCTTTCTACTGGGCGCCGTTCGTCTTGCTGGACGCGAATTGATGTATAAAGATAGCTAACAATGATAAACATGAAAAAAAGATGGATCGTATGTCTGCTGGTTGGATTATCCATCTCGGCAGGGGCGCAGCAGGCCGGAATGTCCGGACCGATGGCGGACTATCGGAACGGTTGCCTGAAAATGCTGGAGGCCATGGAGGAAAAGGATAAATATGATTTGTATGAAGCCAAGGAATGGTTCGGACGGGTCAAGGTGAGTACCTGGCAGGATGTGGTGGCTGCAGATACAGGGGTGAAAGAGGCGGACAAGGTGCCGGAAGTGTACTTTGATGCAGAATTTGCCGACTCGTTGCTGCGCCATAACTTTGATTTTGTGCCGCTGGACGAAATCAGCCTGATGAGAGAAGTGGATGGTGTGGGGGATGCTGATTTGCTGGTGATGAACAAGGCGGTGCCGGCTCACGGAACGCTGGAGTTCAAGGCAATGGGGAGCGGGCAGTGCCAGCTGATGTTGCTTTCGGCCCAGGGAGCCGGACTGACACTGACGGTGGTAGAAACGGCTACCGGAAAAGAATATGCAGGAAAAGCGGAACCGGACGGTAGAGTAGCCTGGGGAGAATGGAATATGGGAGAAGAAGAAGGTGTCTTTCTGTTCCGGATTGAAAACAGGGCAGATCGGAAAGCTTCCTTTGTAGTTGCAGTAAATTGAGAAGGGTTTCTATGTGTAAATGGTGGTGGATAGGATTGTTGTGTTCGGTGCAGCTTCAGGCACAAAGTTGGATTGCGGATTTCAGGCAGGCGGACGAGGCACGGGCTAATGGCTTGTACAAGGAAGCTGTGGCACTCTATTCGCGTGTGATAGCTGCTACACCTGATCCGACGGCACGGATGGACTGTCTGAACAGCCGGGCGGGCTGTTATAAGCAACTGGCTGATTACAGGCAGGCTTTGGCTGACTATGGACAGGCGGAAGCATTGGCGGATACACCGGAGCTGAAAAATAGAATCCTGTTTAATAAGACTGGGGTGCTTTTGCAGACCGGACGTTATGAAGAAGTGGTGGATCTACTGGCCGGTATGGAATTTGCGGAGGAACAGCAGGAGGGGAAGCGGCT
>ERZ779664.1405-NODE-1405-length-9721-cov-1.812435_pt1 | contig 9721 bp, 10 predicted proteins | sample MGYA00511478_ERZ779664 | MGnify/ENA primary metagenome ERZ779664 (study PRJEB29588, sample SAMEA2160437) | human gut metagenome | biome: human gut; feature: human-associated habitat; material: faeces | place: Denmark | collected 2008/2010 ...
CAAAATTGCAACGTCGGTAAGTTTTGCACCACGTTCACGCATTGCGGCAAAAGCAGCGTGTCCTGGTGTGTCGATGAAGGTTACAAGTTCACCTTTCACCTTGATTTGATATGCACCAATATGTTGAGTGATTCCTCCTGCCTCGCCAGAAATCACATTTGTGTTTCTGATATAGTCAAGAAGAGAAGTTTTACCATGGTCGACGTGACCCATTACTGTAACAACAGGAGGACGTTTTACAAGATCTTTCTCGTCGTCGGTTTCTTCGCTATACATGTCGGCAAGTTGTTCTTCGAATGTCTTTCCAACTTTCTTTTCAAGTGTAACACCAAAATCACTTGCAATTAAAGATGCAGAATCGAAGTCAATATTGCTGTTAATGTTCACCATCATTCCAAGAAGCAAAAATTTGCTCATGATTTCTGGAACAGTGTGTCCAATTTTTTCAGCAAGCATTTTAACGGTGAGGTTATCGGTTGTGATAACAGCATGGTCAATTTTTGGAGCAACAACAGTTTGTGTTTCTTCTTTTTGCTTTTTGCTTCTTTTCTTTGAACCCATTCTTCCGTCGTCATAAAAAAGAGAATCGTCGTCTACATAGCCACGCATTACAAGCGCCTTTTTGTTCATGCTCTTCTTGTCTTCACCAGAATGTTCAAAAGCCTTTTTCTTTGGAGTTTGATGAACATCTTTTTTAGCAAGAGTGCTTGCGTCAATCTTTTCTTGAGGCGCGTTGTTAAATTGCTTAAAGCCTGGTTTCTGTCCGAACTTTCTTTCGCCATTTTGATTTGGTGCACTATTTGGACGATTTCCAAATTGTGGACGACTCTGATATTGACCATTAGGTCTTTGTCCATTTTGAGCATTTCCCATTGGTTTGCGGTCTGCGAAGTTACGGATTCTTTCGCCATTTTGACCAAATGGTTTTCTTTCACGGTCAAATTGCGGTTTTTGGTCTCTTTTTTCAAATGGCTTTTGAACAAAGCGTTGTTGAGCCTCTGGTTTTTGAACTGGTTGTGCCTTTTCTTCTGGTTTTGCTTCAACATTTACTGACTCTGATTTTACAGGTGCAGGTTCTTGAACCTTTTTCTCTTCGGCTTGTTTTTCTTGTGCCTTTGCAGAAATTTTCTGCTTGAAAGAAGCAACCAAACTGTCAAGTTTAGCCTTTGCTCTCTTCATTGAATTTCCAAGATTTACCGCAGCGTTTGAATGCATGAGTTGTTGAACTTTTTTAATGTTCTCAAACTCATTTCTTTGATTGGTGTTGGTGTTTTGATTGTTTGTCAAATTTTATTCCTCCAAAAAATGTGACTATGCTATATTTTGTATCATTGCATTCGCAAGCCCCTTATCAGTGAGCCCAAACACAAGAATTTTTGAATTTTCTGTGATAAAGAACATTTCTTCTTCGGTTGGAACAGCATGGTATGAAAGTATCATGCTGTTCCTTTTTTCAATATGATTTGAAATTTTGTTTAATGCGTTTTGAGAAAGTGCTTTGCTTGCGACAACAGCAAAAACATCTTTTTCAAGAATTTCGTTCGTTCCAAGCGCAACTTTTCTTGCACGAACTGAAAGTCCATAATATGATTTGACTTTATTTAGATTTTTCAAGGGTTTTCAACTCCTCGTATATGCTTTCTGAAATGTCTTTTTTGAAAACTCGGTTCACTGCTTTTGTTTTCACAGCCTTAACAATGCAGTCACCAGTTTTGCAAATATACATTCCTCTTCCATTTATTTTTTGTTCGCGGTCGATTTTGATTTCTCCATTTTCACGAACAATTTTAATGAACTGGTCTTTTGATGCTTTTTTTCTGCAAACAGCACAGGTTCGTTCTGGTTGTTTTTTTATTTTTTCCATCTATTCAATGTCACCAAAAATGTTATCAATATCGTCAAGAGAAATAACTTCTTCTGGTTTTTCTTCTGGTTGTTTGTCTTCTTGACTTGCTTTTGATTCACTTTTAACATCAATTTTCCAACCAGTAAGTCTTGCAGCAAGACGAACATTTCTTCCACCTTTTCCAATTGCAAGTGAAAGTTTATCGTCTGGAACAATTACTCTTGCAGACTTTGAAGGTTCATCAATTTCAACAGAAATTACTGTTGCAGGAGAAAGTGCACGAGCGATATATTCAAATGGATCATCACTCCAAATGATAATGTCAACCTTTTCTCCACCAAGTTCAGCAACAACACTGTTTACACGAGTTCCTTTGTTTCCAACGCATGCGCCAAGTGGGTCAATTTGTGGGTCGGCACTATAAATTGCCATTTTTGTTCTATATCCTGCTTCACGAACAATGTTTTTGATTTCAACATGTCCAGAAGAAATTTCAGGAACTTCATTTTCGAACAATTTCTTTACGAACCCAGCACAAGATCTTGAAACAATTGCTTCAACCCCACGTGCAGTTTCGCGAAGTTTTCTGATATAAACTTTCACACGGTCGTTGATGTTATATTTCTCACCTTCAATTTGGTCGTTTGGCATGAGCACGCCTTCAATTTGAGTGTTTGCAAGTTCCAAATAATATGAATCTGCTTCTTGACGACGGATATATCCTGTTGTCAAAGTGTCAACCTTTTCATTGAGTTCTGCAAAAGCAACATTTCTTTCTGCTTCACGAAGTTTTTGTGTCACAACTTGTTTTGCAGTTCCGGCAGCAATTCTTCCGAAATCTTTTGGTGTGATTTCTTCAGCAACTTGGTCGCCTTCTTTATATGATTTTTTAATTTGCTTTGCCTCTTCAAGAGAAATTTCTGTTTCAGGGTCTTCAACAACTTCTCTTACTGTTTTATAGGCATAAACCTTGATTGTGTTTTTTTCTGGGTTGAGTTTCACTTCAACAAGTTTTGATTCACCAAAGTTTTTCTTGTATGCAGCAACAAGTGCGCTTTCAAGTGTTTCGATGAAAAATTCTTTTTTAATTCCTTTTGTTTTTTCAAGCTCGTCAAGAGCAAGAAAGAAATCTTTATTTGTCATTGTTTTTCTCCTTAAAACCTTATATATTTGGTTGCTTTTGAAATTGCCTTTCTTGGAATTTCAATTGTTTCGCCTTTTTGATTTTCAATTATAATTTTCTCGGTGTCGAAAGATTTCAGCACACCAACAAACTCTTTGCTTTTTCCAATTTTTTGATAAAGTTTAATTTCAAGTTCCTCATCAACATTTCTTGCAAAATCTTTGTCGGTTTTAATTTCTCTGTCAAGACCACAAGATGAAACATTCAGTGTATATGATGCCCCAGCAGTTGGGTCAAGTTCGTCAAGAGGCTCGTCTATTGCACGATGCACTTTTTCGCAATCGTCAAGATCTGCCCCGCCTTTTTTGTCAATATAGATTGTCAAATTCATTCCGTCGAACCTTTTTTCATAGGCGACTTCAACAAGTTCAAGCCCAAAGCCCTCTACAATTGGAGCCACAAGTTGTTCGACTTTTTCTTTTACGCCAGCCACTTTTTCCCCCTTTCAAAAAAATTTTAATCAAAATTTTGGGAGTGGCTTGTTCGCCACTCCCAAAGTAAAGCATTGATATAATTATATTATACATATATTATAACCATTTTGCAAGTCTTTATGAAAAAAAACACATGTTATCACGCAAAATCAGCAAGTTTTTGCAAAACTTCTGCCGCAGCCAGCGCATCATAAACCGCACGGTGAGCATTGTCAAGCACAACTCCGAGTTTTTCTGCAACGGTTCCAAGTTTTAAGTTCTTGGTTCCGTGAACGCCTTTTTGAGCAAGTTCATAGACATCAAGAAGTGGATTGTCAAAATTATATCCGCACTTTTTGCCATAATATGACAAAAAGCCATAGTCAAATTTAACATTATATCCACTCAAAATGCAACCACGAGTGAACTTGTAAAAGTCTGCAAGAACCTCGTCATAGGTGTGTGCGCCAGCAACATCTTCATCTCTAATGCCTGTGAGAGAAACAATCTTTTCTGGGATTTTCATTTGAGGGTCTACCATGCACATGAACTTGTCTGTAAACTTTCCGTCTACCATTTTCACTGCGCCAATCTCAATGATTTTTTCACCCTCGGAAACATTGAGCCCAGTTGTTTCAAGGTCGAAAACAACAATCTCTTTACCCTTGAAATATTCATGCACAGGTTTTTCTTCTCCCATAGAGAAAAGGTCAGTTTGAGAATAGTATACAAGTGGCTCTGGAAAAACATAGCGATATTCTTTTGGTTCGCTTTTCCAAACAATTTCTTCTTCAAACTTTTCAGGAAGTGTACAACGCGAAATGTTCTTCACACGAAGTGAAACGCCCCCACTGAACTTGTCTTCTTCAAGGCGACCAGAAACAATGAGAGGCTCTCCTTGAACAAGAGTTGTCATTGGTTCATAGTTGTTTTTGTTTGCAAAGAAAACACATGAAACATTGCCCGAAAAATCTTTCAAAGAAAACTTGAAAAACTTTCTTTCATTTTTGTTTTCCTCTTCGGCTTTTTCTGAATTTTCGCCCTCTTGTGGTTGTGCAGTTTCACCATTTTCGGCAGGCTTTGATTCTTCTTTTTTCTCTTCTGTTTCTTGTTTTTTATCTTCTTTTTGGTCGTCTTTTGGTTTCTTTTTTGGTGTGTAACTATGTTCTCTGATAAACTCCAAATTTCCGCAGAAAACAACCTCTTCACCTGGGGTCTTTTTATCTTTTATATAAAATGCAAGATTGTCTTTAAGGTCACCAACAACGCATTCTACGTTTGAAACTTCAATTGTTCGGTTGGCAACCAGAGGCGTGTCTTCAACAACCATGCTTTCAAATGGCAAATCTGAAACCTCTTTTGTTTCAATTTTTTTGGTTTCAACCGTGAAATCGTCAAAGAAAGATTCTTTCAAAAACGCCTTCAAATTTTCAACAATCTTTTTTGCTTTGACATAGTCTTCTTGGCGCTCCTCAAAGGCCACACAAACACTTTTATTTTCGCAGTTCACATCTGCAATTTCATAGGTTATTGCTGGGTGATTTTTTGCAAAGTATTCTTTCACTTTTGCACATAGTGCCTCTTTGGTTAAAAAGTTCTTGATAAATTTGAATGAATATGAAAAGCCAGCAGGCATTACTTCTTTCAAAATTTCTTCGCACTCTTTTCGTTTTTCTGGTGACAAAATCACGCCATCTTTATAAAACATTTCAACAAAACAAAGACCAGCGATCTTTGAAAGTTTTGCCGACTTTAATTTAAAGTCGAAAACACCGCCAGTCTTATCATTTAAATATTCGTCAAGTTCTTTGCTCATTTTTCATCCTTTATAGTATCAATTTCATTGCGAAGAAAAAGTGGTAGACATCAAGGAACAACACAAGTCCAAGCAGAACAAACAGCCCAACTGTGTGAATGATGTTTTCAATTTTTCTTGGAACAGGTTTTCCAAAAATCCACTCGATGATAACAAACACGCATCTTGCACCATCAAGTGCAGGAATTGGCAAAATGTTGAACAGTGCCAAGTTCATTGCAAGCATTGGAAGCAAAAGCAAAAAGTTGTTGAAACCAAGTTTTGAAACTTCGGCAATTTGAGAAATTGCTGTGACAGTTCCACCAAGTTCTTTGAGTGCGGTTTTTCCTGTGAAAATTCCTCCAAGTGCTTTCAAAATAAGCCCACAAATATAGAAGCAGAAAGGCCAAGCCTTCAAGAAACTTTCAAAAAAGCCATAGGTCGCACGTTGGTTATAGTAAATGAAACCAACACTTACTTTGCTGTCTGACAAAACAATCTTTGCAAGAGAAACAAGGTCTTCGTTTGAATATTCAGCATAGGTTTCAACGCCGTCTACTGTAACCTTTTTATAAAGTGTTTCACCAAGAGCAAAGTCGTTATATTTTCCAGTTTCTTCATTTTTGGTTGTGGTTACGCCTTTGATTTTTTCATAGAGTTCATCGGTTGAAAGAAGTTTATATTCTTCACCCACTTTTTCATATACCAAATCTTTTGCGCCCGAAATGTTTGAAGAAAAATAGAAGGCTTGGGTTTTGATGATTTTTACGCCCTCAACATCAATTTCTTCAACTTTCCCCTCGGCATTTTCACGCTTTACGGTTAAAACAATTTCGTCACCCTCTTTATATTTTGACAAAAGTTCGGTGATTGTTCGATAGGCTTCAAGATGCTTTCCGTCAACTGCAACAATAACGTCATTTTTCTTTAAAAGTCCACTGTCAAAGTTCACATTGTTTGGTGAAAAATCTGTAATATGAACAACCGCATAGCCATTCACCATCAAGAAAATAGCAGCAGTTATAATTCCAAAAATAAAATTGAAAAGAACACCTGAAACAAGAACAATAAGTCTTTTCCAAGGCTCTTTATTGTTGAATGCATCTTTTGAAGGATTTTCTTCATCTTCACCCTCGAACGCACAATATCCGCCAAGAGGCAAAAGACGAACTGAAAATACTTCGCCAGTTTTCTTATTGGTTCTAGAATATAGTTTTGGCCCAAAACCAATTGCAAATTCATTTATCTTAAATCCGAAAATCTTTCCCGCAATAAAGTGTCCAAACTCGTGAACTGTGATAAGCACGAGCAGAACAACCAAAGCAAGAAGTATATATAAAACATTTTGCATTTTATTTTTTCCTTATATTATATGATGAACAAAGCGAACAGAACATAAACAAGCGTCCCGGTAAACATGAGTCCATCAACTCTGTCCATAAATCCCCCATGGCCTGGGAAAATGTTTCCAAAATCTTTAATTCCAACCTTGCGTTTGAAAGCCGATGCAACAAGGTCTCCAAATTGTGTGAGAAATGTTCCAAACACACCAAGAAGCACAAATGTTGCAATCACGTTCGCACTTGGAACACCACTAAACGCATTTCCAAACCAGCCAAGATGAACAAAGAACAAATAGCCAAGTCCGGCAGCAAGCATTCCACCAAGAGCACCAAAAATCATTCCTGCAACACTTTTCTTTGGAGAAATTTCAGGAGCCATTTTTGCCCCACGAATAAGTGAACCAAACAAATATGCAAACACATCTGTCATCATTGAAATTGCAAATGTCATGATGATTCCGATATATCCAATGTTAAGCCCAAAATGGTTGATACCCATTAAAAATCCAAGAAGGGTTGTTGGATATATCACAATAAACATTGAAAATTTTGTTTGATTGAGAAGTTTTGAATTTTGTTCGGTTGGCTCGTTCACAGTGTCGCCATGTTTTCTTATGATTGCATTTTCAATAAGTTCACTTGCCATGAGACAAACAAACATTAAAAGAGCCGATGCAATTTGAAGCAAAAGTGCCATTTGAACACTTGTTGAAAAAATGTATATCACAGCCATGAGTGCTGGATATAAAAACACCAAAACTTGTGCAATTTTTCGGTCGGAAAACTTTGACGCAAGTGCCATTTCAATAACGCTTCCATAAACAATAATAAGCATGAAAGCATCAAAAAACAATGGTGAAACTTGGCGAAGAGCAATGAACCCAGCAGTGAAAAGTAATATAAAAAATCCCGTAATTGTGCGTTTTAGCATGGTTTTTACCTTCTTTTGATATAATTTTTGCGTTTTTTGCAAATTTTTATAATTTAAATTTTTCCAAAACGGCGTTTTCTTTTTTGATAAACACTGATGCACTCATCAACAGTTTTAGCATCAAAGTCTGGCCAATATTTTTTTGGAAAATAGAACTCGGCATATGCCGATTGCCAAAGCATGAAATTTGAAAGGCGTTGCTCTCCGCTTGCACGAACAATCAAATCTGGGTCGGCAAGACCAGTGTCAAGATATGAAGAAAATGTTTCTTCATCAACCTTTATTCCCTTTTCAACAAGTTTGTTTATGGCATTTACAATTTCATGTCTTGAACCATAGGCAAGGCACAAATTCAAAACGTGACTTTTGCAATCTTTTGTTGCATCTACAATTTCATTGAACGCAACTTGAACTTCTTTTGGTAAAAGTGCTTCGTCTCCAACCAAATGAAGGCGTGCGTCACGCTTTAAAAGACTTTCTTTCAAATTATCTTTCATCTTCACAAACAAGTCGAAAATATAGTCAACTTCGGGTTTTGGTCTTTTGAAATTTTCAGTTGAAAAGCAAAAAATAGAAACAATTTGAATGTTTCTTTCAAAGCACCTGTCAATCACTTTTTTAATTGCATCTTTGCCGTTTTTGTGCCCCTCGCATCTTGGAAGTCCACGTTCGGTTGCCCACCTTCCGTTTCCGTCTGCAATGAAAGCAATATGCTTTGGAATGTTCTCATTTGAAATGGTTTCTTGTTTCTTTTTTCTAAACCACATAATATTCCCCTTACAACTCAATTTTAAAATCTGCAACCAAAAGCAAAACATGCTTTTCACCAAGTTTTTCAACTTTCACGACAAGCATATCACTTTTTCTTATCTTTGGTTTAGAAAATTCTTTTTCTTCAACTTTGACGCCCTGTTTTTCAAGGTCTTGTTTTGCCAGTTCAAGTGGAAGACCAATATATTTTTCAAAATCAGTTTGTTCCACTATACTTGCATAATGTCCTTTTCTTTATCACAAGCAAGAGCATCAATTTTTGCAACTTCTTTGTCCAATGTTTTTTGAACATCTTTTTCATAGCCAGCCATGTCATCTTCACTGATAGCACCGTCTTTTTTGAGTTTTTTAAGTTGTTCCAAAGCATCTCTTCTTGCGTTTCTGCAAGCAACTTTTGTTTCTTCTGCAATTTTATATGCACCTTTCACAAGTTCTTTTCTTCTGTCTTCTGTAAGCATTGGAAAAGAAAGACGAACAACTCTTCCGTCATCTGACGGATTAACTCCAAGGTCGCTTGCCAAAATTGCTTTGTTAATTTCTTTCACAAGAGATTGATCCCATGGTGAAATTACAATTGTTCTTGCATCTTGAACCATGATGTTTGAAACATGCGCAAGTGGAGTTTGTGCACCATAATAATCAACAGTGATTCGGTCAAGAACATGAGGATTTGCTCTTCCTGCACGAATTGTTAAATATTCACTTTTTAGGTGCGCTGTCGCCTTTTCGAGTTCTTCTTCAAACTCAAGAAAAATTTCATCGATAATTTCGTTATTTTCTGCCATATAATTCTCCTTTATACCATCTTCTATTTTACAAGAAAACCAGCACAAAAAGCAATCAAAATAAAGATTTATTTTGCGATTACAGAAAATTATTATATTATATTTCTTTTTAAAGCAACATATGAGCAAAACACAAACATGCAATAAAAAAATATATAAAATATAAACATGAAAAATAAACAACAAAAAAACAGACCAAATTTTGGTCTGTTTCATGTTTATTAGTTTCCTTGTGCTTGTCTTTTTACTTCTTCAACAAAATCGTCTTTTCTCTTTTCCAAGCCTTCGCCCATTTGATAACGAACAAATCTTCTGATAGAGATTTTTTCACCAATTTTGTTTACAGCGTCGCTGATAAGTTGAGAAATTGTTTTTGAAGGATCACGAACATATTCTTGTTCCATCAAAACAACATCTTTATAATATTTTTTGATTCTTCCTTCAACCATTTTTTCAACAACAGCAGCAGGTTTTCCTTCGTTGAGGGCTTGAACTTTCAAAATTTCTTTCTCTTTTTCAAGTTCAACAGGATCAACCTCTTCAATTGTAACGCACTTTGGATTTGCGGCTGCAATGTGAATTGCAATGTCGTGTCCAAGTTCTTGGAAAGCAGGGCTCTTTGCAACGAAGTCTGTTTCACAGTTAACTTCAATC
>ERZ779664.1406-NODE-1406-length-9713-cov-1.474529_pt1 | contig 9713 bp, 8 predicted proteins | sample MGYA00511478_ERZ779664 | MGnify/ENA primary metagenome ERZ779664 (study PRJEB29588, sample SAMEA2160437) | human gut metagenome | biome: human gut; feature: human-associated habitat; material: faeces | place: Denmark | collected 2008/2010 ...
GCGGATTGTTGGGGTTGGGGCGGATTTTGTCAATGGAGAGCAGAACGGTCGATTTCGTGCTCTGAGCGGCGATTGCGGTCGTGGTGTTGGTTTCGTTCGTTTTCATGGTGTGATGATTTTAAGATTATTTTGAAAGGTATTTGATCAGTTGCTTGTGGCGGTCGTACGGTATTTTGAACAGCAGGTAGGTAATGCCTATGCCGTTACGCGATGCGTTGTGAAGGAGTTGCCGCAGATCGGGATCTTCCCCGGCCGTGACGCCGAACACCTCCGGCATGTATTTTTCCGGCAACTGCGTGCGCATCATGTAGTCGAAATCCGCCGTGCGCTGTATGATTTCTTCGTATGATTTCATAATAAAGTCGTTAAGAATGAGAGAATCGAATCGCCGGACATGGCATGCGCGTTGTCCCAATTCCGCCATTGTTGTCCGTCCTTGTTCTGTAACGAGAGGTTGAAAAGAGGGGCTTTCCCCTGCGACCACTTGCCGGAATAAATCCGGATACATTTGACTGGAAGCTCGATGCAGGTGAGCATTTCCAGACTCCTGAGGCAGTCATCGTATACTCAGATCAGGGACTCAACAAGATGAGCCAGACCTTCCACAAGCTGTATCAGAAGAGACTTGCAAGAGGCGAGTGGAGAGACAAGCCAAGGCCGATCCTCATCAACAACTGGGAGGCTACATATTTTGATTTCACCAGAGAGAAGCTCATAGCCATCGCACAGAAGGCAAAGGAGTGCGGAGTTGAGCTGTTCGTTCTTGACGACGGCTGGTTTGGAGCCAGAACCACAGACCATGCAGGCCTTGGAGATTGGGTTGCAAATCCAGACAGACTCCCGGAGGGAATCACAGGAATTGCAGAGGATATAGAGAAGGTAGGATTGAAGTTCGGACTGTGGTTCGAGCCTGAGATGACAAATAAAGACTCAGACCTCTACAGAGAGCACCCAGACTGGATACTTTCAGTTCCGGGAAGACATGACTCACACGGAAGATTCCAGTATGTTCTGGATTTCTCCAGAAAAGAGGTCGTTGACAGAATATATGAGATGATGGCAAAGATACTCAGCACGGCAAAGGTGTCATATGTGAAGTGGGATATGAACAGAAGTATCACCGAGTGCTATAGTGCGGCTCTTCCGGCTGACAGACAGGGCGAGGTGTTCCACAGATACATACTTGGTGTGTACGATTTGTATGAGAGACTCACAAGCACATTTCCACATGTACTCTTTGAGTCATGTGCCAGCGGCGGCGGACGTTTTGATCCGGGCATTCTCTACTATGCGCCACAGGGCTGGACAAGTGATGACACGGATGCCATAGAGAGACTTTCTATACAGGAGGGAACGGAACTGATATATCCGCTTTCGACCATGGGCGCACATGTGTCGGATTGCCCTAATCACACAGTTGGAAGGAGTACACCTTTTATGACCAGGGCACATGTGGCTCTGGCGGGAACATTTGGCTATGAACTCGATATCACAAAAATAAGTGAAGAAGAACGTGCGATGATCCCTGAGCAGGTGTCTATGTATCATAAATATAATGACCTTGTAAGGGAGGGTGATTATTATAGGGTTGCATCGTACAGGGAAAATGGACTGTATGATTGCTGGATGGTTGTTGCAAAGGATAAGAGTGAGGCGTTGGTGACTTACGTTCAGGTGCTTGGAAGACCTAACGTACACAGTAGAAAGATAAAACTTTTAGGGCTTGACGTGACTGCTGGTTACAGACTTGATGGCACGGACGAAGTGTATGGGGGAGATCTTCTGATGAATGCCGGGATGCTTGTGGAAGATATGCGTGGGGATTATATGAGCAGGCTTTATCACTTTGTGCTTGACAATAGTTTAACTTAAAAATAAAATAAAATTAAGTTGTTTAACCACGTAAAAATAGAGTGAGAAGGACTAGGTATGGCAAAATCAGTAAAATTGGGAGACATAGCTGCCATTGTTGGCGTGAGTACCGTGACGGTCTCAAAGGCACTTTCAGATCAGAAGGGTGTCAGCGAGGAACTCAGAGCACAGATCAAACAGTTGGCAGATGAGATGGGATACCAGTCACCATCTGAGATCAGAAAGAAGACGGCAAAGAAAAAGTATAATATTGGTGTTCTCATTCAAGAGATATACCTTGGAAAGTATCCGTCGTTCTATTGGCAGTTATATCAGGTACTTAACAAAAAGGCGGTGGCAAGAGGCTGCTTTACTATGCTGGAGTTTGTTTCCAGAGATAGTGTATTGAACGCTGAGATGCCTATGCTCTTGGAGGACGACAAGGTTGATGGAATAGTTGTTGTGGGTTCCATGGGTAAGGAATACCTGGAAAAGCTGGAGAAGACAGCCAAGGTTCCTGTAGAATATGTGGATTACTATGACAATTCGAGACCGATAGACACGGTTATAGCAAACAGTTTCTATGGAAGCTATATGCTGACTAATTATCTGTATGATATGGGACATAGAGATATTGCATATGTTGGCACGATAGGTTCAACGAACAGTATAACTGACAGATATTTGGGCTATATAAAGTCTTTGTTGGAGCATGATATTCCGCTCAGAGAAGACTGGGTTATTCCGGACAGAGATGTGAAGACGGGTCAGTTTGACGAGGAGAACTGTTTTAAACTTCCAAAGAATATGCCTACAGCGTTTGTGTGCAACTGTGATCTTGCGGCAGCTACGCTCATAAAGATACTCAATGCTGCGGGCTACAGAGTTCCTGAGGATGTGTCCGTTGTGGGGTTTGATAATTACATGTATCCTGGAAGCTGCGATATAGGCGTGACCACATACGAGATCAATATGCAGGAGATGGCAGAGAGAACCATGCATAAGATTATAAAAAAGATATCCAACGAAAAATATACTGATGGCATATTTGTCGTGGATGGACGAATCGTGGTAAAGGATAGCGTTGCCAGAATAGAACGATAATGGAACGATAATAAAACTACATATCAATTGTAATGCAAATCGGAAATAGACACCGGTGCAGCCTGCTTGAAAGACAGCGGAGTTGTACCGGTGTCTTTTTTGAACAGATTTATAAAATGGTTTGTGTTCTCGATTCCAACCTGGGATCCGACCTCGTGGACGGACAGATCTGTTGTGAGAAGGAGCCTTTTGGCGGCATCGATCCTGCGACTGTTGAGATAGCGCATAGGTGATTCACCGAAGTGAAATGAAAATTCTCTACATATCCTGTATCTGCTGATCCTGTAAGTTGCCTCGAGGTCATCAAGCGACATTGGTTCGGCGTAGTTTGTATCCATCTGATTCTTTACCGATAAAAGATAAGAAGGCACACAATCCATCTTCTTGGATGAGTTTTCAATAAATACACATAATTCGGTCAGGATATCATTAAACCATTTGGAAATTCTGAAAATATCGGTGGCAGACAACTCCCCCTGGAGTCTGCTTATCAGTGAAAGATGACTCCAGAGTACAGAGGCTCCGGCAGAGTCCTTTTTATAATATATGGATTCGGGGAGAAACTCGTGATACAGGCGAAGCGGAGCTCCGAGGATGAATGCATCGTAGAAACGACACTTGCCGTTCATGGCGTATGTTATTTCTGATCCTGCCTCAAAAAGCGCGGCTGTATTCTTGGAATATGATGATTTGCTGTTGCCCGATGTTACTGTAAGAGTTCCTTCATATATATAGAAGAAATGGTAACACGGAATGAAAGAGAAGGTATAACTGCATGAATAAGCAAAAGAAATATCGCCGTTGGCCAGAAGATGAATCAGGCCATCGTTAATCATTGATTCTTCATATGTAAAGAACGCACTGTGGAATCTTGCGTTCTCAATATCTTTCTGAATATTGTAACCTGACAGTACAGTGCAGGAAATTAATTCTTTAGCTAACATGTAAACCACCTCCTATCTATAATAATACAATTATTAAACAATCATCACAAGCTAAAAGCGATATAAATTAGTGGCTAATTAGCTAAAAAAACAATAAAATGCTAATTAAAGATAAAAATATATAGATAAAATGTCTATATGATATTGAAAAAAAATAATGATAATGGTAAAATTAACGAAAAGTACAAAATACTGTGATTAAAAACAAAATTGAGTGATGACTAAAAAGTAAATTAATGTATACTTAATATAAAGTTAAAAACAAAGAAGGTTTTAAGGAGGACAAAACTATGAAATCAAAGCGTATTGCATGTATCGCAATGGCTGGTCTTACAGGTTGTGGAGGCTCAGACAGCGATAACAAGGACACAACAGAGGCAACAAAGGCTGCCACAGAGGCAGCAGGAAGTGATTCAGCAGATGACACAACAGCTGATGCTGAGGGAATCAAGTCATATGCAGACATCCAGTTAGGAACAGACTTCACAGATCTTTCAGCGGAGATCAAGTTCTACAACAACAGAACTGATATGGATTCAGATGACTACGGCGGAAAGAACTGGAAGCAGTATCTTGAGGACTTCAACAAGGAGTATCCAAACATCAAGGTTGATGTCATCACAGATACAAACTATGCAGAAGATGCTCTTACACATCTTCAGTCAGGAAACTACGAGACAGTAATGTGTATCCCGGCAGTTGACATGGCAGACCTTTCAACATATTTCATGTCATATGGCGATTATGATACAATGAGCAGTCTTGTAAATTACTCAAACAGATGGCTTTATCAGGGTCAGGTATATGGTGTACCTCTTGCAGCTACAACACAGGGTATCGTATACAACAAGAAGGTATTTGCTGATGCAGGTGTGACAGACGTACCTAAGACACCAGAGGAGTTCATTGCGGCACTCAAGGCAATCAAGGATAAGAATCCGGATTGTATTCCACTTTACACAAACTATGCAGCAGGCTGGACAATGGGAGCCTGGGATGATTATATCGCGATCACAGCAACAGGCGATGCTACATACAAGAACCAGAAGTTAGCCCATACAAAGGATCCATTCAAGAACTATGGCGACGATACACATGCTTATGCAGTATATAAGATCCTTTACGATGCAGTATCACAGGGACTTACAGAGGATGATTACTCAACAACAGATTGGGAGTCATGTAAGGGAATGATCAACAACGGCGAGATCGGATGTATGGTACTTGGTTCATGGGCATACCCACAGATGGAAGCAGGCGGACCTAACGCAGACGATATAGGATACATTCCTTTCCCTATCTCAGTAAATGGTAAGCAGTACGCTTCATCAGGTGCAGATTACTGCTTCGGTATCAACGTAAACGCTTCAGATGATGAGAAACAGGCAGCTCTTGTATTTGTTAAGTGGATGACAGAGAAGTCAGGATATGCTTACAACGAGGATTCACTTGCAATTGTTCCTGGTTCAGAGTCAAAGATCTCATTCGACGGTGTTGACTTCGTTGCAGACGAGCCAGCTCTTGAGGGCGAGGAGGATTACCTCAATCAGCTCAATTCAGAGTCAGAGCTTAACGTAAGCAATGGTGGTAACGACAAGATCCAGGCCATCATCGAGCATGCTGCAAATGGCGACATGTCATTCGATGATATCATGGCTGAGTGGAACCAGAAGTGGTCAGATGCTCAGGAGTCATTAGGAATCGAAGTTACTGAGAAGTAATAAAGATTTCAATATAAATAAGTAAGAATAAGCTACAGACCGGGGCGGGTTTATTTTGAGAAAAAATGTCATCAAACGAGTATTTGATGACAGGCTACCAGCAGTGTAGCTCATGATTATAAAAAGGCGGTGGAATGAGTATGGCTAACAAAAAACAATCCGGCTTTGGTAAATGGGCGTCAAGCAGGAAGGGGCAGCAGGTTATAATATGCGCAGCCTTCGCAATTATCCCATTGCTTTTGCTATTAGTATTTACATATATACCATTCGGAGAGATGGTTAAATTTAGTTTCTACAAGATGAAATATACGACGCCTGTAGAAAAGAGAGAATTCGTAGGATTAGCAAATTATATCGATGTGTTCACAAGAAAAGACTGTTTCGGTGCATTAAAGCTCAGTTTGTATTACATCGTAGGAGCACTTGTACAGTTAGTGCTTGCACTTTTCCTTGCAACTCTTCTGAGTTTCAAAGTAAAAGGTGGTAACCTTTTCAAGGGATTTATTTTCTTCCCTTATCTTATCAGTGGTATCGCTGTAGGTTTCATTTTCAAATTCTTCTTCACAAGAGGATTCGTGTTTGACTCAATCCTTCAGTTGTGTGGATTTAGCTTAGACAACCTTCCATACTGGCTCAAAGACCAGAGTGTCAACAACTGGACACTGGTTTCAACCTCGGTCTGGAGATACCTTGGACAGATGATGGTTCTCTTCATTGGAGCTATCATGTCGGTAGATGCAGAACTTTATGAGGCGGCAGAGCTTGATGGTGCAAATAAATTCCAGCAGTTTAGATATATCATACTGCCAAGTATCAAGACAATCGTTACATTAAATGTAATTTTAGCAATAACAGGATCACTCAGTGCTTTCGAGCAGCCTTTCGTTATCACAACAGGTGCAAACGGAACAGGTACTTACTTCATCATCATGAACAAGATAGCACATACAAGCCAGAAGGTCGGTCTTGCTTCAGCAATGGCCGTTGTACTTCTCCTTATCATACTTATATGTGCTGCGCTTCAGAAGCTGTTCTTTGAGTACATCTTCAAGGATTCAAGCTCAGATGATGAGAGTTATAAGGCAAAGAAGCTTCGCAAGAAACAGGAGAGAGATACCAAGAAATACGTGAAGCAGATGGCTGCTTCTGCGAAGGGGGGCAAGTAACATGGCAAGAGGAAAGACAGATGTGCCAGGCATAGCACCAATAAAAGAAAAACGAACCGTTGGATATTATGTAAGAGGTTTCCTCAAGTACTTTGTACTCATATTCTTCTCACTGTGTGCGGTTGTACCTCTTATATCATGTGTTACAACAGCTTTCAAGACAACAGATGAGTATAAGGCTACTTCAGTAATGGAACTTCCTGAAAGCTTTCTGAACTTCAGCAACTTTGTAAAGGCATTCACGACTGCCAACATGGGACGTGCATTCCTCAACTCAGTAATAGTCATGGTATGCGTACTTATCGTGTCAGTTGTAATAGGAACACAGCTTGCATATGTGCTTAACAGATTCAAGTTCCCGGGAAACGGCTTTATCAGAACACTTTTCCTTGTGGCATCATTGCTCCCTGCAGTTGCTATGCAGGTTACAGTCTACAACATCATGGGTGATCTGAGATTCATAGATCACTTATATGGTTACATTATCATGAGCTGTGGTACAGATGTTATCTCGATCTACATCTTTATACAGTTTATGGAGAACATATCAGTATCTCTTGACGAGTCAGCTATCGTGGATGGTGCATCATACTGGACCATCTACTGGAAGATCATACTTCCACTTCTCAAGCCGGCTATCGTTACTGCTTGTATACTGAAAGGCGTTGTAATCTATAACGAGTACTACGCTGCAAACCTTTACCTCATAAGCCCGGAGATCAAGACAATGGCTATCTCACTTTACAAGTTCGTAGGACCTATGGGCAGCCAGTACAACCTGATATGTGCAGGTGTTATCATATCGATCATACCGGCACTTATAGTATTCATCTGCTGTCAGAAACAGATCTACAGTGGTATTACACAGGGTGCTGTAAAGGGTTAATAATTTATTAGAAGAAGAGAGTTCATGAATATGAGAAATGAAATTCAAAAAGAATTAATAGATGCTATCATCCCATTCTGGGAGGCCCTGAGGGATGATGAGTACGGCGGATTTTATGGGTATATGGATTATGACCTCAACCTTGATAAAAAGGCTGAGAAGGGTTGTATTCTTAACAGTAGAATTACCTGGTTCTTCGCAAGTGCGTATAAGGCACTCAAGGACCCGAAGCTTCTAGATGAGGCTGCTCATGGATATGAATTTCTGAAAGAATATTGTATAGACAGGGAATATGGCGGAATATATTGGTCCATGAATTACGATGGTTCACCCAAAGATACGACAAAACACACATACAATCAGGCATTTAGTATATATGCCTTATCCGCCTATTACGAAGCTTCCGGCGATTCGGAAGCTTTGGACCTGGCCCTGCAGCTTTTCCATACAATAGAAGAGAAATGTACTGACGAAGGTGGCTATCTCGAGGCATTTACAAGAGAGTTCAAGCCAGAGTCAAATGATAAGCTTTCTGAGAATGGTGTTCTCGCAGAGAGAACAATGAACACACTGCTCCATGCACTTGAGGCTTACACAGAACTTTATAAGGTATCCAAGGATTCCAAGGTAAAGGAGCGCCTGAAATGGCTGCTCGATGTATTTGCTGATAAGGTATACAATCCGGAGCTTAAGAGACAGGAAGTGTTCTTTGATAAGGATTATAACTCTCTGATCGATCTGTACTCATACGGACATGACATTGAGACATCATGGCTCCTGGATAGGGCGACCGAGGTGCTTGGAGAGGCAGAGTACACAGAGAAGATTACAAAGATAACAGATATCCTTGCAGAGCAGATATATGAGCTTGCTTTCGATGGACATTCAGTTCTGACAGAATGTGAAAAGGGCGTGCCATACACGGTAAGAGTATGGTGGGTTCAGGCGGAATCAATAGTAGGATTTATAAATGCTTATCAAAAGTCGGGTGATAAGAAGTATTACGAGGCTGCCGAGAAAGTCTGGGAGTACATAAAGGAATATTTTATCGACAAGAGACCGGGATCAGAGTGGTTCTGGGATCTGAATGCAGATGGAACACCGAGAGTCGGACGTCCTATAGTTGAGCCATGGAAGTGCCCATACCACAACGGCAGAATGTGCCTTGAGATTATGAACAGACTCGCTGACGGCAAATAAATAGCATTCAATTGCTTTCAAATTATAAGGAGAATGCCTAAATGATGAATGAGAAATATTATGTAGAGCTTGACAAACTGAACAAGCTTCTTGAGAGAAAGAATAAGAAGACAGATTTCTATAATGGAATCTATGACAGATATGAGTACCCTGTACTCACAAGAGAGATGATACCTCTCACATGGAGATATGACTTAAACCCTGAGACAAATCCATACTTCATTGAGCGTCTCGGAGTTAACGCTGTCATGAACTCAGGTGCTATCTACCTGAACGGCAAGTATTATCTTGTCGCAAGAATAGAGGGAAATGACAGAAAGTCATTCTTCGGCGTAGCTGAGAGTGACAACGGTATCGATGGATTCCGTTTCTGGGATTATCCAATCCTTCTGGATGATGTATGTCCTGAGGAAACAAATGTATATGATATGAGACTGACACAGCACGAGGATGGATGGATCTACGGTGTGTTCTGTTCAGAGAGCAAGGATACAACTGTAAATGACCTCTCAGCAGCAGTTGCAGCAGCAGGTATCGTGAGAACAAAGGATTTAAAGCACTGGGAGCGCCTTGACAACCTCAAGACTCTTCGTTCCCCACAGCAGAGAAATGTTGTACTTCACCCTGAATTTGTGGATGGCAAGTACGCATTCTATACACGTCCAATGGATGATTTCATCGAGACAGGAAGCGGCAGCGGAATAGGATTCGGTCTCTGTGATGATATAGAGCATGCGGTTATAGACGAGGAGAAGATGACAAGTCTTCGTAAGTACCACACTATAACAGAGGCAAAGAACGGTGCAGGTGCAACTCCGATCAAGACAGACAAAGGCTGGAT